>Ga0157370_10006367_pt1 | contig 13029 bp, 9 predicted proteins | sample C35metaG_FD_113463 | JGI IMG/M metagenome (GOLD analysis project Ga0157370, IMG submission 113463) | Corn rhizosphere microbial communities from Kellogg Biological Station, Michigan, USA - C3-5 metaG | ecosystem: Host-associated > Plants > Roots > Rhizosphere > Soil | place: USA: Michigan...
GCATCTACATGCCCAGCATCGTCGCCGAGATCGGCGGCGTGATCGAACAGCACATGAAGAACATCGGCCTGATCCACGATCCGGAAATGGACGACGCGACGCGGAAGCTGATTGCCGAGAAGCGTGCCGCCTACGAGCAGGCCGGGGCAAAAAAAAACACTGAGGTGAGCAAGGCGGCTTCGGCGGCGGCAGCTTCCAGCGACACCGAATCTTCGGGCTTCCCGAAGGGCGCGACGCTGTGCGCGAAATGCAATACGCAGGCGCTGGTGCTGATGGATGGGTGTCAGACTTGTTTGAATTGTGGGTATTCGAAGTGCGGGTGAGGTCGGGCTTGGAAGTTACGACGGTGTACCCGGATACTCATTGATTTCTAGTCAATGGAATGAAGCAGCATGTCGATAGCTCGAAAATCCCTCTTCATTTTGGGAGGCTTGATGCTAACGATAGGCGCAGCTGCCTCGCAGCGCCCAGTCAGCTTGGGCGCGCCGTCCGGTTCGTCTGCTATCGCGGCTCGGGCGACAGCTTCCAGCTCACCACCCGTGGCAAAACCAGTGCTAGATGAGGAGCGCTCGGAAGCCTCCACTAGGCTCACCCAGGTGCTGGAGCGTCAACGTGAGCAAATGCACGCGATGGAGCGCCAATACGACCAAACTCAGAAACAAATTGCGACCCTGCGACCCAGCATTTGGGACAAGTCGCTGCCGGCAATTTTTGGCGTACTGGGTGCAGTGATCGCTTCTTGCGGAGCCTATCTGCTTCAGCGCCAGAGATTGGCCTTCGATCAGCGGGAGGCGCGGCGAACGGCGGGCACCACAGTACTTGCCGAGATTAAGAATTTCCGAAGTCGTCAGCTGAACGAATTCTATGCTCCGCTGGAGGCTTTGCTTAGACAGGTTGTCGTGCTGCGAGATGAGCTCTATGAACGGATGCGGGCCAACCCCATTGCTGGGGTCAACTTCAAGTCGAAGCAAGATCCAGCAGCCACAACAGGCTATTCGCTGTGGGTGGATCGCGGGTCCACCGAGGTCCCTTTTCGCCTCATCGACGAAATGCAATTTCTGCATCATCACTATCCGCAATTGATGCCAAACGTAGCAGAGATGGTACGCATCAATAGTCTGATTGTGAAACTTCTACACAAGAGCATCGGCCTGGTCCTGCATGAAAGCGTCGAACTGAGTCAGAAATTCGGTATTTTCCTGGCACACCAAAGTGTGTTGGAAGAAGTATTCAAAACCGTGTCGTCAGCCAGTGGTGCACCGTTGAATCTTGGCTACTCAACAACTTATCCAAGGGGGTTGGATGCGCTCGTTCAGCGCGACTGCGACAAGCTGCGTAGCGAACTTGGGCAATGGGAGAGCACGGTTCTGGAGTGGATGGGCGGTGTGGAATAAATGAGCAACGAACCGCCAATTTTTCTGGACATGCAGTCGACCACACCAGTCGACTATCGCGTTTTCGATGCGATGCTGCCGTACTTCATGGAAGAGTTTGGCAATCCCCATTCGGCCGAGCATGACTACGGCCAACGGGCAGCAGCTGCGATTGAAGAGGCGCTTGGTCGTTTGGCCCAAGTCATCGGTGCCAGCGGACCTGACATCACGTTGACCTCCGGTGCGACGGAATCGAACAACCTTGCGCTACGGGGCTTGGTCCCCGCCGGCAAGCGCGCCCACTTCATCGCCAGTGCTATCGAGCACCGCAGTGTGCTCGGCACGTGCGAAGCCTTAGAGCGCGACGGCCATGCAGTGACCATTCTGCCAGTCGACAGCGAAGGACTGGTGGCCGTTGAATCAGTGGAGTCCGCGCTTACGCCCGATACGGTTCTGGTTTCCATCATGACTGCCAACAGCGAAATCGGGGTCATTCAGCCGATCGCCGCCATAGCTGCGCTGTGCCGATCGCATGGTGTGCTTTTTCATACCGACGCCTCCCAGGCATATGGAAAAGTGGACATCGATGTGGATCGTGACGGCATCGACCTGATGAGCTTTTCTGCTCACAAGGTCTACGGCCCCAAGGGAATTGGTGCCCTGTACGTGCGGGAAGCCGTTCGTAAGCGCATCCGACCTCAGATAACCGGTGGCTCGCAACAAAATGGTCTCCGTGCGGGCACCGTACCTACGCCGTTGGCGGTCGGGTTCGGGGAAGCTGCGGTGCTTGCCGTACAGGAGCGAGAAGCGGGAGCTGCTCATGTGCTTGCGCTGCGGAAGCTCTTTTTGGAAACGCTTGAAGCACGGGTCGGCCCCGTGATCATTAATGGCAGTATCCGGCACCGCCTTCCTGGTAATCTCAACCTCCGCATCGATGGTGTCGACGCTGACAGCCTTTTGTACATGGTCCGTCAGGTTGCATTCTCCACTGGGTCCGCCTGTTCCTCCGGTGTATTGGAGCCGTCGGCCGTGCTTTTGGCGTTGGGCCTTACCCGAGAGCAAGCGACTAGTTCTTTTCGCGTCGGGTTCGGAAGAACCAACACGGCGATAGAGGTCATTCGGGCCGCAACCCTCTTGGCCGACGCCGTCGCCCGTCTCCGCGCCTAAGCCTTCGTCCTCGTGGAGGTGCCAGATTGACCACGAGGAGATCGGGTCCGATACTGTCTGCTTCCAGCGCATGAGCGTCCCGGCTTGGAAGCCGAAGACAAAAATGGACATAAAATCAAATGGTTGAGTTGATCGAGCGCGAAGTTTCTTCGCGACCGGTCGGGGATCGCTTCTCCGGCCACGAGTCCTTCGCCTGCCGTTACGGCTGGCTTCCAAAATTCCACGACATCCTCGTTCGTAGTCCCGAGCTGGTTCGGGACGATGAGGCGGTTATGGTCGAGCTCGGGATCGGCCGCAACATGGTCAAGTCCTTGCGGTTCTGGGCTCAAGCCTTCGGCCTGATCATCGACACGCCGCGCCAGCCCCCGACCCCGACGCCGTTTGCCCACTGGTTGCTTGATGCAGGCACTGGGTATGACCCGTTTTTGGAAGACGTCGGGTCGTTATGGCTCCTCCACTGGCGTCTCGTATCCATGGCGAAGATGGCGGTGTGGGAAGTCGCATTTTTCGAAACGCCGGAGCGTGAAGTCCTACGCCGATATCTTGCCCAGAGAGTTGAGCGCAGAGCGCTGATCCTCGGGCGCAAGGTTTCTTCGGTCACGGTTCGTCAGCACGTCGACATTTTCCTGGCGACCTATGCTGCGCCCGGTGCGCAGTCGAGCGGTTCGGTCGAAGAGGCACTGGCGTGTCCGCTTCAAGAGCTCGGCCTCGTTAGGCTGCTTCCTTCCGGTGATCGCGATGAAATCGTCGCATTCGCTCGTGGCCCCTGGCCGCATTTGGACACTTCCACGTTTGCCCGCATCCTTCTCGAATATTGGCGGTTGCGCGCAGCACACGATTCGACTCTCACGCTTCGGGCGCTCTCCACCGATTTCGCCGGGCCCGGTCTCGTTCTTCGGCTCGATGAAGGTGCGTTGTGGTCGCACTTGTTGAATGTCTGCGAGCAGTATCCGGAGCTCTTCGAACTCACTGACGGTGTCGAGCGTCGCGCGGTGTCATTGAAATCGGTTGCCTTGGCCGAGGCCATACGCAAGGTGGGATACGTATGAAAAGTTTTGGTCCCATCAAAGATAGTTTGTCCATCGAGAACCGTTATGTGCGATCGGTCAACATCGCCCGTGACCTGGACGATCCCCATGCACTTGATGGATACCTGCTGACCGAGCAGGTGTGTCAGGCATTGTTGCGCCTCGTCAATGGGCTTGCGGCCACGTCCACGCAACGCGCCTGGCGCCTGACGGGCGCCTATGGTGGCGGCAAATCGGCACTTGGCCTTTGCCTCGCCGCCATCCTTCGGCAGCGACCCGATCGCCGCAGTACGTTGGGTAAATCGCTCGATGTCCAAGCTCCTGCAGTTTTTGCAGCCGCGCGTGTTCTGCCTGACTATGAGGTCGTGGTGATAACCGGTGCACGCACGGACGCGAGTCTTGCCATCGCGGACGCACTGGCTGACTGCATCGTCAGCCGCCGTGCGTCGCCCACGCAGAAGAAAATTCTGGCGGCACTCAAGTCGTTCGCTACCCGGCGCAAGGCAGGTAAGGCCAGCGCCAGCGACGTCCTATCTCTTGTGTCCGACACCAATGCATTTCTTGCCTCTGGCTCTGGTGCGCGGGGCGGACTGCTCTTGCTTGTCGACGAGATGGGCCGTTGGCTCGAATACGCGGCCGACGACGCGACCGACATCGATGCGTCCTTCTTTCAGGCTTTGGCCGAAGCCTGTGGCGGCGCGGCCAAAAGCGCCCCCCTTGCAGTCATTGGGATTCTTCACCAGCGCTTCGAGGACTACCTCGACTCCCGACGCGACCGCCGCGCAGGCATCGAGTGGTCCAAGGTTGCTGAGCGTTTCGAGGACATCGCGTTTCTCCCATCGTTTGAAGGCACCTGCCAACTCATGGCGCGTGCCATCAAGACCGATCCGATTGCCTTGCGTCGCTCTGGTGTTGGTAAGCAGGTCACAGATATCTACGCCACGGCCGAGCGGGCGGGGCTACTTCCTGCAGGTGTAATGACTGCAATGGAATGTGACGGTGTTTACCCGTTCCACCCGAGCGCGCTCATAGCTGTGACGACACTCTTCCGCCGCTTTGGCCAGAACGAGCGTTCGGCGCTGTCTTTCCTGCTTTCTTCCGAGCCGTTTGCTCTCCAGGACTTTGTGTCCCGCCATGACTTGTCACCTGGCATGCTTTATCGCGTTGAAGATGTGTGTGACTGGTTACTTGCGCAAGGCGGCCTGCGCACAGTTGATGTCGACCGCCTCAAGCGCTGGGCGCTCATGCAAGACGTACTCAGGTCTGCTCCGGTATTCGCCTCGCTGGAAACGAGGTGTCTCAAAACCGTCGGTCTGCTTAATCTTTTGGAGCCTCAGCCTGGATTGTCGGTCAGCCGGGAAGCGGTGTGCTTTGCCGTCGCGGATGCACTCGATGACGTGGAAACCACCAAGACGCTGCACCGTCTCGTCGAAAAGGGCCTTCTCTATATCCGCCCAGCAACGCAGGAGTATTGCCTGTGGCCGCAAAGCAGCGTCGATGTGGCCGAAGAGCTCCGACGCATCCGGGAGGTAAGCCCGCCGGTGACCCGGCTAGGGTCTCTCATTGCACAGTTGCCCAACGCGCGTCCCGTGGTAGCCCATCGCCACTACTTGGAAACCGGCACCCTTCGAGCCGCACATGTTGACTTGCTCGACGGTAGCGAGGCGCTAACGAAGGAATACAAAGTCCCAATTGGCGGTGATGGGGCCATTGTTGTGGTTCCCTGCTATCCGGGCGAGGACATCAACATCATAGCCAGCCGCCTCAAGGCGCTGAGTGTCCGTATGCCGGCGTCGGTGCTGGTCACACTTCGCCGCGTGTCCGAAGAGGAGCTCGACATTGCAACCGAACTCCTCGCATGGCGCCAGCTTGAGCGTGATTGTGAAGCGCTCCGTATCGATGCCTACGCCAGAAACGAGGTCAAGCAAGCTGTCCATCGCCTGACTGACACCCTGACCCTCCGTCTCGCCGACCTCCGTGTGCCGGGACAACGTCACCAGTCGGAAGTCTGGTATCAGGGCGGCACTGAGCTTTCCATTACGGACACCCGACAGCTCAATCGTGCCCTGTCCGAAATGTTCTCGACTGTGTACAGCGCTGCACCCCGTCTGCGAAACGAACTGGTGAATCGCGCGTCGATATCAACTGCAGCGGCGGCTGGGCGCCAGAAACTCATGGAGCGCATGTTCACCCACGCAACAATCGAGAATCTCGGCATCGAGCAAACCCCACCCGAAAAAGCGATTTATTTGTCTCTCCTTAAAAACACAGGTCTGCATGCCAAACATGGGGACCAGTGGGCCTTTGTTGTGCCAAGCAAAGACAGTACATGGCACGCACCCTGGGTTGAGCTCGGCCGGTTGCTCGATGCCGATGGCCTTTTGACAGTTGCCGACGTCCTCGCCCACTTTGCCAAAGCACCGTTCGGCATGCGCGAAAGCGTAACGATGCTGATGTTCGGTGCGTTTTTGAATGTATACCGAAATACCTTGATTCTCCGCGAGCGTGGCACGTACCTGACCGCTATCGAAAGCAGCCACGTGGCGCGCCTCATCAAGCGGCCTGAGTCGTTCGAAGTGCACATGGCACGCGGCCGGGAATCGGTACCAGAGCTTGTGGCCGTGTATGCAGGTGTGTTCGAGCGCGCTCTTGGCGTGACCCTGGTCAATCCGACGGTCAGCGAAGTCACCCGCACGCTGTTTCGCTGGTATCTCGGTCTCTCTGAGTTTGCCCTCAACTCGACCACCCTCGACGCGAGACATCGGGCGGGCCTTGCCTTGCTTGGCAAGGCGGGCGACCCGATTGAGCTGCTGACGGTCGGGCTGCCGCTTGCGCTCGGGTTAACGAAGGCCCCGCAACCGTATGTGGTCGACACATCGGCTGCGGGCAAGAAGCTTGGGCAGGCAATTGAAACCTTCATCCGGGCTGCTGGTACCCGACTCGATGTCCTGCGCACGGAGCTCTCCCGTATTCTTGCCGAGGAAGTTGGAGTCACCGATCCATCCCAAGTCCGCCCGCACCTCATCGCGGTTTCGGCCGGCATCGAAGAAGGCGAACTGGTCGACTATGCGCTCCGCGCCTTCGTTCAGCGCACCTGCGACCCGGCCCGTGATGAACACCACTGGGTCGACTCCTTGGCGAGCCTTCTGGGGGCGCGTAGCATCGAGACCTGGCGCGACGATACAGTCATGCGCTTTCGCCTTGAGCTTCGCCGCGTCGTAACGTTGCTCAACCGTGTCATCGGCCTCGCCAAGCTGACCAAGCGGCGCATCGGCGCCGACCACGCCATGGTTGCGCTTCATGTCGTCGACCAAAAGGGCCGGGAGCGGTTTGTCACGGTCCCGGCTGACGCCAATGGCGTCCATGCAGGCGCCGATGAACGGATCGCTGAAATCCGTGCCATCCTCGACGACCTCGAGGTGCCTTCCTACGTTCTCGCCCGCCTGCTGCTGGACTATTCGGTTCGACTGCCGAATACCGAGATGGAGAGCCTGCATGACTGAGCCCCGCCATATCCTCAGCCTCTCGGGAGGCAAGGACAGCGCCGCCCTAGCGCTGTATATGCGTGACCGCATCCCGAACATGGAGTACATCTTCAACGACACCGGCAAGGAGCTGCCCGAAACCTACGAGTACTTGGACCGCATCGGCGACTACCTCGGCAGGCCTGTCATCCGGCTTAATGCCGACAAGGGATTTGATCATTGGTACGAGATGTACGGCGGAATGATTCCGTCGAACCACCGGCGCTGGTGCACCAAAATGCTCAAGCTCAAACCGTTTGAGGCGTACGTCGGTGACCAACACGTGCTCAACTACGTGGGTATCCGAGCCGACGAAAGTCGAGAGGGGTACGTCAGCACCAAGCCCAACATCGAGCCCATCTATCCCTTCATTCAAGATGGGCTCGTATATGCCGACATCGTTCGTATCCTCCACCAATCGGGTGTCGGCATGCCGCCGTACACCAAATGGGGACGAACGCGGTCAGGATGCTATTTTTGTTTTTACCAGCAGAAAATCGAGTGGGTGAAGCTGCTGGAGACCTATCCTGACTTGTATGAAGAAGCGGCAAAATACGAGAAGGAATATGAAAAAACGGGGAACCTGTTCACCTGGTCCCAGGGCGAGCGTCTCGAAGACTTGAAGAAGCCCGAGCGCATCGAGGAGATTAGGCTTGATGCGGCACGCCGGGTGGAGCGGCTGAAAAACGTGCGGGACAACATGTCGCTCGCGGCTGTGTACCAGGCTGAGATGGATGCGCAGGTGGACGAGGAGGGGTGCGTGGTTTGCACTGTTTGAGAATTGATGGAAGCCGCCGCAAAAACCGTGCGGCGAGCCAAGGATCAAGGGGGCGAGTGTGGCACTCAACTTTAAGGCACGGGTTTTGCTCGAGCTTGGAGCTGAACTTATAAGCTCTGATGCGGTAGCGTTGTACGAGCTCATAAAGAATGGCGTAGATGCAGGGTCGAGGACGATTCATGTCGACATCACTATCGCCCTGCAACCCTCAGTGAGACATTCCATTGAGCGGAATCTAGGTTCCAGCAGCCCTTTCAACGTTAATGCATTCTGCGAAATGGTCGAGTCCTTGCTGGAGTCGGGAACGCCGACACCGGTACGCGTCCAGTTCATGAAGGTTCTCGGACGGCCCAAATCACGTGACGAGGCAATTCGAGCGCTGGAAGAAGCGTCGTTCAAATGCAACGTTCTCACCATTCGCGACCTCGGTCATGGGATGTCGCCCATCGCGCTCGACAAGTGCTATTTGACGATCGGTACTCCGATGCGTCTGCATGAGCGCGAAGCAGCGCCGCCAGCGACCAAGGGCTCAAAGGCCAAGCGCGTCCCACTTGGTGAAAAAGGGATTGGTCGACTAGCAGCGATGCGTCTGGGGCACCACGTAGAAGTGCTCACAGGTGTATCTGGTGATGGGCACTTGTCGCGCCTTGAGCTCGACTGGCGTCCAGTATTCTCCGATCCCGACCTGGATTCGACTGCCCTCGCTTTCGAAGTTGAGAAAGGGCCCTCGAAGCCGCGTAAGAACGCAGGCACCGAAGTGCGCATTCGCGATCTTCAGGCAGACTGGACGGAGGAGAAGCTCAAATCGCTCTCCCTCAGTGAACTGTCAAAAATCGCTGACCCCTTCCGGAACAATATGTCCGGCCACTTTCTTGATTTGCGGTTTCAAGGTTCAGCACTGGATGTCCCCGGATTCCCAGAGGCTTTGCTCCGGCACGCCGACGCTGAATGTCTCATCGAGTACCGCGTTTCAGGCGGCCAGGACTCGGCGTCCTCACCGCGCTTGGTTGTCTCGACAGACTATCGGCACTTCAAACGTGCTGAGACGCTAGTACACGAAGGGCCTCATCTAGAAGATCTCGTCGCCAATCCCTTGGCCAAGAAGCGCAAGCGGATTGATGGTGAGCCGGCTCGACCGAGCGACGAAGTTGCCGCGACGCTTGCTTCGCTTGGTTCATTCACGGCGAAGTTCCATTGGTTTAATCGTGGCCGAATCAAGCGCGAGAACCACTCGCTTTGGGCTGATACTTTGCAGTCGTTCACCACTAACTGGAGCGGTGGACTCCTCGTTTACCGAGACGGGTTTCGTGTCTACCCATATGGCGGAAGTGGCGATGACTGGCTTGATCTTGATCGAAAGGCGTTGTCGGCGTCGGCTTACAAGCTCAATCGTGCGCAGATCATTGGCTATCTTCGCATCACCAGCGCGGGCAATCCGTCACTCCAGGATCAAACGAATCGAGAGGGTTTCCGGGATACGCCGGAAAAGGAGGTACTTCGCAGGCTCCTGCGACAGGCAATCATTGCCGATTGTCGGACTTTTCTCGAGAAGGTCGATAAGGAAAACAAAGCGCTTGACTCAGACGATGTCGTCGAGCTCGATCGCCGCGTAAGCTCAAGTCAGAAAGATATTTTGCGTAACCTTCGGAACCTCGAAGTTAGGGTTCCGGACGAGTCTGGAGCGATTTCTGAAATCATGCACCAGATGGCCGAGGTCGAAGATGCGTGGTCCCGGGCAAAGGAAACCATTGCGGCTCATGAGGGCGAGGTCGAACAATACATTCATCTGGCTGGCGTTGGCCTAATGGTAGAGCTCATAGCGCATGAGTTGGCGCGGAGTACCGACGACGCGCTCGCGACGCTTTCGTCCAAGAAAGCAGCCAGCACGGCACAAATCGAGGTCCTAAAGGCAGAGCTCACGACCATAAATCGACGGATAAGGGTACTGGACGAGTTGAGCATTCCGGGTCGGCAGCGGAAGGCTGTTCACGACATCCGTGAGCTCGTCGAGACAATGGTCGAGTTCTACGCGGCCAAAGTGAAGCGTCACAGCGTGACTATCGATGTGGATCCTGGGAAGAAAGGTAGTTTTCGTCGACGAGTCGAAAAAGGGCAGATCATGCAGATTCTCGATAATCTGTTTAATAATTCTGTCTACTGGTTAGACAGGCGAGTGGACCTCGACGAACCTGCAAACATCAAGATTAGCATCGATGCACAATCCGGTATCGTTAAAATTAGTGATAACGGACCGGGCATCAATGAGGGAATCGGCAGCAGGGTATTTGACGCCTTTTACACAACGAAACCTCAGGACGGTCGAGGATTAGGTTTGTACATCGCACGACGGTTGGCTAATGACAATAACCTTGCTATCGAGCTAATTCCGCCGGTCAATGGAGTTCACCAGGGATTTGAACTGAGATTTGCGGAGAAGCAATGATGGAGCTGGGAAAGGAAATCCGAGATTTGACAGCGCCGATGGTCATCGTTGATGACATGTATCGGGCGCCTGAGTTGCTGGACGTCGTGAGTCAGAAAACGGTCGAGCTTTTGCGCGTTCTGAAGGCAGATAGGGAAGGTGCTGCTGCCGTAAGACATCTTTTGGGAGGTAAAAAGCTCGCCGCCCACCATATGGTGGGCAGGCTGTCACGAGGCGAAGGCCTCGAGCGGCTCTGGAGTGCGTACGAAGCCGACAGGGAGGCTTACAAGTTCCTGGATGTCGTTTTCCATCCGATATATGTCAAACGCAATAAGGAGCTGAAAGGGCTCAGGGTTATCGAAAAGTTCTGCTTTTCACTGACGGGTCGTAAGGCGATCACGCACGCCACGTTGGAGGCCGCGCGTGAAGACCTCAGAAGATGCGCCATAGCGTTTGTCGATTTTCGGCTCAAAGATGAAAGCTTGCCAGACTCGGAGTTTGTAGACTTTCACGAGGCCTTTAGGAAGGACTATCAGCACCCCTTCACCGTGGGCACTAGGTCGTGGCCCAAGATCATGGTTCTCATTTCATCGAAGCTGCCGAGAAGCACCAGCCTAGCTCGATTCCGCCAGGCAACCGGGGTGCGTTCCGCATTTTTCTCGACAATGAAGAAGGGTGACGTCACCGAAGCGACGTTGCAAAAGGCCTTCAGGCGTTGGTCTTCGACGTACCCGGCAGCGGCAGAACTTAACTCGTACCTTACGGCGACAGAGAGTGCTGTAGAAGACATTGCGGATTCGCTCATGGCGGATATCCGCAGACTGGAAGTACATGATCTTGCGCTTCTTCAGGTCCTTCGGCTTGCGGCCGAGCAGGAGACACTCCAGTCGTACGTAACATGGCTGGTCGCTGAGTCGATGGCTGCCCGCCTGCGTGCGCACCCGACGCTGGGAAAGGTTCGATTGGGAACAAACGCAGCTGATGCGGCGCTAGACGGGAAGCTGCTCACGGACAGTGTTTTGTTCGAGATGTTTGCGGACGTTGCCAGCTCGACCATACCCGTCGACAGTCATCTCGCACTGGGGGATGTTTTTGTCGTCATCGACGATGATGGAAAGCCGCCCACGAAGGTGGCAGTCGCCATCTCGCCGGCCTGCGACCTGCTTCGCTGTGAGCCTGAGTACGATGTGTTGTGCGTCAGGGGGGAGCTTGTCGATAGCGGGACTGACCTTCAGAAGCTTGTGGACTGTTCAAACGGTTTATTTGGAAAAGGCCATCACGTCATGCGTGTGCCTGGAAAGGGGAAGTCGCGGTATATGCGGATTACTTGGGACGAAAAAGGGGGACTCCACACCGTCAAAGCGAAGGAACTCCTAGGCACCGGCAAGTACGAGCGCCGCGCCCGACTTTCGGAGTCCTTCGCGCAGGAAATCAAAGAGCTCGCCCTGTCTCATGCCTCACGCATCGGCGTTCCGATGGATCCCGCTTTTGCGATGAGGGCAACGGTGACCGTCCGAATGACCAGTAGCAAACGCGACAAAGATTTCGAACCGATCAGTAAAATGCACGACCTTACTCAAGAGGATTTCGCGCCTGTAGTTGTTTCGGTTCAGAAGGTCGAAGGGAAGGATTCGAGGGAAGTGACAGCGGCTTTCACAACACATTTTGTTGAGTGGCTGGAAAATTTTCTCGAGAACTTCTTGAAGTTATGTGGCGAGTGGGTTCCGCCTGAGATAGCGCGTATCCGAAATTACCTCGCTGGGGAGGTCCTCCGTGTTCCTGTCAGAGATGGACATGGAGGCGGAATAAGCCGGGCGGATGGAAAAGTGTGTTTTTTTTATAATTGCGACATTCCCGACGCCGGAGGGGGAGGGAGGCTTGAGATCTTCGTATCAACGGCCGCGAACGAAGATCACGCATAGGCGCCAATGGAGGCGAAAGAGGAACCAATATTTCGCCGTCGAAGTCAGTAAGCAAACATGCTTTTTCCTGTCGACGCCGAGGGAGATTCCGCCTTACCGCATGATTGGACTTCTGTGATCTGGCCTTCTGCGGGGGACGCTTTCAGTGCTGGCGCCAGCGCTGCGGCACAATCAACCTGCCCTAGATCTGGCCCGATCCAACTAAGTTACCAGCGTAAGCCAGCCGGCACGGAAAATCAGGGTGGAACCGAGGACGGTGGCACAATTCCAAGTGTCAGAGATCGCCTATGGCGGACCTATCTATTTAGGCCACCTAGCTCGTCAGCGCTTGCGTTTGCTCGATCCCTTGAAGTTACTGGCCAGTCGCGCGAGTTCGTCTTCCTCGGCATAGAAGTAGGCCACCGAAAGCTTGAGAACCTTCGCCTGCCGTTGCAGGGTCTGCAGATCTATCCATCAAGCATCCACGGTGAGGTCATGCTGATCGACGTGACGGGGTTCTAGGCTGCGTGTAGCCAAGTAGAGCCCGACAAGCCCCACTGCTGTGCTGTCCATGATGCGCACTGCGTTGGCCAGCTCTTCATCGCTGCAGCTGAAGTTGCCGCACCAGTAGGCTCGGCAGAGGGGGCTATCCATGTCGATATGCTCGTCCATGGCTGCCATGTTCCCGCAGCGTGGCCGTCGTGGATATCAGCGGCTGTATCGGTGTTCTGTAGGCGCTTGCAACCGGTGGGGTCAGGCATTGCTGCGCTCGGCCAAAATAGGGTGGGGAAGACAAGCTGGCCTCTTCTGATAGCTCACCGCTTCCCGTGTTCGGA
>Ga0157370_10006370_pt1 | contig 13026 bp, 9 predicted proteins | sample C35metaG_FD_113463 | JGI IMG/M metagenome (GOLD analysis project Ga0157370, IMG submission 113463) | Corn rhizosphere microbial communities from Kellogg Biological Station, Michigan, USA - C3-5 metaG | ecosystem: Host-associated > Plants > Roots > Rhizosphere > Soil | place: USA: Michigan...
CTTTGCTGCGCTTGGAATTAAAGGAATCCCATGAGCTCGAATCCAAATCTCGACCCTGTACAGGCCATGCTGGCGCAGACGTCGCTCCAGAACACTCTCTTTGCTTCCAATAGCAGGTATTACCAAATCCCTACCAAGGTGGTCGAGATCGCGCCCGGCAAAACGGTCGCGTACCTTCAGCGGCGGTTTCTGCCCCCCTCGGCGAGTTTTCAAACTTTGCAGCAGTACACGGTGACGCAGGGCGTCCGTTTGGACAATATTGCCGCGCAGTTTATGGGCGATCCAACCCTGTTCTGGCGAATCTGTGATGCCAATGATGCAATGCGGCCCGAAGAATTGACCGAGACAGCCGGAACCAGGCTACGGATCACTTTGCCGCAGGGCATAACAGGAGGAACGCTGTGATGGTAGGCAGAACGATTTGTCAGAGTAGCGAGGAGTGGCGAACGAGATGAATCAGGGCTTCTATCTCACGTTGATGATGGGCGGCTTCAATGCGAAGCCAGTGCCCCAGCCTGTAATCGATGCCCTCACCGAGATTCAGGTCACATCAACCGTGGGAGCACAGGGAGGCTTCCAACTGAAGCTGACCATGGGCCGTACCTCCCCGTTGCAGCACTTGCTCGAATCGGGTTTCTTCGATCCACGCCAGAGAGTCATCATCGCCGTGACTGTGAACGGACAGACAGATGTGCTGATGGATGGAATTATCACGAAACAGGATCTGACGCCGAGTAATGCAGCAGGCAAGAGCATGCTCTCGATCACCGGCCTCGATCTTACTGCGTTAATGGACTTCATCGATCTCACGGGCATTCCATACCCTGCGCTTCCGATGTTCGTGATCGTCGAGATGATTTTGGCGAAATATGCGGTGCTCGGTGTCGTGCCGATTGCGATACCCCCTTTGCTTCCCCTTATCCAAAATCCGATCGCACGATTCATGAAGCAGGATGGAACGGACTATGCATATGTGAATAAACTGGCCTCGGATGTGGGCGCCGTATTTTATTTAGATCCAGGACCGACGGCCGGCATGAGCATCGCATATTGGGGTCCCGACCTCAGCAAGCTGTTTGGAGGGCCTCAGCCTGCGCATAGTATTAACTTCGACGGATCGAGCACCCTGGATTCCATAAGCTTTTCTTACGACGGAACGCTGGCCACCCAATACCTCGTCACCGTGATTGAACCCACAACGCATATTCCTCTACCGGTCCCGCTGCCCAATATAGATCTGTTGAAGGCTTCTCTTTCGACGAGGGCACCCACGCCGCTCAAAAGCGAGCAGCTACGGCCTATCGTCAACGATGATCCGGTCGGCGCGGCATTAACGGGCCTCGGAGCGCTTTTCAAGACTGCGGATGTGGTCAGCGCGAGCGGGCAAATGGACGTATTGCGCTACGGTCGAGTCTTCAAGGCGAGGCAGCTCGCGGCTGTGCGGGGAGCAGGCAATTACTACGACGGAAAATATTACGTGAAGAGCGTAACGCACAACATTAAGCGTGGCGAGTACAAACAGAATTTCACTCTGTCGCGAGGCGGATTGGGTTCATCGGTTTCCTCGGTAAGTGTGTAAAGGTGAGCGAATGAGTGGCGTCAGATATTACGGCATTTATCGGGCAACCGTAGTCAACAACATCGATCCCATGCAGATGGGGCGCATCAACGTTTTGGTGCCGAATGTTGGTGGTGTTACACCGTCTACCTGGGCGATGCCGAGCGTTCCGTTCGCAGGCAAGCAGATGGGGGCGTTCATGGTCCCGCAGATCGGGGCCGGCGTCTGGATCCAGTTTGAAGGCGGTGATGCAGACTACCCGGTGTGGACGGGGGGTTGGTGGGGAAGTGCAGCAGAAGTGCCGGCTCTCGCGCTCGCCGGAGTGCCGGCTGATCCAAACGTAGTGATCCAATCAACTCTCCAGAATGCTCTCGTCATCAGCGATCTCCCGGGGCCAACGGGTGGCATCATGCTGAAGAGTACGACGGGCGCGACCATCATCGTCAACGACACTGGCATCTACATCCAGAACGGCAAAGGCGCCAGTATTGTGATGGTGGGACCGACAGTGACGGTGAACAACGGAGCATTAGTTGTGGTGTAACTGGGCCTGAAAGTTAGTTGGCGGAGTCGGGTATGCCGGGATTTTTGCTTCACGTCGGAGCTTCGGTAATGTGCTCGCATGGCGGGCAGGCGCAGCCAACCATCCCCAATGCGCGCGTGACGGTCATGGGTCAACCCACGGTGGCAATCACATCGCCTTACGTCATTGCAGGATGCGCCTTTCCTCCTCCGCCTGCCGCAAACGGGCCATGTGTAACAGCACAATTCATAACGGCCGCCACTCGACTTACATCGATGGGTCAACCGTTACTGCTGCTCGATAGCCAGGCGATCTGCGTGCCGACTGGAACTCCACTGATTATTGCGGTGACGCAGACACGGGTCACGGGAACTTAAATCGGAGGTGGTATGAACATAGATTTCCCATTTCGATTTGATGGCCGGGGGCGAACCGCGCTGACTACGGACGAGGACCATATTCACGACATGGTCGAGCAGCTGCTGTTCACGAATCCGGGTGAGCGCGTCAATCAGCCTGCCTTCGGGAGCGGTCTGCTGCAAATGGTCTTCGCGCCCAATAGCGAGCAACTTGGTTCCGCCCTTCAGTTCACCTTAGAGGCCGCATTGCAACGCTATCTTGGAGACGTGATCGATGTCGGAAAGGTGGAGGTTGATACCAAAGATGCGACCTTAAGCGTGACCCTAAACTATGTGGTGCGGGAGACCCAGCAACAACGAACGGATACATTTGTGCGGAGCGCCCCATGAGAGCTTCGATGACCTGCAGTGGAGAGCAGCGGCGCGAGGACGTTCGTAAGGCCGCTCTGTTTGGCCTCGATTATGTGATCGTCGCAGAGAATCAACTGGTTCTGGAGGTGTTCGCACTTGGGAAGCTTCCGGAGGCAATTGAACCTGCCAACGTGCGCATCTACGGCGGAAAAAGCATTCGCAATATAAAGGTTACCGGTGTGCTGGTTCACCGGCAGACCGATCCCGCACGAGACGAATATCTTGAAGTGACGGTAGATCGGGCGGGAGATTTCTCCGACTACATCCTGTCCATGGTGGCATTGGACAATCACGGGAATGCAACCAGCGATCCGATGAGCGGCTTCGATGGACGTTACGCGTGCGTGACATTCAACTTCAAGGTGAACTGTCCTTCGGATCTCGATTGTCAACAGCAGAGCACGTGCTCGCCGCCTGCACGCCAGCAACCGGAGATCAATTACCTGGCAAAGGACTTCGGAAGCTTCAGACAAGCCATCTTCGATCGGCTGGCAGTGACATTGCCGAATTGGCAGGAGCAGCATACGGCAGATATCGGGGTAATGTTAGTGGAACTACTGGCGTATGTTGGGGATTCTCTAAGCTATTATCAGGATGCGGTTGCGACTGAGGCGTACCTGGCCACGGCACGGCAGCGCATCTCTGTGCGGCGCCACGCGCGTTTGGTCGATTACAGGATGCACGAAGGATGCAATGCACGTGCATTTGTAACGTTGTGGACTGACACGGACCAGGTGCTCGATCCAACGGCAATCTTCTTGACCACGGCGCTCGATCTCCCCGCCGGCGGCAGTGTAGGCCGCCACGTCTTTCAAGCAAGAGAGCTGGAAAGAATCAAGGCAGACACATACGAGGTCTTCGAGCCAGTACAAGCGAACTACAAAACGCCTATTCAAATTTATGCAGCTCAAAGCGGAATCCAATTTTATACATGGGGAGACGAGAGGTGCTGCCTGCCTCTCGGCTCGACAAGAGCGACGCTTGCAGGGGAAGGGCTGCACCTTGCAGTAGGCGACGTATTGATTTTTGAAGAAGTAATCGGGCCGGGAACAGGCGATCCAGCGGACGCCGATCCGACACATCGTCAAGCGGTGCGCCTGACTCAGGTTACCGAAGGGTTCGACACACTTTACCGCAAAAAGGTTCAAGATGATAATTCCGATGCGCCGCCTGCCCCCAAGAACGCAAATGGGGAATTGGCACAGAATGGGATACCGATCGTCGAAATCGAATGGTGCTCGGAGGATGCGCTTACATTTCCGCTCTGCCTATCAGTGCGATTGCCGGCTCCAGATTGCACGGTGAAGTCCGGGATCAGTGTGGCTCGGGGCAACGTAATTTTAGTAGACCACGGAGTGAGGACAACCGAGATCATCTGCACAGTTGGCGCTGAATCTACAGTTCAGAGCTGCGGGTGTGAGTGCGAGCCTCCGGAGATCGTGACTACGGCAGAAGTAGTCACTCCGCAGCTTTCTGGCAATCCGTTGACCTATTCCACTTGTTGGGCGAACTGCAGATGCGCTGTGCAGATGCTTGATCAGAACCCGCGATATGCGATGCCCTGGATATTCCTGACCTCGGCGACCGCGGGAACAGAGGATGATGGCAACGGTCCGCGATGGACGCCCGTTTCGGATCTATTGGAGAGTAGTGCGGCGGATCAAAATTTTGTGGTAGAGACAGACAACGTCGGCATATCGCATCTCCGATTCGGCGATGGAGAGATTGGGTCGATGCCGCCTGCGGGCACAGTGCTGACGGCGCATTATCGTGTAGGGAATGGCACAGCGGGGAATGTTGGTGCGGAGACTATTTCGTCACTGGTCGATCGGGGTGAGGATACGGGCGGCGGGGCCATCGTTCCGCGGAATCCTCTATCGGCGAGGGGTGGTATGGATTCGGAGCCTATCGAAACCGTCAAGCAGTTTGCGCCGACCGCCTTCCGGAGGGAGTTAGAACGCGCGATTACTGCAGACGACTATGCCACACTGGCAGCGGACAATGCCAGAAGGCTATTGGAGCGAGGATCCAGGAAGGGCGTGGGAGGCGATGTCCTAGCGGCCTCTCTTCCGCGCCAAGCGCAGGAGGAAGAAGCCGGAGAGGAACTGCCGGAGCTGAAGAACGTTTGCCTGCAGACATTTCGTAAGCTTCAGGGTGCCCGGGCGAAGTTGCGCTGGACGGGCAGTTGGAATGAGGTTTTTGTGGCAGTAGATCCGCTCGGAAGCGAAGATGTTCCTGAGGAATTGCTGGATGAGATTCTCGTCTACCTTGATCCATATAGAAGAGTGGGCCATGACGTAGCGGTCGGAGCACCAACCTTTGTTGGGCTCGATATCGGGCTTAAGGTTTGTGTGCTGCCGGACTTCTTGCGTGCACATGTTGAAGCCGCTCTGCTTGATGTACTCAGCAGTCGGTTACTCGCGGACGGAACCAAAGGTATATTCCACCCGGACAACCTGACCTTTGGCGATGGGGTCTATGCCAGCCGAATCGTGGGCGCGGTGCAAGCGGTAAAGGGTGTGCAGAACTGTACGTTGATTCGGTTGAAACGATATTTGATTGGGGAGCCTCGACCTGGCTGCGCCTCCTTGCCTGGAGATCTGCCATCAGGAGGCAAGCTTGCGTTGGGGCCCTTTGAGATTGCCCGGCTAGAGGAAGACCCCAGCTTTCCAGAGCATGGCCGACTGACCTTGCAGATGGGAGGCGGACGATGACTCGACATTGTGGATGCTGTAGCGGGATTCAAATAGCGGTGCCTCAGAAGCTATATAACCGCCCCGGGTTGAACCATCTGGGATATCGGGTCGGAACGTATGCTACCTTCCTCGAATCGATGCTGACTCGGATGCACAACTTACCCATACGAGTCGAGTCTGAGGTTGGCTTTGGTGTGGTCTCAATTACATATCCGCTGAAGGACCTGACAACTCGAGAGCTGGATGACCCTTCGATAGCGCTGCTCGATGCATGGGCAATAGTTGCAGACATCCTGACCTTCTATGAGGAACAAATCGCGAATGAGGGATTTCTTCTGACAGCAACGGAACGGAGATCAGTGATGGAGCTGGCCCGACTTATAGGCTACAAACTCCGGCCCGGTGTGGCTGCCAGTGTCTATCTTGCATTCTCAGTGATTGATGGCTTCGAAGGGATCTTGCCTGCCGGCACCCGCGTACAGAGCGTTCCTGGCACTGGGCAGACTGCGCAGTTCTTTGAAACGGAGGAAGCGCTTGCGGCGCGATCTGAATGGAATGCGCTGAAGCCACGCCTCACACGACCACAGATTATTACGCCTCCACCCATGACCACAGGTGTCATCAATCACCTTGGGACCAATGCGGATGCTGTAGATGCAATTTTTCTTGCCGGCGTGACCACAAACCTCAAGATCGGGGACGCGCTGCTGATCTCGTTCGGAGATGCGCTCGCCCAACAGTTTCTACGCGCAGTGGAAAACGTCGACATTGAGGGAGACGCAGAGCGTACGAGGATTGTTCTCCAGCCGACCGCAGCGGCAGATACGACCATCCTTGATGTGCTTACGCGATTTGTCGAGGATGCTGCGACCAGCTTCGAAGGAAGCGAATTAGCAAGTCAGGCCGCGGACATCCTTGAAGCGCTGATTGCGGAAGCCGCAAGCGGTCCGCTGGCGCCCTTGACAGTTGCCTCCACTGTTCCGCCGCTTCGAATTTTGCAAGCCATGGCTATACAGAGGGGATTCGTCAGGCTCGCACCTTGGCTCAAACACCTGATTCAAGTCATGGGAGATTACTCCAGTGGAGCGTTGCTGACAGCAGATGCAATTGTCGCAAGAGCGACATCGACGCGCACGCCAGGGCCAATCCCAAACTACGCGACATCGAGTCTCGCGCAGCTTGATGCTTTGATAGATCCGTTATCGAAACGAGCTTCAGTGCAACCGCGCAACGCACTTGCGTTAACCAGATCCGTGCGATCGACCTTTACCCCGCAATCCGATACGGTGCCGCGTCTTCTCACTGCGCTCAAGTCCGTGCGTGGACGCGGCATTTACGAAGCGTGGTCAAACTCTGAGCCCGATCCAATTCGATTGGAGATCTTCGCTCTGCGTACCAAGGCGGCTTTGTTTGCGAGCACTTTCGCGGGAGCGGCAACCTTTGTAAAGACCCCCGGAACGCACGGCGGCGGAATGACTCAGTTCACAAGCCCCGACCTTGCTAACACCTGGGGTCAGCTCTTGCCGAATACCGATCGCGCTGCAGGCGATGTGACGTCTTCGCTGTCTGTCTTGGCTCTCGACTCAGTCAACGACAAGATTCAGCGCGGCAGCTGGATAGCAATCGAACGGCCAACTGTAGAAGACGACGCTGCGCCCGATGCAATTAAACATAGCTTCCACCGTGTCGCTTCAGTTCGAACCGTGGCAATGGATACCTCCACCGGATTCAGCGCAAAAGTTACTGTGCTGGAGCTGGCGACCCCATGGTTGCAGGCTACTGCGACTACATCCATTTCAACTTTTTTCGAGAGCACGTCATTGCTTAGAGGCACCGTGGTCTACGCGCAGTCAGAGTCGGTGGATCTTGCCGAAGAGCCGTTGGATAGAGACGTGCAGGGAAACAGTATCGAACTAAATGGACTTTACGATGGATTGGAGGCTGGCAAGTGGGTAGATGTCGCTGGAACCCGGACCGACCTTCCTAACGTGACCGGCGTCTCCGCGAGTGAACGTGTCATGATCTCCGGTGTGACGCAAGGTAAGGGCAAAGCCTCCTGCCGCCCATTTCTATTGGCTCAAATACCCTTTCAGCAACTGCTCTATATATCAGATGCGAACGCAGCAGGAGATCGACTGGTAGTCGGCCGGCCGGCACCGGGGTTGCAGGCACTTCTTGCGCAGGTGGGCGACCCGGAATTCCCAGATCAGGAGTTCTGCGAGCACGTACAGTTGTGTCCGGGCCTCTACGCGGACACGTATATTCCGACAGAGGCAGAGCGCGGTGGCGACTTCTCGGCATTTGCAGACCAGTTCATCGATCCCGACGGCGATCCTCCAGGTAAACCGTTCCCTAACGGTATTCTGCCGAGTGCCAACTCTGCGGTTGTCGCCTGGAGAATTCGCAATATCGCGAGCGGGGCCGAAACAGTGCATACAACTCTGGAATTCGCGAACTCCCTTGCTTACACATACGACAGCACCACCGTTTCGGTGATGGCCAACATTGCAAAGGCGACACACGGGCAGCAGACGGGCGAGGTGCTGGGCGATGGCGATGCCAGCCGATCGTTTCAAAGCTTTGCCTTGCGACAATCTCCGCTGACCTATATCTCCGCGAATACTTCGGACGGCACCGCGAGCACCTTGCAGGTCAGAGTCAATGAGATTGAATGGAACGAAGCAGAAGATCTGTCTGTCGTGAATTCGAGCGACCACAGTTACATAGCGACGACGGACTACAACGGCACGACTCGGATCGTCTTTGGAGATGGCCAACATGGAGCCCGTGTCCCGACGGGGAACTCCAACGTAAAGGCGACCTATCGCTACGGAATAGGCAAGGCGGGTAACGTCGATAGTGGCGCAATCAGTCAGATGACCACGCATCCACTAGGTGCGAAAGACGTGACCAATCCCAGCGAATCCAGCGGAGGTGCAGATCCAGACTCTCGCGACCAGGCCCGACGCAATGCGCCTACCGCGGTTCTGGCTCTTGACAGGCTCGTTTCGGTACAAGATTACGCAGATTTCGCCAGGACCTTTGCGGGTATCGACAAGAGCGCCTCAACATTGATCTCGGATGGGAGAAAGCAGTTTGTACATCTAACAATAGCCGGGGTGGAAGACATTCCTATCGACTTCGACTCCGATCTATACCGTAATCTCGTGGCCGCCCTCGGGAAATATGGTGATCCCTTTCAGCCGGTGCAGGTCTGCGTACGGCGAGTCCAGCTACTGGTAATCTCGGCGCGTGTCCAACTGCAGCCTGAATATTACTGGGATGCAGTTGCACAGGTGCTTCGAAGTGCGTTGCTCAGCCTCTTCAGTTTCGAAAATCGAGATCTCGGCCAAGCCGCTTACATGAGCGAAGCGATTGCCGCGATGCAGGCTGTGGAAGGTGTGAGCTATGTGGATCTTGTTGTCTTTGATTCTGTCGCTGAGGATACGACTGTGAAGGAGCTTACAAATCTCGCGGCCACGCTGAAGCCAAAACCTTTCGTTGCCGCTGAGAGAGCGCATCTGGATAGCGCAGCGGCGATGGGCGCGGATGCGTGCACCCGAATTAAAGCGGCAGAGCTGGTATTTTTGAACCCGGACTTACCCGAAACGTTGATTCTTTCGCAGATAGGCTCGTGAGGAAAACATGCTCAATAACAGGAGAGGAGAGAAATGAAAGCCGTCAACACTAATCCTGATCGTTTATATGAGCTGGTGCCGGTGATCTACCGGATGTGCGATGCTGAGCAGGGGTATCCTCTTCAGGCTTTCCTGCGCGTAATAGCGGAGCAGGTCATTACCGTTGAAGAGGACATCGCCGGACTATACGAGAACTGGTTCATTGAGACCTGTCAGGATTGGGTGGTGCCGTACATCGGGAATTTGGTGGGACATCGTGCTGTGCACAACGCCGGCGAGCCAACTGCGAATGGGGGAAGGGAGGCAGTCGCAAGAAATAGCTTTCTCTATCCGCGAGCAGATATCGCAAATACTGTGCGGTACCGTCGATCCAAGGGAACCTTGCGCGGTCTTGAGAAGTTGGCGAGCGCCGTCTCCGGATGGCCCGTCCGCGCTGTGGAAGCGTACCGCGGCCTGGGCGTTACACAGAACATCAGCTATCTACGAATCAATCGCGGACGAACAATTGACCTAAGAGATGCTGACGCGCTTGCGGACATTGGAACAGCATTCGATGAGTCCGCGCACGAAGTGGATGTGCGTTCCGGCAACGGCAACATTCCTGACGTGAAGGTCTATGTCTGGAGACTTGAATCCTTTAGCGTGACCAGGACGCCCGCTTATTGCTATGAAGAGGTAGCTCCGAACTGTTTCCTGTTCAGCGCTCTAGGCAACGATACCGTTTTGTACACGCGGCCCGTGGATGCCGCAGGCCAGTCTCCGACAAAGTTGAATCTGCCTATGCCGATTACGCGGGCTATGTTGGAATACTTCGAGGTCGACGAGAGCGAAGGCGCGGAGAGTGGAGTTCCATTCTTCTACGGAATGGACAAGAGCTTCATGATTGCCGTGGGAACTGCAGATAGCCTTGTGCCCTCAAACCAGATCGTAGCTGCGGACCTGAGTGACTGGGGTGCACGTCCGGCCACTGAACAGGTGGCGGTGGATCCGGTGCTCGGAAGAATCATGCTCCCTCCGACGCCCACGCGCAGACAAGGGGTATGGGTTTCGTATCAATATGGTGCGCCAACCGAAATTGGTGGAGGGGAGTACACCCGCATAATCTCTCAACCGCAAGGCGCAGTCGTGTACAAGGTTGGGAGTAACGAAGTGTCCCATCGTCTTGCTGATGCGCTTGCACTTTGGAATAACGATGCGCCAAAGGATGCCGTCATCGAGATCGTTGAAAGCGGCGTGTATTCGGAGGCGATCAACATTTATCTTAAAGCGGGTACGACCCTGAAGCTGCGTGCCGCAAGCGGTGTGCGGCCTATTCTGCGGCTTTTGGATGTGCAGGTCTCCGCGCCGGACAGTCTTCAGGTAACAGGTGAGTCCGGAAGTTGGCTTTCGATTGAAGGGCTGCTGATTACGGGACGCGGAGTACAGGTCGACGGAGATATGGCGGGCGTTGTGATCAGGCATTCGACCCTGGTGCCGGGCTGGGGCCTGCAGTGCAACTGCGAACCCAGACGGCCCGCGGAGCCGAGCTTGACTGTGACAGGGACCATCGGCTGCATACGAATTGCGAACAGCATTGTTGGCGCGATCGAGGTGAGTCGCGATGAGGTCGAGACCGAGCCCCTAACGATTAAGATCACCGATAGCATCGTGGATGCAACCAGCGAAGAGCGCGTGGCAATTGGCACGCCCGACCGTCTTTGTGCGTATGCTGCCCTAACGATCATCCGCTCCACTGTGTTTGGGCAGGTTCAGACACACCTGATTCATTTGGCAGAGAACAGCATCTTCAATGGACAGGTATTGGCCTGCCGCCGCCAGACAGGATGTGTGCGCTTCTGCTATGTCGCTCCGAACTCCAAAACGTCGAGACGTTTTGAGTGTCAACCCGACATGGTGGAAAAGGCAGTGCGCGAAGGCTTCGCCCGCGGGGATATAACGCCGCAGCAGCGCGACCTGGAACTGGCTTCGGAACGCCTGCGGGTCGAGCCGGACTTCAACAGCGTACGTTATGGGGCGGCGACATACGCGCAACTGACGGACGCGTGTGCGGCCGAAATACGAACAGGGGCCGACGATGAATCTGAGATGGGAGTCTTCCACGATCTGTTCCAGCCACAACGAATAGCCAGTTTAGAGGCGCACCTGAATGAGTACACGCCGGCCAGCATGTACGCGAAGATTTTTCTTGCAACATAGCTAATAAGCAGCGAGGCGAGACATGAAAGCTGACTTCACGCGAAACACTTTCCATCCGGCGAAGAACTTCCGGCGCGTTCTCATGCAGCAAGGCCGCGTGCAGCTGGACGCGGACTGGAATGAACAGACGGCCATTCTCCTCCATTATCTGCAGACCTTAGCGGCGGACGTGATTGGACCTGCGGGTGCCCCCAAAGGGAACCCCGGCTTTCAACTCCAAACCCTGGGCGCTTCAGTAAAAGACTTTATGATGTCGGCTGGCAGATGTTATGTTGGCGGGATTCTCTGCGAGATCATAACGGCTCCTGTAATCTGGACCAGCATCGCCGGAAGTCCCGGCAGGTTGCAAGTGAACTCCTGGTTTGTTGACGGATTTCCATTCTCCACCGGGCAAATCGTCCAGATATCCGATGGAACAGCCTCTGGCATAGTAATCACCTCCATCAGCAGCCTCGATCAGGCATCCAGCACGCTCACTGTATCTGGTGATCTGAGTAAGCTCGGAGCCGCTGGCACATTAACTCGTCCGGTGACTTATCTGAATCAGCCAGGTTTGGCCGCAGCCCAACTTCCACAAGGAAAGGGAACTCAAGGCGTTTACCTCGATGTGTGGGAGCGCGCCGTCACTTACGTTGAAGACGACTCGATGCGAGAAGTGGCACTGAATGGGCCAGATACAGCAGCTCGCTCTAAAGTAGTTTGGCAGGCTCGTCTGCTCGATCCTGCGACAACGAGAAAGATCATTGCAGGTGCTGATATTCAGGGGCAGATCGAACAAAAACCTAGAGGATTGCTGAAAGCGATGGCGAAGAGGAGTGCCGCTGCGTCCGATCCATGCACCGCCTCTCCCGAAGCGCAGTATCGCGGACCGGAAAACCAGCTCTACCGCGTGGAAATCCACACGGGCGGAATTGCCGGAAGCAAAACGGTTGGAGCCAATGGGAGTCGGCCGCAAGCGGATAAGAATAACTCCAGCGCCTCCACCGGAGGCCCAACCTTCAAGTGGTCGCGCGAAAACGGATCGGTGGTGTTTCCCATTGTTCGTTCCACAGGAACAAGCAGCGTGGAGTTGGAGAATCTTGGCAGAGATGACCGCTTCGGATTGGAAGAAGGCGACTGGGTGGAGGCAGAGGATGACTCGACCGTGCTGCTGCGTGTTGCGAATCCTCTATTGCAGGTGCAATCAATCGACCGGACTTCGATGAACATTATGTTGAGTGGACCGTTGCCTCTCTCGCTCGCTCCGGGTAGCCATCCGCTCCTGCGGCGTTGGGACCAGAAGGGCGGCGAAGCAACCGAAGGAGGTCTGGCACTTGGATCGGATAACGCAGCTTTGATTATCGAGGACTCCGCAACCTGGCTGAACCTGGAGAACGGGGTTCAGATTCAGTTCCAAACCTCGGGTGCAGTCTACCGGACTGGTGATTACTGGCTGATTCCCGCACGCACTGCGACGGGCGACGTTGAATGGCCCAGAGAGACGGATCCAAATGGCCTTATTACACCTGACAATGTGCCGCTGCCCATGCCTCCACTTGGCGTACAGCACCACTATGCGTTACTGGGGACGATCGATATAGCTGCAGATGGATCTATAACTGGAGTTGCTCCTACGCTGAGAACCTTTGAACCTCTCCCCATTTGA
>Ga0157370_10006371_pt1 | contig 13024 bp, 11 predicted proteins | sample C35metaG_FD_113463 | JGI IMG/M metagenome (GOLD analysis project Ga0157370, IMG submission 113463) | Corn rhizosphere microbial communities from Kellogg Biological Station, Michigan, USA - C3-5 metaG | ecosystem: Host-associated > Plants > Roots > Rhizosphere > Soil | place: USA: Michigan...
CACAAACACGAAGCAATCGACATCATGGAGCCGCGCGGCACGCCGGTTCTTGCCGTCACCGACGGCGCCATCGCAAAATTAATGCGAAGCAAAGCCGGCGGCAATAGCATTTATCAGTTCGATACTGCCTCCAGATACTGCTATTACTATGCCCATCTCGATCATTACGCGGAAGGTATCGCCGATGGCGTTGGAGTTACCCGGGGTGAAGTCATCGGTTATGTCGGGTCCACCGGAAACGCTTCGCCCAATGCGCCCCATCTGCACTTCGGAATCAGCCTCGTGGGCCCGGACCATAAGTGGTCCGGAGGCACGCCCATCGACCCTTATCCCCTGCTTCTCGCGGCAGCGAAGTAACTACGGTTTCGGATGGAACGGAATTCCCGGCCGTCCTTCGCTCGCCGGCTCCGGGCTTTCGATATTCAGATTCACCACGATGGGATCCTGGCCGCTGCGCACCACTACCGCCTCGCACGCCTCATCCTGCCGGGCGTTCATCTCCTGATGAGGAACGTAGGGAGGCACGTAAATGAAATCGCCGGGTCCGGCTTCATCGGTGAATTCGAGCCGCTCGCCCCACCGCATTCGCGCTCTGCCTTTCACGATGTAGAGCACGGTCTCGAGTTCGCCATGATGATGCGGTCCGGTTTTCGCGTCCGGCTGCACCACCACCGTACCCGCCCAGAGCTTCGTCGCTCCGGTGCGCGCATGCGTAATTGCGGCCGCGCGGGTCATTCCCGTGGTCTGCGGCGTGTTCGGATCCAGTTCCCCGGCGCGAACGATTTTGACGCCATGATTCCGCCAGTCCGGCGAATTGGTGGACATGGCTCCAAATTATCGCGCCGCACTGTGTCGTGTCCTCGGATGTGGCTCGGGCACGCGACTTCAGTCGCGTCTCTGGTGAGCACTCGACCATTCCCAGTCCTCCGGGGATGTTACACAGCCCGGCTTTTGACCGGATTCCGCTCTACTTACCGAACTACCTTTTTCCACTCATTGCGGTTTCGAATCCAACGGTCTACCGAAAGAAACGCGACTGAAGTCGCGTGTCCGAGCTCGTGGAATGCTCTAGCTTAACGCCGCGATCTTCTTTTCCAGATACTCGAGCGCCGCCTGCAACTGCGCCCGCCGCCTCTCATGCGTCGTCGCTTCCAGGTCCTTCAGAACCCGCGCCCGCGAAAGCTCCAGACTGTGCCTCTCGCTTTGCACGCGAATCTGGTCTTCCGTCAGCGGTGGCTTGCGGGCCGCATTCCGCCTCGATGCCGCTTCCTCCATCTGCGACTCGACGTCCTTGCTTTCCCAGCCCCGGGACATACCCCCAGTCTCCTACAATCAGCGCCAATCAGAGACTCAGCTCCGTCAGCTTCGGCGCTTCATAAACATCGTCTTCCCCGGGATATCGAAGCTCGCCCTCGAAGCGTCCGGTTTCTTTCGCCAGCGCCCAAACCAGACTCTCCCCCGCGGGCGCAATCTGCGGCTCGCTCGCAAATACCGGATCCGCGTATGCTTCTTCGGCCGAAATGAAGGTCCATCCGCGCGCCGCGAGCGCGTCCAGCGCATCGCTCAGAAACAGCGCATTCAGCAGGTTGTAGTGAATCAGCAGCGTGTGGGCAATGGCGCGGCCGATCGCGCGGCGCACCAGCTTGTCGTAGTATTCGGCGCGGTCCAAAATGTGGTCCACATACGGCTTTCGAAAGCGCGCCACCTCGAAGCCCGGGTCCGCCGCCAGTTTGGCGCGAAGCCGCGCATCGTAATACCAGTCCGAAGCGTCAATCGTCACGTGGCCGTTGCGATATCCGCGCCGGTGAAGCACGCCGCGAAATTCGTCCCGCTGCTCCGCAGTCCTGCCTTCCTTCAAAGCCGGGAAACGAAAAAAGCGCCGGTACCGCGGGTATCGCCCCACCAGAGACTCGCAGGCAAGAATCTCGCGCTCGAACTCTTCGGGTGTCGATCGCGTCTGAAGCCGGTGATGCCACGTGTGGTTCGCCAGCATGTGTCCCGCATCGTTCCAGCTCGCAAGAATCGCCGCGCCGCGCTCGTTATTCACGTTGGCGGCCACGACGAACAGGGCCGCCTTCATGCCGCGGCCCGCCAGATGACTCAGAATCCGTTCATTCGCCTGGGAAGAATAAGCGGGTGGAATCGCCCGCCAGTTCACGTCGTCCATCGTGACGGCAAGCCGTCGCGATCGCAGAGCCGCGAGCGCAGGGATACCAACCCCTGCAAGCAATGTCCGCCGCGTCACCACTCCGCGTACGGCGTTCCTTCAAGGCTCGTCTTGTCGGACGTGCTTCGGACATCGAAGATGCCTGGCTCCTGCGAATTCACTGCCTGTCCCGCATCTTCCATAATCACTTTCCAGTCATTGCCGCCCGCGATCGGATCGTTTGGAATACTCCGCAGGTACCCCTCTGTCACCAGGTCCTGCAGATTCTGCGGCGCTTTCTGCTTGTCGTACGTATACTCGTCGATCGCGCTGCGCATCGCAAACAGGTTGTTATGCAGCACGGTCTCCTTCGCCCGGATAATCGACTTCTGGTAGAACGGAACCGCCACCGAAATCAGAATCACGATGATCGCCATCACGATCATCAGCTCGATCAGCGTGAAGCCCGCGGGCGAGAGAAATCGCCGGCGCGTCAGCCCGCTGCCCTTACCACTCGGAATACGGGGTTCCATCGCGCGCCTTATCCTCGGTCTTCGTATACACATCGAACACATTCTGCCCTCCCCAGGATTTGCTGGTCGGGTCGTCCTGCATGCTGCGAATTCCCCAGTCTTTCGAATGCGTCATGGGGTCCATCGGAATCCGCCGCAGAAACTTGAGCTTCGTATCGGCGTTCTGCCCGGAGCCTTTCACGCCGTCCACAAGATCTTCCAGCTTCTTCGGGTAGCCTTGCGTCTCCTGCAGGTTCTCCTGCATGCCCAGCTTGCCCTGGTCCGAATAGTCCTTGTATTTATCAATGGCCTTGCGCATCTCTTTCAGTGCTTCCCGCAGTTCCCGTTCCTTCAGGCGTCGCACATTGTTGCGCGCCAGCGGAACGGCCATGCTCGTCAGAATCAAAAGGATCGTGAACGCGACAATCAGCTCGACCAGCGTCATGCCGCGTCGCGAATCCCGGTTGGCGAACGCTCGCATTGTCTTACTTCACGGTTACGGTCAGCGGCGCGGGCAGGTTCGACGGAATGGGCTGAGATGTCGACGAATTCAGCGTGACGTTCGAAACCACCACGGACGTATTGCCTGCTCCGATCGCCTGGAAGGTAATCGAAAACAATCCGCCCGAGCCCGAAACGCCTGGTGTCCCCGGGGTACGGCTGACGGACACATCGGCCGATCCCACCTCATTCAGAATATTCTGCGAAGGGTGCAACTGCCCTGCGTTCCGCTGAGCCAGATTGCCCACACCAATGTTCGTGATGCGAAGGACCTTCGGATCGAACTGAAGATGCGCGGAGGCCGAGAGCAGATCGTTTACGTTCTCCGCGTAAAGGTTCACGGTGACCGCGCCGTTGACACTCGTGGTCACTACCCCGGGCAGGAAACTGATGCGCGCCGGTCCGCCTGGCAAAGCAGGCCCGGCGGGAGTCGGCGGGGCGGTTGCGGGAGGCGCGGTCGCCGGAGGCGCAGTCGCGGGAGGCGCGGCAGGACCCACTGCGCCCGTTCCGGGCACCACGCCATCCTGCAATTTTTGCCCCGGTGCCGGCGGACGCGCTGCCCGGCTCACCTTGATCGCCGTTTCATTACCGGACGCGACGCCGCGAAGATCCGAAGGCGAGATGCTCGGGCTGCGAACGATGTGCGGAATCAGCACAATCACCAGCTCCGTCCGGTCTTTTTTCTTCGTTTCCGAATTGAACAGATGCCCCAGGATCGGCATATTCGCCAGACCCGGAAAGCCGCTGATCGATCGACTGTCGGTTTTTTGAATGATCCCGCTGATCAGGTTCACTTCGCCTTCATGCAGGCGAACGTCCGTTGCGATCTTGTTCTGCGCAATCTCAGGTATATCTACGCCGCCGAGATTGACCGTGGTGGCTACCTGCGAAATATCCACGGCCACGTGCATCGAAATCTCGCTGCCGTCATGCACATGCGGCGTAATTTCCAGATTCACGCCAACATCCAAATAGGAGAACTGCGTATTCACCAGCGGGCTCACGCCCACTCCCGCAACGCCAGGCTGAAAGCTTCCGGTCGCGGTTGGCACCTTTTCACCGATATTCAGCGTGGCTTTGGTGGAGTCCGCCGCGCGAATCTGCGGCGCCTGCAGCACTCGCGTACTGGAATCGGTCAGCATGGCTTCCAGCGTTGCGCCCGGCAGATTTGTCACCGAATAGTCCGCTGACGAAATACGCCCAAGCGCGGTGAACGGAATCGAAGTCACGCCGGTGGCAACGCCTGAGCCTGAACCGGCGCCGGCGCCAGTGCCATTACCGGCGCCCGTACCCGTGCCGGTCCCGGTCCCTGTTCCTGTTCCGTTGCCGCTGGTCCCGCTGCCGTTGTTGTTGCCGCCGTTATTGTTGCTGCTGCTTTGCACTCCCGGCGTGGTGATGCCCGGCCGTGGCAGGAATACCGCGGAAGTATTTATGCCGTTGGCCAGTCCCGCCGCCAGATTTCGCGTATAGTTACTGCTTACTTCCATCACCATCACGTCCACAATCACTTCGGATCGCGGCTTGTCCAGTTCTTCGACAGTCTTTTCCACCAGCAGCATCGTGTCGGCTTCGGCGCGAACTACAATGGCGCTCTGCGCCGAATACGCCATGATGTGCGTTACGTTGAACAGCGTCCGAATTGCGGTCTGGAGCTCCTGCAGTTCGGTGGGCGCGGTGGCGTTGGTGAGATAGAAAACTTTGACTACTTCTTCCCCATACTCGCGGCGCTTCGTCGGGTTGTCCAGCGTCACGAAAATCGTGTTGGGCGAGAGCGGCTTCCAGAAGGACTTCGTCACTACGCCCAGCTGATCGAGCGCCTGCTCGAGGGTTGTGCGGCTCAGATCGATCTGGACCTGCTGGATCTGCTGCTGGCTGTTGTAATCGGGATCGAAAAGGACGTTCACCCCCGCCACCTTGGCGACCGTCTCGAACAGAACCCGCGGCTTGTTCGTCATTTTGAGATCGATCAGATCGTCGTTCAGGGGCCGCAGTTCGGGAACCGGCAGAAGTGAATCGATGCGCTCCCGCATGCTCTTCTTCTCGAGTTCCACCGGCGTCAGATTCTTGTCCGATTCGCTCGGCGCGGGGGGCGCCGCCGCGGCCGATCCTCCCTGACCCGGATTCGGATTTCTGTTGCGCTCGATCATCTGCTTCGTGCGCTCGATCTCCTGGCGCGCGATGTCGGACGATGGGTCGGACGAAAGAGCTTTTTCGAATTCCGCCAGCGACTGCTCGATATGACCGTCGTTGCGGAGTTGTCTCGCTGTCTTCAGGTGGGCGAACCCTGCCTCGACACGAACCCGCCGCAGTTGGAGAAGATATGCCGGATCACCCGGATCCGTCTCCAAAGCCTCTTCGGAAAGACTCACGGACTTATCGAAATTGCCCTTGTTCTCCTCGGCCCGGGCCTGGTTTAAAAGCTTGTCGCCCTTTCGCGTGCCGGCCGCAAGCGGAGCCGGCGGCATCGCCAGCAGAGCGCTCACGAAAATAACGACTGAACGCCCAAACAGGTGGCCGATCCGGCCGCCCTTCTGCCCAAAAGATGAATCCACACGCCCCATGTTCTGAAGCGCCGGCTAGCGTCCGTGAACGCGGACGTAAAGGGAATGAAAGGCCTGGCCCCGGTAGGGCTGATTTATCATCAGTATGTCTGACGCATCACACGCCGGCAGCGTTGAGAAGAAAAAGTTGGCAGCGCGAACCGAAGGTATAAAGATCCTGGGCGACAACCGCCAGGCTGGACATAATTATTTCCTGCTTGACCGCTACGAGGCTGGTGTCGTCCTCACGGGCACCGAGGTCAAGGCAGCCAAAGCCGGAAAAGTCCAGCTCCGCGACGCCTATGCTTCCATCGATAAGAATGAGGCCTGGCTGCTGAATGTCCATATCAGCGAGTACAGCCATGGCAATCGTTTCAATCACCCGCCGACCCGGCCGCGAAAGCTGCTGCTGCATCGTCGCGAGATCGACAAACTGAACGAGGCCACCCGCGAAAAGGGGCTTTCGATCATTCCAACCCGGCTTTACCTCGTCAAGGGGCGGGTAAAATGCGAAATCGCCCTCGCCAAAGGCAAGAAATTGCACGACAAGCGTGAAACCGAGCGCGCCCGCAGCGCTGAGGAAGAAGCTCGTGCGGCAGTCCGGGCAAGCAAGGCCCGATCCTGATTCTCCTGCAGGCAGGCTCTGCGGGTAGTACTACAATCAACACAGTTGCTTCCGCCTCAGTCATCATCGTCAAAAAATTGACGCCATTCATCCCGCAACGTGCGAAAAACCCTGCCCTGGTTCAGGTCCGGCTTTGCCTTACCGAAAGGTAGGGTAAAATGCCTAATCGCGATCGCCACAGCAGGTAACTACATGAAAGCGCGAAGCCAGGCGCCGGCAGCTACGGCAAGGAACGCGCGTCAGCGGGTTCGGGTAAGCACGGCGCGATCCTGATTTCCTTTGGCCTTGGGAGAGTAAACAACGAATGCAAGTGAACTTGAGCCGCGCGGCCGCGAACGGCCTGGACGCGGATGCGGTTGTAATCGTCGAATGGGAAAACGGGAAAGGCCTGGCTGATAAGCTCCCCGCAATCTACGATTCCGGAGAGGTCACCGGAGAATTTCTCCAGTTCACCCTTCTGCACGGCGTTTCCGGGTTTGCTGCCCACCGGGTATTGCTCGCGGGCGCCGGCAAGCGCGAAAAATTCGACGCCCCTGGCCTTGCAAAGCTGGCCGGAGCCGCCGTCCGCTTCCTCAAGGGCAAAGGCGTGAAGAATGTGGTGTTTGCGCTGGAAGACGGGCTCAATGGCGCGGAACACATCGAGGCCGTCGCCCGCGGCGTTCTCCTCGGCGCCTGGGAGCCGGATCGCCTGAAATCCAAAAAGGAACCGAAGACCTCCGAAGTCGAATCGGTCGTGCTTGCCGCCGAAAACGCGGATCCGACTCTGGACGCCGCCATAGAGCGCGGCCGCGTTCTGGGCGAGGCCGCCAACCTCGCCCGCGATATCTCGGTCGAACCCCCGAATGTGCTCAACCCGAGCGCCATGGCCGAGCGTGCGCGCGCCATGGCTGAAGCCAGCGGGCTCGAATTCGAGGTGCTTGACCAGAACCGGATGCGCCAGCTCGGCATGGGAGCCCTGCTGGGCGTCGCCCAGGGCAGCGCAGAGCCGCCAGTCCTCATGGTCATTCGGTACAAGCCGGCCGGCGCGTCCGGTTCCACGCACCTGGGGCTGGTCGGCAAGGGCGTCACCTTCGATACCGGCGGAATCTCCATCAAGCCGGCCGAGGGCATGGAAAAGATGAAATACGATATGGCGGGTGGCGCGGCCGTCATTGGAGCCATGCAGGCCATCGCCCGCCTCAAACCGCCGATCGCAGTCACCGGATTCGTTCCCGCCGTCGAAAATATGCCCGGTGGAAAAGCCCAAAGGCCCGGCGATATTGTCCAGTCGCTTTCCGGCAAAACCGTTGAAATCCTCAACACCGATGCCGAAGGCCGCCTCATCCTGGCGGATGCCATCAGCTACGCAAAGCAGCTCGGCTGCACCCATCTGGTCGATGCGGCCACGCTGACCGGGGCAATAGTAGTGGCGCTGGGCCACGTCAGCACCGGCGTGTTTACCAATGACGATCAGCTCGCCGAGCGCTGGATGCACGCCTCGAAGCAGGCTGGCGAGAAGATGTGGCCCATGCCGGTGGATGACGAGTACATGGAGCAACTCAAGACCGTTTACGCCGACATCCAGAATATCGGCGGCCGCTGGGGCGGCGCCTGTACCGCCGCCATGTTCCTGAAGGAATTCGCCGGCGAGACCCCCTGGATCCATCTCGATATCGCCGGCACCGCCTGGCTCGACGACGCCAAACCCTGGATGGCCAAGGGACCGACCGGACTGCCGGTCGCCTCCTTCGTCACCCTCGCGCTGAACTGGAAATGATCCCTATTAAATAAGGATAGTTCTGCGAATTCGCCGCCTGATTTCCTTCACCTCCGAAGAATTGGCTTTGTTTTGCAAAAAGCCGGGCCTCTCTCAGGGACCCTTGACACGCCATGTTACTCTCGTAGCGCGAGATCTCCTCGGCGTGGCGTTTCCGCCACATTTTCGTCGAAACACCTTGATTTCCGCTTTGGCCGGCCTCCACAATGGGTTCGTTTTTTCGAGTGGCCAGGCAGCGGCGCGGAAGGACGAAATTGGCTTCGTTTTGTAAAAACGCAGCGGCCGCTATGCCGATAAGGCGGAATCGCGGTCGTGCGACTCCGCCTCGCAAAACGCTCTCAGAACGAGAGCCGCAGCATCAGGTTCATCAGTGGCTCGCCCTGAATATTGGCGGTGGCCGTTTCACCCGTGATCGTACCGAAGATCCGCGGGTTCTTGAAATCCAGCGTCGTGTTCGGCGCGGCGAATGCAAAGTTGTGGAACGGGTTCTGGAAATCGAACCGAAGCTGAAAGTTCAGCCGTTCCTTGATCGGCCAGTTCTTCTTGGCCGAAAACTGCGAGTAGTACGCCGCCGGCCCTGTCACAATATTCCGGCCGGCATTGCCCGGCGTGAACGCCGGGGGGGCAGCGAAATAGTCGGGAATAATCAGTTGGCCTTCGTTTTTTTGGTTGAACCGGTCTCCGCCGATCAGCGGCCCGATGCCAACCTGTGGCATAGTCGGTTTGCTGACGACGTTCGGCACCCAGTTACCCCATGCGGTCGGGAACTGGTTGTTGGGGTTATTGGTGTACTTGAAGCTGATCGGGTTCCCGGTCTCCGCCGTCTGGATCCAGGCGAGTTCGTATCCGCCGAAGATCGCGTTGAGGACGCCGCCGCGATCCATGAACCGGCGACCCTTGCCGAACGGTAGTTCGTAAGTGAAGCTTCCGACGAAGCGGTGGTTCATGTCATAGCCGGCCCGGCCCTTGTTCAGGTTGCGGTTGGTCAGAGGCTCCACCCCGGTACACGTGCCATAGTCCGTGTCGCAATCGTCGATTGCTTTGGAGAATGTATAGAACGCGTCCAGAACCAGGCCGTGCGAATAGCGTTTGTCGAATTGCACCGTGGCGGCGTGGTAAGTCGAATGGCCGGTATTCGACATATAGTTGATCGAGCCGAACTGCGGATAAGGGAGGTAGATCTGGGTGTTTGAGAATACGGCGTTCTGCAGGGCCGGATTTCCCGCGCCGTAATCGGGCGTGAGAATGTTTCTGTTCCAGCTCTCGACCAGGTGTACGCCGGCCGAGCCCGCGTAAAACAACTTGAGCAGGTTATTCGCCGACATCTGATATTCAATGGTCGCGTTCCAGTTCATCACGTATCCGGGATGAAGCTGGCCATCCATCCACGTCACATTGCGCGAACTGTAGTTTGTGCCGACGTAGGGCGCTGAACCATTCTGCAGAACGTTGTAAGCCGGGGCCGTCGGTCCCTGGCTGAGACGGAATAACGGACGCGGATCATTGTTCGCGCGCTGCTGGACCACAAGCGCCTGATATTCATCGAATTGCTCGAGCGAGTTCGGCCAGCGGATGTCGACGGTGTTAACCGCGAACCCTCCGCGGAAAACCCATTTGTCCAGCGGATGCCAGGCCAGCCCGAGGCGCGGTTGAAAATTCTTCCAGTCGCGCGCGCTCAGGTTGCCGGTGGGATGAATGATTGCGCCCATGTTGCCCGTAATCGGATCGACGGTTGTCGGGCTGAAGTTGCTCGCGAGACCGTGCGCCGTGTGGTATGGACTTTCGGTTGACCAGCGGAGCCCGAGGTTCAGCGTGAGCCGCGGAGAGAATTTCCAGTCATCCTGGACGTAGATGCTGTTGATGCTGTCTTGCGGCAGCCACGTTGTCGTATAGGTGTTGAAGGTCGCCTTCGCTACTGCCCCCAGCTCGAAGGCCGCGAAGTTGTTGCCCGTCGCCGGCACTGGCTGCCCGTTCGGCTGCAGCCCGGCAGTCATGTTGTCGAACTGGAACTGACCGCTCGGCTGGCCAAGCTGGAAATAATTGGCCGTGAAATGGAGAACTTCGTATCCCATCTTGAACGCATGCGTGCCCACGATCTTGCTGAAATCGTCACGGAAGGAGTAAGTCTGTCGAACGTTCCGCGAGGGACCGTTTACGGTAAGTCCATACATCTGGGCATAATCCGGCGCGACCGTATAGGTGCCGGAGCCGAGTGCGTTGCTTAGCGCCGTAAACGACGGCATGAGTGAGTTGTCATCGTTCGGAATACCGAGTTGCTGTGGCCAGTTTCCGCCGTAGGATGGCACGAAAGTATCATTCCGCACCCGGTAGTAACCGACTCTCGCGTCGTTCACGGCTGTCGGTCCGAAAAGCCAGGTCGCGCCAAACGATCCGTTCCTTTCATGGAAAGGAGTGTTGTAACCGGTTGTTCCATCGAAAACCGGGACCTGAATGCTGGTAGGACGCTGCAGGCCGTTTTGATAGTTATAGGTGTAGGAGCCGTAAATCTTGAACTTCTCGTTGAACTGATGATCGATACGTAGCGACCAGTCCGTGAAGTAAGTGCGCGAAGGAGGGTTATAAGTATAGTTGCTCACCGGTCCGGTGCTGATAAAGGACCCCGGCGTGTTTGGCGGGCGCCAGATGTTGTAGGAGAGGACCTTCGCCGCTACCGGGTCAAACAGGCTTTTCGGAATGATTCTGCTCGGGAAAGGCGTCCGGCTCCACGTTCCATCGGCATTCTGAACTGTGCTGTAGGGGTCGTATAATGCCTGCCCGAGGCCGCCGAATGTGAAATCGCCGTTGAGTTCGTCGGGAGTCGGCGTCTGGCTGGTATAGGACTGCGTCTTCTTTTCGATCAGCCTCTGCCACCCGAAGAAAAAGAAGGTCTTGTTGCGGCCGTCGTAGACTTTTGGAATCCGGACAGGGCCGCTGAAATTCGCGTCGGGCTGCAGGAAGATGCCCGGCACGCCATTCGGATTGCCCGGCTGGGCCTGTGTGGTGGTGAATTTGTTAAAGAACTGCCGGTGTGTCATGATGCGCGTTCGGCCATACGCAGAGAGCGATCCGTGGTAATCGTTCGTTCCGCTCTTCATCACTACGTCGATCATGCCGCCGGTCGAATGGCCATACTCAGCGGGAAGGGTCCCCGTAAGCACCTTCACCTCTTCCGTAGAGTTCTGAATAGGCTTGATGACGGTCAGGCTGCTCGCCAGAGGATCGACGCCGAAGGTTCCGTCCTGATACATGGCCGTGCCGGTGTTCCTCTGCCCGCCGACCGTGTAGGCGCCAAGGCCCGAGGTTCCACCTTGCGTCGAAACAGTGAGGCCGGGAACGATCGTCATGGTGGCTGTGATGTATCGCTGATACATCGGGAGCTTATATAAGGTCTCGCCCTCGGTCACCGTACCCTGCGACGAGGTTTCGGTTTCCAGCAGCGGACTTTGCGCCGTCACATTGACCGATTCGCTGGTGGCTCCCACCTCGAGCGCCGCGTCGACCGGGAGAACATCGCCGGTTCGCAATTGCATGCCGGATCGGTTGAATGTCTTGAAGCCTTCCGCCCGGATCGTGACGGTGTAGACGCCGGGCTGCAGCGATTGCACCCGGTAGATGCCTTCGCTGTTCGTTACCGAGTCGAATTTGAAATTGGTTTCCGGCTGAACGATGGTTATTTGCGCGTTGGGAACCACCGCCCCCGTGGAATCGGTGACCCGGCCTGTGATTGTAGCTGTGCCGACCTGAGCTGTCAGACAGGAAGATGCAATAGCCGCCAACAGGGCGGCCTTGAACGAATTCCCTCGCATTGAGCCCCTTTCATCCGCATCACTCCGCAGATTTGGGGGCCATTATTTCAGTGGCTCAAATACGATGTCAAGCGCGAAAAAAAGGGGGTTGGCCTCAGCGCAGGCGATAACAATCCATCAGAAACAGGCCCCAGTTGCCCTTCGCCTGTTGCTTTTGCCATTCCCTGTCGCTGTACGTAAGGTAAAAATAGCGGGGCGTATTCTTCAGCCAGGAAACGCCGTTGAGGAACTGGTGGCACTCGCTGCAGGGAATTCGCTCGGTGAAGATTTGCGCCACCCGCGTTTCGCCGCGAAGGACATCCAGGCGGTTCGAGATGGTCCCCGCCAGCAGTGGCTCGGCGTGCAGTCCGAATTCCTTATAGTCGCGCTCTCGCCCCGGCCGTTTTTGTTCCAGGATTGCGTTCGCTTCAGAGATCGTGACGTTATGGCCGGAGATGTACTCAGGCTCGCCTTGCTTTTCCAGCCGCCACACGCTCACGTTGCAGGAGCTGAAGTCGTCCTGCGACATCAGTTGGTGTTGCTTGCGGTATTCCAGCGCGAGCAGCGGAAGCTGCGGATCGCAATTCGGAGCGCCGGAAGATTTTTTCGGAGGCTTCGGCTGGGGCATTCCTCATTCTATTTTCGGGTTTCATCTTTATTCCGCGCTTCCGCTACGCGGGATGCGAACGACTTCACATTCACAATGGCGCGCTGATGTTCGCCCTGGCCAATAATGGTTTCGCCGGAACGCGCCGAAACCTTGAAGTTCATCCGGTTTTTTTCGGCGCTTGCGAGTTCGGCATGGAAAGTAACCACCGCTCCCATGGGAGCCGCGGCGCAGTGCGACACATTTACATGCGTCCCTACCGTGTCATGTCCCGGCTCGAGCATGGAAAGCGCGAGGTTACGGCAGGTGCGTTCCATGTAGCCGATCATGTGCGGAGTGGAAAGTACCCGCGGGCCGTCCTGACCGAGAAAGGTAATCGCGTTTTCGTGTCCGACCGTTATCGTCTCTTCGCGCATCGCGCCGAATCGAAGTTCCAGCATCAGGACTTCTGTCCGGCCAGAACGCCGCGCATGTACGAGAACGATTTCTGCATTCCGGGCATCGGGTCATCCGCATCAATCTCGTATTCGAGCGAGCAGACCCCCTGGTATC
>Ga0157370_10006372_pt1 | contig 13023 bp, 13 predicted proteins | sample C35metaG_FD_113463 | JGI IMG/M metagenome (GOLD analysis project Ga0157370, IMG submission 113463) | Corn rhizosphere microbial communities from Kellogg Biological Station, Michigan, USA - C3-5 metaG | ecosystem: Host-associated > Plants > Roots > Rhizosphere > Soil | place: USA: Michigan...
CGCCCGGCGAGGAGGCGCGCGCGCGCGTACCGCTCGTGCGTCCGCGCGCCGTCATCTTCGACATGGACGGCACGCTGCTCGACACCGAGACCGTCGCGCTACGCGCGTGGGTCGAGGCGGCGGCCGCCGCGGGCGTCGCCTTCGACGAGGCGGTCGGGCGCGCTGTCATCGGCAAGAACTTCGCCGACTCGTCGGCGCACATGCGCCGCCACTTCCATGGCACCGACTATCCGGTCGACGCGGTGCTCGGGCGCTTCCACGCCACGTTCGACGCGCTGACGAAGCGCGAGGGCGTGACCGTCAAGGACGGCGCGCGCGAGCTCCTCTCCGCGCTGCGCGACGCCGGCATCCCCGCCGCGGTCGCCACGTCGACGCGGCGCGAGCGCGCGCGCGAGAAGCTCGACCATGCGGGCCTCCTCGCGAGCTTCGTCGCGGTGGTGGGCGGCGACGACGTCACCCGCGGCAAGCCCGCGCCCGACATCTACCTCGCCGCCGCCGCCGCGCTCGCCACCGACCCGCCGCATTGCCTCGCGATCGAGGATTCCGAGCCGGGCTTTCGCGCCGCGCATGCGGCGGGCATGACGACGATCCTCGTGCCGGACATCGCCACGCCGAGCGCCGAGCTCCTGGCGCTGCAGCCGCGCATCGTGCACTCGCTCGCCGAGGTGCGCGCGCTCCTCCACGCGCACGCCGGATGAGCGCGCATCCCGTCCGGCCACCGGAGCCCGCGACGCCATGATCGGCCGCCTGCACGGGATGCTCGTCGAGAAGAACCCGCCGCAGATCCTCGTCGACGTCGCCGGCGTCGCGTACGAGGTCGACGTGCCGATGTCGACGTTCTACAACCTGCCGGCCACCGGTGCAGCGGTCACGCTGTTCACGCACCTCGTCGTGCGCGAGGACGCGCACCTTTTGTTCGGCTTCGGCACCGAGGCCGAGCGCCGTGCATTCCGCCAGTTGAACAAGGTGAACGGGATCGGTGCGCGCACCGCGCTCGCGGTGCTGTCCGGCCTGTCGGTCGGCGAGCTCGCACAGGCGGTGACGCTGCAGGAAGCGGGACGGCTCACCAAAATCCCCGGCATCGGCAAGAAGACCGCCGAGCGCATCCTCCTCGAGCTCAAGGACAAGCTCGGCGCCGACCTCGCGACGGCCGTCGGCGTGCATCGCGCCGCGCCGGCGTCCGCCGACGTGCTGCATGCGCTCCTGGCACTCGGCTACAGCGACAAGGAAGCCACCGCCGCGGTGCGCGGGCTGCCGGAGGACGTGACGCTCGCCGACGGCATCCGCCAGGCGCTGAAGGCGCTGTCGAAGGCATGACGCGCGCGGCTTGGTAGAGTGCACGATGGCCATCGAGACCGATCCGCTCAACCGCGTCGTCGGCCCGCGCGCGGCCGGCGTGCAGGAAGTGGAGCTCGAGCGCACGCTGCGCCCGCGCGCGCTCGAGGAGTACGTCGGCCAGGAGAAGATTCGCCACCAGCTCGGCATCTTCATCGCCGCGGCGAAAAAGCGCGCCGAGGCGCTCGACCATGTGCTGCTGTTCGGCCCGCCGGGGCTCGGCAAGACGACGCTGTCGCACATCGTCGCGCACGAGCTCGGCGTCAACTTGCGCCAGACCTCGGGCCCGGTGCTCGAGCGGCCCGGCGACCTCGCGGCGCTCTTGACCAACCTCGAGCCGCGCGACGTGCTCTTCATCGACGAGATCCACCGGCTGTCGCCCGTCGTCGAGGAGATCCTCTACCCGGCGCTCGAGGACTTCCAGATCGACATCATGATCGGCGAGGGACCGGCAGCGCGCAGCGTCAAGCTCGACCTGCCGCCGTTCACGCTGGTCGGCGCGACGACTCGCGCCGGCATGCTGACCAACCCGCTGCGCGACCGTTTCGGCATCGTCGCACGGCTCGAGTTCTACACGGCGGAGGAGCTCGCGCGGATCGTCGTGCGCTCGGCGAAGCTCCTCGGCATCGCCATCGACCCTGCCGGCGCACTCGAGATCGCGCGCCGCTCGCGCGGCACGCCGCGGATTGCCAACCGCCTGTTGCGGCGCGTGCGCGACTACGCCGAGGTCAAGGCCGACGGCGCGATCACGCGCGCCGTCGCCGATGCGGCGCTCGCGATGCTCGACGTCGACCCCGCCGGCCTCGACGTCATGGACCGCAAGCTTTTGACGACGGTGCTCGACAAGTTCGACGGCGGCCCGGTCGGCGTGGACAACATCGCCGCGGCGATCGGCGAGGAGCGCGACACGATCGAGGACGTGCTCGAGCCGTACCTCATCCAGCAGGGCTACCTGCAGCGCACGTCGCGCGGCCGCGTCGCCACCACGCTCGCGTACCGCCACTTCGGGCTCGCGCCGCCCACGCCCTCCGCCGAGCTCTTCCCCGGCGAATGACGCGCGCGCCGTTCACGCACGACGTGCGCGTCTACTACGAGGACACCGATGCCGCCGGTGTCGTCTACTACGCGAACTACTTGAGGTTCATGGAGCGCGCGCGCACCGAATGGCTGGCGGCGCGCGGCCACCTGGTGGCGGAACTCGCGGACAGCGCCGCCATCGTATTCGTCGTGACGCACGCCGACGTGGCCTTCCGGCAGCCCGCCCGCCTCGGCGACCTCCTCGCGGTCGGCGTCGACGTCGTCGAGCAAGGTCGCGCGCGCTGGATGGTGCGCCAGCCGATCCGCCGCGGCGGCGACACCGTCGTCGACGCGACGATCACGCTGGCCGCCGTCGACAGGAACACTTTGCGCCCGCGCCGCATCCCGGCCGGGCTGCTGGAGCCCGCTTCGTGAACGTTCACCCCGATCTGTCGTTCCTGTCGTTGATCGTCACGGCGTCGGTCGTCGTGCAGGGCATCCTGATCCTGCTCGCGATCGCGTCGATGTGGAGCTGGTGGCACATCTTCCAGAAGATGTTCCAGCTGAAGCGCGCGGTGCGCGATGCCGACACGTTCGAGGAGAGCTTCTGGAAAGGCGGCGACTTGAACGAGATGTTCCAGCGCGCAAGCCAGGCGCGCATCGGCAGCGGCCTCGAGCACATCTTCTCGGCGGGCTTCCGCGAGTTCTCCAAGCATCGCCGCCAGGGAAGCTCGTCGCTGATCACGCTCGACTCGGCGCGGCGCGCGATGCGCGCCGCCTACCAGCGCGCGGTCGACGCGCTCGACGCGCACCTGGCCGGCCTCGCGACCGTGGGCTCGGTGTCGCCGTACGTAGGCCTCTTCGGCACCGTGTGGGGGATCATGAACGCGTTCCGCGGCCTCGCCAACGTGAGCCAGGCGACGCTCGCGCAGGTGGCGCCAGGCATCGCCGAGGCGCTGATCGCCACGGCGATCGGCCTTTTCGCGGCGATCCCCGCGGTCGTCGCATACAACCGCTTCACGCACGACGTCGACCGCCTCGCCACGCGCTACGAGACGTTCATCGAGGAGTTCTCCAACATCCTGCAGCGCCAGGGCTAGCGATGCGCCGCGCACGCAAGTCGATCAACCAGATCAACGTCGTTCCCTACATCGACGTGATGCTGGTGCTGCTGGTGATCTTCATGATCACCGCGCCGCTCGTGAATCCCGGGCAGATCGACCTGCCGAGCGTCGGCTCCAAGCTGACCTCGGCGCCGCTGCCGCTGCGCATCGAAATCGCCAAGGGCGGCCGCATGACGCTCAACGACACGCTCGCCAAGGTCGAGATCAGGGACATCGGCACGAGCGAGCTCGTCGCCGAGCTCAAGTCCCGCCAGGGGAGCAGCCCGCGACCCGTTGTCATCGCGGCGGACGGGTCCACGCGTTATCAGGACGTGATCTCCCTCATCGACCTCTTGCAGCAGAACGGCGTCCAGCGCGTGGGCCTTCTCGCCCAGACCAAGGCCAAGTAGCGTGGCGACGACGCTCAACGCCGATCCGCGCAGCGCAATCCGCACGCGCCGGGGCACGCCGGGGCGCGGCCTCGCGCTCGCGCTGGCGATCCTCGTGCACCTCGCGTTCATCGCCGTGCTGATCTTCTCCATCCGCTGGCGCAACCAGGCGCCGGAGGCGGTGACCGCCGAGCTCTATGCGCCCACGCCGGTGCCGCAGAAGGCGGCTCCGCAGCCGCCGCCCGCCCCGCCGGAGCCCGCGCCCGCGCCGACACCGACACCCCCACCGCAGATGCAGGCGCTGCCGGCGCCCGCGCCGGCCGCGCGTCCCGCGCCCGCGCCGCAGGTCCCGGACGCGCGCGAGGCCGAGATCGCGCTCAAGGCCGAGGCGGCGCGCAAGGAGCGCGTCGAGGCGCAACGGCGCGCGCAGGCCGAGGAGCAGAAGCGCATCGCCGAGTTGACGCGCCAGCGCGAGCAGCGCCAGCAGCAGGAGGCGCAGAAGCGCGCGGACGAAAAGAAGGCCGCCGAAGCGCGCGATCGACAGCAGCGGATGATGGCGCAGCTTCGCGAGCAGGCGGTCAAGGAGAGCGACGCACGCGCCGCCGCCGAGGCGAACGCGCAAAAGCAGGCCGATGCGCGCAAGAGTGCCGAGACGGACTGGGTCCGCCGCATCCAGGCGAAGGTGCGCGGCAACGTCATCCTGCCGCCCGATCTCGCCGGCAACCCCGAGGCGGTATTCAACGTCGTGCAACTGCCGAGCGGCGAGATCATCGACGCGAAGCTCGTCAAGTCGAGCGGCGTCAAGAGCTACGACGACGCCGTGCAGCGCGCGATCATCAAGTCGTCGCCGCTACCGAAGCCCGACCGGCCCGAGATGTTCCAGCGCGAGCTTCGCCTGCAATTCCGGCCGAACGACTGACGCGCCCGTCATTCCCGCGCAGGCGGGAATCCAGCCGTGACGCCGCGACCTTGTGCGCGCGGCGCCGTGCCGGGTCCGGGCTGCGGGGACATCGCCCGCCCGTCATTCCCGCGGATGCGGGAATCCAGCCGTGGCGTTGGACATTTGCGCGTGTGGCGCCTCGCGAAGGCCGGGCTGCGGGGACATCGCCAGTCGCTCAAACACGCTTCGCGAACTCGCTTGGTGGCGATATCCCCGCATCCCGGCCACGGATCGCCGCGCGCGCGTTACTGACGCGCATGCCGCGCGCTAGAGCAGCGCAGGGTACGTGACGCGGCCGTCGGTGTCGCGCACAGCAGCCGGCGTCAACGTCGCCGGCTCCGCGTTGCCCGGCGCCATGATGTGCACGACCGATTCGCCGGCGGCGATCAGCCAGTCGGCGACGATGCGCCGGTGGCAGCGCCACCATACCGCCTCCGAGCACATCACCGTCGCGCGGCGCGCGTGGCCGATTGCCCGCAACGCGGCGATACCCTCCGCGAACGGCGCCGACAGCGCGTAGTCGGCGTAGTTGTGGAAGCTCGCGTTCTCCCAATACCCGTTCACCTCGGGTGCGACAACGCGCGAGCGCGGCCGCAGTCCGCCGAGCGACGCGAGATGCGTGTAGCCGATGCCCGCGGCGGCGAGCGTCGCCGGCAACGCATCGCGGTTGTACTGCGGATTGGTGCGCGAGCGCGGCACCGTGCGCACGTCGACGACGATCGCCACCGACGATTCGGCGAGCAGCGCGATGAAGTCCTCGACTGGGCGCGTCGAATGCCCGATCGTGAAGAACGGGATCACCCTAGCCGCGCGGCCTCTTCTCGATGATCTGGATTGCCGCCCACGACCATTCGGCGCGCTGCTCGACGAGGTGTCGCAGCGCCACCGTGTAGATCGAGCGCCCTGTGGCGAGGATGATGTGGCGGCCTTCCGAGTATTCCTGCGTCGGCACGATCAGCGTCTTCACCGCGAGCGGCTTGTCGGGTCGCGACGGCGGCGGCAGGTAGAGCCCGTCGAAGCGCGCGCCCATTGTCGACACGTCGATGCCGTTCACCATGAAGCCCATGTCGTCCTTGGGCTCGCGCTTGGCGTTGAGCTGCACCGCGACGACGCGGTCGGCGATGATCGACACGCCGGCCTCGACGTCCTCGGTCGATACCTTGTTGAGGCGGCGCACGACGCCCAGCACCCATTCGGACACGTCGGACTGCCGCACCGCGACGAGCGCGCCGAGCGTCAGCGTCTGGCCGATGCCGCCGGACGCCGCGATGCGCAGCCCCGCGACGCTGCGATCCTTGACCTGCCATTGCGGGTTCGAGAACGAGGCGAGGCTCGCCGCGAGGGAGTCGTGCTCGTCGGGAACGCGCTTGCGCGGCCGCGGCGAGTCGGCGACCGCGTACACCTCGATCTGCTCGTGCCCGGTCGCGTCGCCGCCTTCCGCGTAATCCTTCGCGGTGAGGTCGCGGGCGATGCGCGAAAGACCGATGCGCACGCGCGCGGGCACGGCGCAGGCGATGCGCGGGTCGCGGCGGAAATCGACGTTGACGTTGGGCGCGATCGCCGGGCGGATCTTGTCGAGGATCGCGACACGCTGCTGGTTGATCGACGCTGCCGGCCCGAGGTCGGTGCCCTCGGCCTGGCGCAGCGCCGCGATCGCGCGGTCGAGCTGCTCGGCCATCGGCGTGGTATCGAGGTAGCGCAGCATCGAGCCGGAGTCGTTGCCGGTGCGGCGCGTGAGCCCTGTCTTGCCGGCGACGTCGACGAAGAAGCCCTCCGGCGAGCTCGGCACCGATTCGAGCGCCACGCGCCGGCTCCACGCGCGAAGCTGTGCCGATCCCCAGTCGAGCTCGACGGGCGACAGGTTGCCGGTGTTGAGCTGGTGGACAAGCAGCGCGAACAAATACTCCTGCTCGACGGTCCACTGCGTGGCGTTCGCGTTGGCCGGACCGAGCGCGACAGGGACGCGGTCGACGCCGAGCTCGGCCGCGCGCAGGAACGTGCGATGGAGCTCCATCCACTTGGCGGGAATCCAGCGCTCGTAGCGCGCGACGCGAAGCTTGGCGTCGGTGCCGTAGTAATGCAGAAGGCGCGCGAACAGGATCGGCACCTGCGGCTTCCAGCGCGGGTTGGCGTCGGGCCGGATCGCCTCGTCGAGGACCACCTGGTAGGCGAAGATGAATCCCTGCGTGAGGTCGAACAGCGCCTGCCAGATCCGCGTCGACAGCTTGGGCGACGCGTCGACGTTCTCGACGTATTGCTTGGTGAGCTGGCGGCGGTCGGTGCCGAGCGCCGAATCGAGGAACTCGATCGCGCCGGCGCGCGGGACGTCGATCTCGCTGCGCGACTGGCGCATCGTCTCGAACGCGCGCATCACGTGCTGCTGCCGGCCGATCACGTCGAGCGCGGGAAGCTGCCGCAGCCATGACGACGCGGCCTTCGGCGACAGCAGCGGGTCGGCGACGTCCTTGCTCGACGATGTGAGGAATCCGAACATTCAGGAACCGGGGCGCGCGGGCCGGCGCTGCGGCGACCGGGAGGCGATCGCTCGCGCAGGACGAAGCGGCGTCGCGAACGGGAACGCATCTTTTATAGCCCAATTCACGATGCGGCGCAAAAGGCCGATCGTTCCTTTAGAATGGGGGTTTGCCATCGTGTTTGTAGTGTGCAGTCTCATGCGCCAAATCTCAGCTTTTCTACCAATCCAACGCCACGAAACGTGAATATTCCTGTCTTCATCGCCTGCATTTTCAGCGTTGCCGTCGCAACGCCCCTTTACGCGCAAATTCCCGCGCCCGCCACTGCCAGGAGCAGCAAATTGGATGCCATGCCTGCCGAGCTCAAGAAAATCGATCTAAAAGAAGGACATGGCGCTGAAGCGCAAAATGGCAAGGTGGTCGTCGTGCACTACACCGGGTGGCTGTACGACGCATCCGCGCCCGAAGGCAAGGGCAAGAAATTCGACAGCTCGCTCGATCGCAAGGTGCCTTTCGGCTTCTTTCTCGGCGAGGGCAAGGTGATCAAGGGCTGGGACGAGGGCGTCGCGGGCATGAAAGTCGGCGGCGTGCGGCGCCTGATCATCCCGCCGGCGATGGGATACGGCGAACGTGGCGCCGGCGGCGTCATTCCGCCGAACGCGACGCTCATCTTCGACGTCGAGCTTATCGAAGTGAAATAGGACGATCGTCCAATGATGCCTCGCGACGCCCAGGTGCCGACCAAGCGCCGTCTCGACTACCGCCCGCCGGCGTTCCTGATGCCGACGCTGGCGCTCGAGTTCGACCTCGACCCCGACGCGACACGCGTCACGTCGACGATCGAGTTCCGGCGCAACCCGGCCGCCAGCGCGACCGAGGTGCGCTCGCCGCTCGTGCTCGACGGCGAGCACCAGCGCGGCGTCGAGGTGATGCTCGACGGCCGCCCGCTCGCGGCGCCGCGCCTCGAGGTCGGCGCATCGACGCTGACGATCCACGACCCGCCGCGCGAAGGCACGCTCACGATCCGCTCGACGCACGCGCCGTCGCGCAACCTCGACCTCGAGGGCCTCTACGTGTCGTCGGGCGTGTTTTGCACGCAGTGCGAGCCCGAGGGCTTCCGGCGCATCACGTATTTCGCCGACCGCCCCGACGTCCTCGCGACGTACACGGTGACGATCCGCGCCGATCGCGCGCGCTTCCCGGTGCTCCTGTCGAACGGCAACCTCGTCGAGACGGGCGCGCTGCCGGACGGCCGCCACTTCGCGCGCTGGCACGACCCGTTCCCGAAGCCCACCTATCTCTTCGCGCTGGTCGCGGGCGACCTGGCCGAGCTCGCCGACACGTTCACCACGGCGAGCGGCCGCGACGTGCACCTTTCGATCTACTCGACGCCGCAGAACCTGCCGCGCTGCGCGCACGCGATGGCGTCGATCAAGCGCGCGATGCGCTGGGACGAGGTGCGCTTCGGCCGCGAGTACGACCTCGACCGGTTCATGATCTTCTGCGCCGACGACTTCAACATGGGCGCGATGGAGAACAAGGGCCTCAACATCTTCAACAGCCGCCTCGTGCTCGCCGACCCCGCGACCGCGACCGACGCCGACTACGGCGCGATCGAGGGCGTCGTCGGCCACGAGTACTTTCACAACTGGACCGGCAATCGCGTCACCTGCCGCGACTGGTTCCAGCTGTCGCTGAAGGAGGGCCTGACGGTCTTCCGCGACCAGGAGTTCTCGAGCGACCACGGCTCGCGCGTCGTCGAGAGGATCGCCGCGGTCGACTTCCTGCGCCGCACGCAGTTCGCCGAGGACGCGGGACCGGGCGCGCACCCGGTGCGGCCGGACGAGTACCAGGAAGTCAACAATTTCTACACGCCCACCGTCTACGAGAAGGGCGCCGAGGTGATCCGCATGCAACAGGCGATCCTCGGCGAGGATGGCTTCCGCCGCGGCATGGACCTCTACTTCGCGCGCCACGACGGGCGCGCGGTGACCTGCGACGATTTCGTGCAGGCGATGAGCGACGCCAACGGCGTCGACCTCGCGCAGTTTCGCCGCTGGTATGCGCAGGCCGGCACGCCGGTGGTGACGGCCGAAGGCCGCTACGACGCGGCGACGCGCCGCTTCACGCTCGACGTCGCGCAGGAGACGCCGCCGAGCGCGGGCCAGCCGCACAAACTGCCGCTGCACATCCCGCTCGCCGTCGGCCTCGTGGGAGCCGACGGTCGCGATGTCGCGCTTCGCCTCGAGGGCGAGGCGGGCGGTGGGGCGACGACGCGACTTGTCGAATTGCGCGAGGCACGCGAGCGGTTCACGTTCGTCGACGTGCCGTCGCGACCGGTGCCGTCGCTGGCGCGCGGCTATTCGGCGCCGGTGCGCATCGTCTACCCATACGACGAGGCCGAGCTCGCGCTGCTCGCCGCGCACGACAGCGATCCGGTCAACCGCTGGGACGCCGCGCAGAGAAGCTTCAGCAACGCTATCCTGGCACTCGCCGCCGACCACAACGCCGGCCGCGCGCTCGCGCTGCCCGACGCACTGTCGGCGCTCTTCGCGCACCTCATCGGCGATGCCGGCGGCGATCCATCGTTGGTGTCGCTTGCGATCACGCTGCCCGACGTCGCCACGATCGCCAACCTGCAGCCGACGATCGACGTCGACGGCGTGTCGGCGGCACGCGCGTTCCTCGCGCGTGCGCTCGCAGCCGCGCATCGCGGGGCCCTCGACGCGCTCTACGCGCGGCTCGCGCCCACCCTGCCGTACGCGCCGGTGCAGGCGCAGATCGGTCCGCGCCGCCTGCGCAGCGCCGTGCTCGGCTACCTGTGCGCGAGCGACGATACGGCGTCGCGCAAGCTCGCGGTCGCGCAGTTCGACGACGCCGACAACATGACCGACGTCATCGGCGCGCTGCGCGCCCTGCGCGACACCGACTCGCTCGACCGCGACCACCTGTTCACGCGCTTCGAGGCGCGCTGGCAGGCGGAGCCGCTCGTCCTCGACAAGTGGTTCTCGCTCGAGGCGTCGAGCGATCGCCCCGGCGCGCTCGCGCGCGTGCGCTCGCTGGTCGCGCATCCGCGCTTCAATGCGCACAACCCGAACCGCGTGCGCGCGCTCGTCGGCACGTTCGCGCTGCGCAACTTCACGCGCTTCCACGCCGCCGACGGCAGCGGCTACGCGTTCGTCGCCGACCGGATCATGGCGATCGACCCCGTCAATCCGATGGTGGCGTCGCGGATCGCCGGTGCGTTCGAGCTGTGGAAGCGCTTCCCGCAGCCGCGGCGCGGGCTGATGCAGGCCGAGCTGCAGCGGCTCTCATCGGTGCCCTCGCTGTCGGGCGACGTCGGCGAGATCGTCGCGCGGAGCCTCGCGTCGTAGCGTTTGCCGTCATCCCCGCGAATGCGGGGATCCAGTTCTCACGCATGGACGAAGGCGGCGGCGCACATCTCGCGCGACGCCAGGGCTGGATTCCCGCATTCGCGGGAATGACGGGCGCGCGGCTACCAGTAGGTCTCGAGCGTGATCTGCCCCGGCTCCTTGCGCCGGTGGCGCTTCATCCCGCGCCGGGCGAGGACCGCCTGTACGTCGTCGACCATCGCCGGGTTCCCGCACAGCATCGCGTGCGCGTTCTCGGCGGTCAGCGCGACGCCCGCGCGCGTCTCGAGCGTGCCGTCGTCGATCAGCCCCGGGATTCGGCCGCGCAGCGCCTCGGCGTGCGGCTCGCGGCTGACGATCGGCACGTAGCTGAACGCGCCGCTGCGCGCTCGCTCGATCCCGGCGAGCGCGTCACGATAGGTGAGGTCGCCGGCGATCCGCACCGCGTGCACGAGCACGATGCGCGCGAATTTCTGCCACGGCTCGTCGGTGCGCAGGATCGACAGGAACGGCCCGAGCCCGGTGCCGGTCGCGAGGCACCACAGCGCGTCGGCCGCCGGCGTCTCGGCGACGGTGAAGAAGCCGTTGGCGCGCGGGCCGAGCCACAGCGAATCGCCGGCCTCGAGCGCGGCGAGGCGCGGCGAGAACGGGCCCTCGGCGACGACGTTGAAGTAGAACTCGTGGTGCGGCGCGCCCGGCGCGTTCACGAACGAGTACGGGCGCCCGATCATCGCCTCCTTCGCGCCCGCCGGCGCCGGCAGCGCGAGTCGCGCGAACTGGCCCGCGACGAACGCGAGGTCGGGCGCCGTCACCTCGAGCGACAAGAGCCCCGGCGTCCAGCGCCGCTTCGCGGCGACGCGCCCTTCGATCCATACCGACATCACGACCTTTCGCGCATCGCTAAAATGCCGATTATGCCTCGCACCTCCTCGCGGCCGCGCGCAACGGTCGCGATCCGCGCGCCGCGCGTGAGCGACGAGCGCGCCTTCGTCGAGCGCGCGCTGGCGAGCCGCGCGCTGCACGCGCGCTGGGTCGGCGCGCCGGCGAGCGCCGCCGAATTCCGCGCCTGGCTCGCGCGCGGCCGGGCGCGCCCGGCCGCCTTTCGCGGCTTCGTGATCGTCGCCCAAGGCGAAGGCCTCGCCGGCGTCTGCAACCTGTCGGAGATCGTCCACGGCGTGTTCAAGAGCGCATACCTCGGCTACTACGCGTTCGCCGGCGCCGCGGGCCGCGGCCTGATGAGCGCGGGCCTGGCGCTCGTGCTCGATGCCGCGTTCAACGAAATCGGGCTGCATCGCGTCGAGGCGAACGTGCAGCCGGAGAACGCGCGCTCGCTCGCGTTCCTTGCGCGCAACGGGTTCCCGCGCGAAGTCTACTCGCGGCGCCACCTCAAGGTCCGCGGCCGCCGGCGCGACCACGTGCGCTTTGCCATGCTCGCCGAGGACTGGCGCCTGCGCAGGCGATGAGCGTTGCGCACACTCGCCGCTCACGCCGGACCGCCGTCGCGGTCGCGGCATGCCTCGCGCTCGCCGCCTGCGCAAGCACGCCCATCGAGCGCGGCGTGCCGTGGAGCGTCGCGCAACAGCCAATCGCGCCGTGGGAAACGCACGAGGCCTGCGCGGACGTCGTCGACGGCGATCGCATCGACTTCAACTTCGACGCGACACGGCCGGTCGACCTCGACGTTTACTACCACCAGGGCGCCGCGGTGATCATTCCGCTGTCGCGACGCGCCGTCGTCGCCGACGGCGCCGTGCTCGAGGTGCGAATTCCGGGGCGCTATTGCCTCGCATTCAAGGCGGGCGCCGAGGGCGCGCTGGTGAGCTACCGCATCACGATCCGACCGGCGACCGGCTAGCCCGCGGCGAGCTCGGCGTAGCTGTAGGTGCGGCCCGACTCGACTTCGCGGTCGACGAGGCCAGCGATCGCGACCTCGGCAACGCGCGCCGGATCGACGAGCTCGCCCCCTTCGTGGAAGCGCGTGAACATCGAGACTTCGGGCAGCGCGCTCGCCGGGCGGCTGCGCATGTACGCCTGCATCGGCGTGTCGATGATGCCCGGACGGTAGGTGACTGCGGCGAAGCCTCGATCCGAATGATCGACGGCGAGCGCACGCGTCAGCATCTCCATGCCGCACTTCGCCACACTGTACGCGGCGGCGCCGGTCATCGCGCGCGCGGCGAGGCCCGACGACACGTTGACGATGCGCCGCTCGCCGCGCGTGAACGCGGCGCAGAACGCGTTGGCGAGCACGACCGTCGCGGCGAGGTTGACGGCGATCGATTGGGCGAGCTCGCGCGAGTCGACCTCGCCGAGACGCCCGATCGGCCCCGCGACCGCGGCGTTGTTGACGAGGAGCGCGCGCGCGGGGTTCGCGGCCGCGGCCGCGCGCATCGC
>Ga0157370_10006374_pt1 | contig 13021 bp, 11 predicted proteins | sample C35metaG_FD_113463 | JGI IMG/M metagenome (GOLD analysis project Ga0157370, IMG submission 113463) | Corn rhizosphere microbial communities from Kellogg Biological Station, Michigan, USA - C3-5 metaG | ecosystem: Host-associated > Plants > Roots > Rhizosphere > Soil | place: USA: Michigan...
CTGCTTTCATTCGGAATGCTCGCCATTTTATTCCGATCGCCACAGGAATGCAAAAGAAGCAGCCTGCAAAAATAATACCCGTTATAAACTTTGGAGCAGTTACCGGAGGCCGATTGATTCGAAGACGGGATTTCCTCGGCGGCGCCGCCATAACTTTGGCTGGGGTGTCTGCCCCCATTCGCGCGCTCGCGGCTGAAGTGAAACGCGTCCGCATCACGAATGTGGAATCCTTCCGCATTCGCATTCCCGGCGAGCGCGATCCTTTTCGCGTCTACGACTACGGCGTGAGTCGCGTGCACACCGACGCAGGCGTTACGGGTACATCATTCGTTCCCTGTCCCGATGACATTCTGCAGCGTTGGGTGAAACCGACCCTCGTCGGCCAGGACCTGTTCGCAATCGATCGCCACATCGACCGCCTCCAGATGGAGCGCGGCGAATCCGGCGTTCAGGTCTGGTCCGGCGTCGAGCACGCCATGTGGGATGCCGTCGGACGCGTCGCCAATCGTCCTGTAGCGAAGCTTCTTGGCGGCTCGCGCGACAAACTGCGCGTGTATCGTACCACCACCTGGCCCTGGCGCACGCCGCGTCCGCCGGGCGCTCCGCAAGTGGAATCGGATCAGTCGGACATTCCCTACGATGTTCAGGCAAAGTATGCCGTGCGGCTCAAGCAGGCCGGTTTCACGGGGATGAAAGTCAGGGCCTGGCGCCCTCACCCGATGGACGATGTGGAGATGGTCGGCGTCGTCCGCGCCGCCGTCGGCCCGGATTTCAAAATCATGCTCGATCGCACGGCTGTGCGGCCCGGATGGGTTTGGGATTATCCAACCGCCCTGAAAGTTTGCCGCGGTCTCGAACGCTACAACGCTTACTGGCTCGAAGAGCCTTTCGACGGGCACGATATCCAGGGGCCCGCGCGCCTTGCCGCCGAAGTTGATATCTTCATCACCGGCGGCGAACTCGCAAAGAGTACTTACGAATTCCTCGAATTTCTACTGAACAAAACCTACGATATCCTTCAGCCCGATACCAGAATCTGCGGCGGCATTCTGATGGCCAGGAAAATATCTGTCCTTGCGGAAGCGTTCGGAGTGCCCTGCATTCAGCACGGGACCGCATCGCTCGCCCTGGCCGGCTACATTCAGGCAGGTTGCGCCATGCCGAACTGCGAATGGCAGGAAATCATCGGCAACGCGAATCTTCCGCAGGAGCAGTGGGAGCCAGCGCGCAAGCTTGTAAATACACCCGAAGTATTTCACATTGAGAACGGCTACATCTACCTGCCTGAGTTGCCCGGACTCGGCCTCGATCTGAATGAAGACGCAATCAGAGAGTATCGTGTCCACGCCTGAGCTGCGCCGTCGCGATCTGCTGGCCACAGCGCTTGCGCTCGCTCCGCTTCGAAAGCTCAGCGCTGCCGTCAAACCGGTGCGCGTCGCCAGCGTTGACGCGTTCACAATCGAGATTCCGGTTTCCGAAGCAGAGAAGAAAGCCGGCGTGCAGTACCGGTTTCAGGTCGCAAAGGTAACTACGGACGCGGGCGTCATTGGCTATTCCTTCGCAGGGCCGCCCGAATCCGCGCTGGATCAAATCCGGCCCATGCTTGTCGGCGCGGACCTGTTCAACGTCGAGAGCATGTTGCGCCGGGGGCTGAACCGCTACGCAGGCGTGGAGCACGCCGTCTGGGATGCGATTGGCAGGATCGCGAATCAGCCTGTCTATAAATTGCTCGCCGGACCGCGTGATCGCCTGAAGACGTATCTCACTTGCGTATGGTCCGGTCCCGCCGATCAGTCTCACGTACCGGCGAAGGATCAGGTCGCAATGGCCTTGAAGATTCAGAAGGCCGGCTTCAACGCGATGAAAATGCGCATCTGGCGGCCTGATCCGATGGACGATGTTGCGGTGTGCCGTCAGATCCTCGAAGCCGCCGGAACCGGTTTCAGCCTGATGGTGGACCGTACCGCGCAGATGCCTGTCTCGATGGCGAATCAGCAGGTCTGGAATTTCGAAACCGGTTTAAAGGTTGCTCGGGCGCTCCAGCAGGCGGGCGTTTACTGGCTTGAAGAGCCGTTCCACCGTGATGACTACGACTCGCCGGCAAAACTCGCTGGCATGGTCGATATCCTTATCACTGGCGGCGAAGGATACAGCTCGCTGGAGCCTTATAAGCAGTGCCTGATTCACCGGAGCTACGACATTGTGCAACCGGATCCGCACCAGGCCGGCGGAATTCTCATGTGCAAAAAGGTCGCGGTTCTCGCCGAATCTTTTCATGTGCCCGCGATCCCTCACGGATATATAGGTCTGCCTCTGGCCGGATGGTTTCAGGCGTCGCTCGCGATGGGTTCCGAATATCAGGAGGTCACAATGGTTTCGCCACCTCTGCTTCCACAGGAACAATGGTCCCCGGGCTTAAAGGTTCTGAAGAACAATCGCATGTTCGAGTTTCAAAATGGCGAAATCATCGCGCCGCAGTTGCCTGGCCTTGGGCTCGATGTCGATGAAGAAGCGGTCCAGCGTTATAGGGTAAACCGCGCATGAGGATGACTCGTCGCCAACTCGTTTGGTGTCTTGCCGCGGGCGCATACGCGGCGGAGAAATCTCCTGTCGCGGAAACGCAGTGCGGTCGGGTTCGGGGCGCATCAATCGCTGGCGTTCACCTCTTTCGAGGCATCCCATATGGAGGCCAGACCGAGGGTGCCGGGCGATTCCTCCCACCTTCAAAACCGGCGAGCTGGACCGGAACCCGCGACGCCACCGAAACCGGTCCTCGCTGCATACAAGGTCCCGGCAACATCTTCCGGAGTCCGCTGATCGGCGAATACTTCGCTGGCGGCCGCCCGGATCGTGAGCAGCTTTCGGCGCAGGCCGATAGCGAAGACTGCCTGAACCTGAACGTGCTCACGACCGGTCTAACAGGACGCCGCCCCGTTATGGTCTACATCCACGGCGGCGGTCTCACCGGCGGGTCGGACGTCCTCACTCTCTTCAGCGATCGCTTCGTGCGTGAACAAAACGTCGTTCTCGTAGGTGTTAACCACCGCCTCAACGTATTCGGTTACACCTGGCTTGGCGCGTTTAGCCCAAAGTATGCGATCGGCAATGTCGGGCAGCTTGATCTGATCGCCGCTCTCGAATGGGTGCGCGACAACATCGCGCATTTCGGTGGCGACCCGCGAAACGTCACCGTATTCGGCGAATCCGGCGGTGGACAGAAAATCAGCGCCCTCATGGCCACGCCGGCAGCCAAAGGGCTGTTCCACAAAGCCTGCGTCCAGAGCGGTTCGGTGCTCCGCGCCTCCACGTCGGATCATGCCGCCGAAAACACACGCCGGGTGCTGTCCAGTCTTGGACTTGGTGAACACCGCATTGACGAATTGCAGAATGTGCCGGCCGATAAGTTGTTCGCCGCTGGCGCTGGCAAGCCGTTTGACATCGTTGTCGACGGCCATTCGCTTCCGCATCAGACATGGGACCCGAAAGCGCCTGACGAATCCGCGGAAATCCCCTTACTCGTCGGCAACGATAAAGACGAATCGAGCCTCTTTTCGCTGAAGGACGAATCGCTCTTCACGCTCGATAATGCTGGTTTGCGGACGCGCCTCGTCACATCCGGGATTCCGGAAGCGAACGTCGATCCTCTGCTTGCCTTTTACCATCGCGATCATCCTTCGGACACGCCTTCGGATCTGTACTTCCGCATCTCGGCCGACCGCGGCGCACGCTACAATGCCGTTCGCCTCGCCGAGTTGAAGCTCGAACAGCACAAAGCTAACGTCTTTATGTATTACTGCCAGTGGGACACGCCTCTTGCCCAGGGCAACCTGAAGATCAAGTCGTTCCACACCAGCGATCTTCCACTCACCATGCGTCTCGTTCTGTTCCCGGAGGCCGAACAGCTTTCCCGCCAGCTAAGCGGCGCATGGGCGGCATTCGCGCGAACCGGCAATCCCAGCCAGAAGGGCTTGAAGTGGCCCGCCTACACGGCTGCTGAACGGACCACGATGATTTTCGACGCATCGAAGAGTGGCGCTGTAAACGACCCGGACCGCGATGAGCGCCTCGCGCTGCGCAACTACCCCACCGGCAAACCTTTATAGGAGACAACAATGATGAACCGCCACAGCTCCTTGCTTTTCAGCCGCCGCACGGCGCTTCAGGCCGCGGCCGTGGCTGCGGGTTTCCAGAAGCTCGCACACTCGGAAACACAAAAAGCCAGAACAGCTTCAGGCGTTCCGGCCACACCCGTGGTCGAGACCACCGCAGGCAAAGTAAGAGGATTTACCAGCAGCGGTGTCGCTGTTTTCCTGGGCATTCCATACGGCGCGTCGACAACAGGCGCGAATCGCTTCATGCCTCCCGCGAAGCCGCAGCCATGGGCGGGCGTGCGCAATTGCCTCAACTACGGACATTCGTGTCCGCAGGCTGGAACGGGCGTTATCGAAAACGATGCGAACGGCCGCAGCACGGATGAAGACAATTACCTGCTTTACCGTACAGGCGGATGGACAAGAGGCGAAGACTGCCTTCGGGTCAATGTGTGGACGCCTTCTCCGAACTCCTCCGGTCGCAAGCGGCCCGTCATGGTCTTCATGCACGGTGGCGGCTATACCGGTGGCAGCGGCAACGATCTTCTCTGCTATAACGGCGAAAACCTGGCGCGTCATCACAACGCCGTCGTCGTAACGCACAATCACCGCCTGAACCTTTTCGGCTATCTGAATCTTGCGCAGATCGGCGGCGAACGCTATGCGTCCTCCGGCAACGTGGGAATGCTGGATATCGTGGCGGTGCTCGAATGGGTTCGCGACAACATCTCGAACTTCGGCGGTGACCCCGATAACGTTCTCATCTACGGTCAATCCGGCGGCGGCGGAAAAGTCAGCCATCTGATGGTGATGCCTGCCGCACAAGGGCTTTTCCATCGCGCGATAGTCGAGAGTGGCTCCACGCTCCGCTCGGGGTCAGCGGATGCCGCGGCGGAACACGCGGCGGCCATTCTCGAGGAACTCGGCATTTCCAAATCCGACGTTGGGAAACTGCATTCACTTCCCACAAGCGCCCTGATGCGTGTTCAGACGGAGGTACAGCGGCGTATGGGCGCCAATCGCCGCGGAGGCTGGAGCCCCGTCGTCGATGGCAAAGTCATCCCTGCGCATCCTTTCGACCCCGGCGCTCCCGCTGTCTCTGCAAAGGTTCCCATGCTGATTGGCACATGCCTGAACGAGATGGTGAACGGAACCGATAATCCCGAGCGCGAAACGCTCACCGGCGAGGAACTCGAGAAGCGCGTCAGCGCGCGTTACAAAGAGCGCGCGGCGGATATCATCGCCGCTTACCGTCGCGAGTACCCAAAGGAATCGCCCTTCGGCTTATGGGCCGCGATCTCCGCAGCGGGCATGCGGCAAAACGCAATCGCGCAGGCCGAGCGGAAAGCTGCGCAGGGCGGCGCTCCCGCTTATATGTATATCTATGCGTGGCGCACCCCGGCGCTCGGTGGTCAGATCGGGACCTTCCATTCGAGCGAGATCACATTCGCATTCGACAATGCGACGTTATGCACCCACTACTCGGCGAACGATCCCGGCGGTCTCGCGCTCTCCTCGAAAATGGGCGAGGCCTGGACCTCTTTCGCCCGCTCTGGCAACCCCGGCCATAGTGGCCTGCCCGCCTGGCCCGCGTACACTGGGGAGAAGCGCGCAACCATGCTGTTCAACGCTCCCTCGGCCATAAAAGAGGATCCGGAAGGCGAGGGCCTGCGGCTCATCCGCCAGTCCGCCTGAAATCTGGCGTCGAAGGAGCCCTTAAGCCTGAAACGCGCGCTGCTGGCGATCTCGAATCAGACTGATAAATCCCTCCAGATCCAGCAGCGACGAAACCTGATCTGCAGAATAAGTCGAGTGCAGATTGCGGGGAACCACAAGCTGTATCCGGTGGTGCTGCATCTGTTCTGTCTGATCTTTGCTGATGGACGTTTCCAGAGTCAGCAGATGTTTCACCGCAATACGCGCCGCTTCCGCAAGAACCTGTCTCCAGCGATCTTTGCACGTGCTCTTCACGCCGAGCATGGTCAGGAAGCTTGCATCAAAACTATGATCCCGGTAATGCTTGCCGCCTGGGAAAAGAAAGTCCGGCTTCGCCTTGCCCTCAGTCCTCGCAGCCCGCTCATAATGGACCCGGTGTTTCATGAATATCACTTCAAGGTGATTTTCGAGTGCTAATCCAACGCGGCTCTTCCGGCGATTCTGAACAGACAGCGAAAACTGCAGAAAGCCCTCCGTATCATCGGCGAAGCCTTTGGAGAGACGGTCGGCAAGCAAATGCTTTTCCAGCGTTCGAAAGAGAATTTCTTCCCGCTCCATCCAGGCCATAAGCGCGCTATCAGGAGAGTAGCGCGGGTCGACCTCTGCCAGCGTCGATCGTGCGTAAGCAGAAAACTCTCGAGTAGGCGGAAAGCTTCCCCCAAACTTGTCCAGCATCGCGTCGAGAAAGGTCTCCTCGCGCGTCTTAACAACAATGCCGATCTGCTCCAGAATAAAGGTGGAAGCGAACTGAATCCGGTCCTGTTCTGTTTCCAGTTCTTCGCGAACCGAGAACCCCTCGAAGGCGGTTTGTCCAATACCGAAAACCCAGCGAATCTGATTCGCAATCGTTGAACCGCCCTGCGCGATAATAACGAGCACCGGACCTTCCTGCGGTTTACCGATGACAAGCAGATCCCCTTCAGCCGCGCATTGAGAAACAGTTGTCCTCGGAAAATACATCCGATGCTCACTACGCTTTGGGTGCAGCAGGCGCGCATCGTACCAGGTCACAGTGGCTTCCTCGACGATTGGCTGATCGCTGTCATCAAGGTAGACGAACCTGGCCGGAAGCGAGTTTTTCTCCCTCGCGCGTCCGAAGATCCTGATCAGCTCCTGAACGCCATTGATTTCGTGCTGGTGACTGCGAGCCGGATCGGCTTCCACCGCGCTCATGGTCTTTAGCGCGACGCCCGCGAAGAACTCAGAGAGATAGCCAGGCTTCATGGCCTCAACGCAAACAAAGGCAACTCCAGCACTCCCGATTGTTCATACTGCTGCAGAGCCCTGATATGCGGTCGCATTAATTCAGCCACAGCTTCTATCACAGGAACCACCACGCTGTTTCCGAACTGTTTATAAGCCTGAGTATCTGAGACGGGGATCTGAAAGGAATCCGGAAAGCCCATGAGTCTTGCGCACTCCCGCGGCGTAAGTCGCCGCGGATTCCTCCCGTTCCCACGGCGCACAAGGATCTCGGAACCATCCTTGTAATAGCGCGCCGAAAGCGTACGTGCCACGCAACTTTTATCTACCAGGCCGAAACCAAATCCATTGCCGGCTTTTCGGTGTTTCTCCGCATATGCCTGAAGATATCCCCAGAGCTTATCGGTTAATCCATATTTGGAATGCACCCTGCTTTTAGGTCCCGTGGTGTAGGGCTCTTCATTTGGTTCGGAACCATCTTCGGGGTGAAGAATGGAACCGAGTCGTGGGCCTGCGGTCGGCAGCTGAATCTGTTCAAAATCAAACCCGACCGGCTCGCGGAAGCCAGCGATCAGGATGCGCTCCCGATGTTGCGGCACAAAGCGGCTTGCATCGATCACTTTGTGGTGAACGTCATAGCCAAGCTCGTCCTCGAGCGTCTCGCGAATCACCCTGAAGGTATTTCCGCCATCATGGCTGAGCAGATTTTTGACATTTTCGAGCAGAAAGGCCTTTGGCCGCTTCTCTGAGATGATCCGCGCTACATCGAAGAACAGTGTGCCCTGTGTCGTGCACTCGAAACCGTGAGGTCGGCCAAGCGCGTTCTTTTTGCTCACGCCGGCGATCGAAAATGGCTGGCACGGAAATCCCGCGAGAAGCACATCATGGTCCGGTATATCGTCCGTCGGAACCTCGACGATATCTCCGGCGAACCGCTCTTCGTCGAGACCGAAATTCGCCACATAGGTTCTTTTCGCCCATTGGTTCCACTCACACGTGAAAACGCATTTGCCGCCGGCTTGTTCGAAGCCGGCTCGCATGCCGCCGATCCCGGCGAACAGATCGACGAACGTGAACGAGCCGTGCGTGTCGGGTACCGGATGCGCGCTGATGATCTCCCGCAAGGCGGCGGCGACAAACGAGGGGCATTGCGTTTCACCGTTCTCCCATCGCGCAATCGTCCGGCGGTGAACGGCGAGCTGATCCGCAAGATCCTGCTGCGTCAAAAATTTACGAGCACGAGAGAGGAGCACTAATGGCGATTCGGGCTCCAGAGTAGCCGTCCGAGGCATATACAGCGACAGTATGTCACATCATCGTCCCAGCGTCTGCCTTGGATTCGCTTTGTATTCGCCGAATCGCAGCCCGAAGCCCTGCGCGATCGCCGAATTTTTTCGTTAACGGTCCCCGAGCATTATCGGAATCTGATATAACGGAATCCGATGATGAAGCCGGACCCCGACGACTTTCTTCCCTTGGCTCCGGCCACGCTCCACATCCTCCTGTCTCTGGCCGGAGAGCCGATGCACGGGTACGGCATCATGCGGGAGGTGCTGCGCCAATCGAGCGGCCGTTACAACCTTGGGCCCGGTACGCTCTACGACAACCTGCAGCGGCTCATGAAGCAGGGCATGGTCGAGGAGGTTACAGCGCTCCGCGACGAGGAAAACTCCCGCCGCCGGTATTACCGCCTGAACTCGCTCGGTCGCGGCGTGCTCTCGCAGGAAATCGCGCGGCTCGAAGGCGTGGTGCAGGAGGGCAGAATGCGACTCCGTTCGCTCAAACCCGGGAGGGCCTGATGCTGCGGTGGCTCTATATCCAATTCATCTGGCTTCACCCGGCGCCGTTCCGCTGGCGTTTCGGCGACGACATGCTCGACGATTTCGATCGCGCTCCGTTGCGCGATAAGCCGCGATATTTCGCCGATGCTGCCGCGTCGCTTGTTCGGCAGTGGCTGCTGCGCCCGGAATTCCGGCAGCCGCGCCCCACCGCAGCCTCGCTGGGAACGGGCGCGCCCCTGTTCCAGACCATCGAGACCTGGAAGCCGCATCCAGTGGCATTGCTTCAGGGTGCGCTTCTGGCCGTCGTCTCGATTCTTGCCACAGTGGTCCTGATTCCCACGGGCGGCGTCGCGGTTCCGTTTGCCATCGGCGCGCATTTTTCCACGCCCGGTCTGTTGTCTGTCGATCGGAACTCGCTCGCCGCCAGGGATCTCAACACCACCGTCAGGCTTGGGCCGGATCCCTTCGAGCCGTGGCTGAAGCTCGGACGGCGCTATTTCCTTTCGATGCCGGTGCTGCGCGCGCTCGATACGGACCGTGATTTTTCGCTCTCGCCGTGGGAGATCGGTAACGCCCCGGCCGCGCTCCGTAATCTGGACACCAGCCACGCGGGCAAACTGACGCCTGAGGAATGCGGCCTGCACTTCGATCCAACCTCCGTGCCTGCGGCAATGGCGCCGCAACTTCGCCATCGGTTCATGAGCTATCACCCGGTGCTCGCTGCTCTCGATGCTGACCATGACGATGAGATTTCAGCCTCGGAAATCGATCACGCTGCCGTGGCGCTGAAGAAGCTCGATCGCAATCATGATGGCTACCTGACCGCCGATGAACTCGTTCCGCTCGAAATGGCCGCCCGCGCGGGTCTGCGGTGAGCGGAGGGCATGAAGCCTGCCCTCTTGATCGGTGCGCTGTCCAGTGTCTTGTTGCAAGCGCAACAATCATCGCCTCCCGCGCTCAAATTCGAGGTCGTCTCGATCCGGCGGCACGGCGCAGACAGTGGACCGGTACAGGCCGGGCCGACGGCGGACGGATATCGTTCGATCGGTCTGCCCATGATCGCGATCTTTCAGGTGGCGTATGCGCCGCCGAACCAGCCGGGGGTGCTGCGTGCAAACCAGATCGAGGGAGATCCGGTCTGGTTGAGTAACGAACTCTATGACGTGGTCGCGAAAGTTGACCAGCCGGACCTTGCCGACTGGCGGAAACCGCAGATGAGGCAGACCATGCTCCGCGCGATGCTGCAGGCGATGTTGGCCGAACGATGCAAGATAGCGGTGCATCTTGCGCAGAAAGAGATGCCGGTCTATGACCTCGTAGTAGCGAAAAGCGGCCGAAGTTCAAACAGGCGGAGACTCTGGATATAGCTGACCTGAGGCGAAAGCACCCTGCCGGAGGAATCATGAGAGGGAGCGGCACGATGGTTGAGGAGGAGTCGGAGACGACTCAGTTCTATGCCATCTCAATGGCGCTCCTGGCGAATACTATCCTGCCTGGCGTTGCGGATAGACCGGTTGTCGACAAGACGGGGTTGACTGGGTATTACGACCTTGCGCTGCCAACATCAGCCCTGGAGCGCGCGCCGCCTTCCCCTCCCGCGACATCGCTGCCGCTGGATATCCCATCCCACCACCTGGAGAAGAATCGATCTTCACGGCGCTGCCGCGGGCGGCAGGGCTGCGGCTCCAGCCCGCGAAGGCCTCGGTGCAAATGTTGCTAATCGATCACGTGGAACGACCGTCCGATAATTGACCTGAGTTCGTGTACGGATTCTGTCGCGCGCCTCAGCCTTCAGCGCAACAGCACGATTGAACCAGGGATTTTGGGTAGGATGTTACGCTCACGCCGGCGCGAGTCTGGTCCGGGATCGTAAAACAGAAAGGGAATGATTCATCGCCGCGGGCTTCTCCCTGCATCACTGTTCGCCCTTCTGGTCATAAGCCTGCTGTTGTGGTGGTCGAACAGTCGCCGGCAACCGCCGAATCCACCGCACGGAGCGCTTGTGAACTCAACGGAGCGAGCCGGTCCGCCGCCATCTCACCCCGACAGATCCGATACCAGAATCCATGCCCATAATTTACTGCTGCGAAAGGGATCGGACTTTCACGTGTATGTCCGATGGCTCGACGGCCGGCTGGTGCGCACTCGCCGTGACCTGAACCCTTCGTTCGATCGTCCGGATTCTTTCGACCTTGACATTCAAACGGGCGTGATTCGAGTGAACATCGGCGATTTAGGCGAGTACATCAACAGCTCCGTCGCGAACTCGCCGCTAAAGAACGTGACCCTCCTCGCCGACGGACAAAACCTGAAATTAACAGGTGTTGTGCACAAGCTGGTTCCCTTGCCTGTCCAGGTAATCGCGTCCGTGTCGGTGGCGCCAGACGATCGCGTACGTGTTCACATCATCCGGATTGACATCTTGAAAGTGCGGATGAAAGCCATATTGGGTTTGCTCCATGTCTCCACGGCGGATCTGGTCAAAAACGACATTGACGGCGTGGAGATCGAAGGCGACGATTTGCTGCTGGACACCCACAAGCTGCTTCCGGCGCCCCATATCCGTGGCCGGCTGACGCATGTGTCGGTGGAAAGCCCCGATATACAAGCGGTCTACGGCGACGCCGCGGAGAAAATCGAGCGCGTGGAATTGTGGCGCAACTTCTTCAGCCTGGAAGGCGGCACAATCGATTTCGCAAGTCTCAGCATGCATCCGGTAAAGATCATCATGATTGATATTTCGAGCAATCCGTGGTTCGATCTCGACCTGGTCAACTACCGCGACCAGTTCTCCAGCGGCTACACCCGCATCACGGAGGATGCCGGACTCCAGATCTTCATTCCCGATCGGCGCGATGTCCGTTCGAAACCGTCAACGCAAACCGACAGCATCCAGTGGTTCAAAGACCGGAACATTCCTCCACCGCCGCAAATCGTTTCCTCCGCGACGCATTGAGGATCGATCTTCGGGATAGCCGATATCCCTTACTATGGCTGCGGCAGCCATTCAGGCAGGGAGTTCGAAGAAGACTTCGTCGATCTCTGTGTCCCGAATTCCGGCAAACGCCCTGGCCGAACCGCGCCTTGCAAAGCCACACTTCTCTAGGACGCGGATGGAGGCAACATTATCCCGGGCGGCGCTGGCGTAGACTGGGCGGTCATTCACAAGCCGGAGAAGCTCCGTCAGCGCCTGCGTAGCGATTCCTTTTCCCCAAAATTCCTTGCCGATCCAATAGGTGACGTGCAGTTTGCCTTCCCACGCAAAAATCCCCACTGTACCGGCGATTTGGCCATTCCAGACGATGGATTTCGTCATTGCGCCGGAATCGGAAAGAATTCGCCTCCAATGCGTCAGAAATGCGTCTCGGTCGGATGGATTGCGCGAAACGAAGGCCGCCATGCGGTTCGCCTCCGGATCTCTTTGGTGCTCGAAAATAATGGGAAGGTCGCTTTCAGCAACATCCCGCAGGATCATTGAGTTGTTCACGACCTGGCTCCGCTCGCCGAATGAAAGCTCTGAGAGCGACAAGTCGTCAACCCGGATGCTCCGCCTTACTCTCCGTACGCAATGCGCCACACCCGGCCCTTCTGCGAATCGCCTACATAGAGCGCGCCATCGGGTCCCACCGCTTCGCCGATCGGCCGATATTTCGCCGGGCCTGGCATCGCGCCGGTCTTATCGAAACCTGCAAACCCATCCGCGAAGACTTTCGCATCTCCAGACTTCCCTTCTCGATTGAACGGCACGAACACCACGTCATATCCGTTCTTGTTGCGCGTGCCGTGCAGGACGATGAACGCGCCGCCGCGATACTCGGCAGGGAATTTCTTGCCCGAATAGAACAGCAGATCCACAGGGGCGGCCCGCGGCCCCTGGAAGGTCACGATCGGAGTGGAATACGTGCTCGTCGGAGCCGCCTTCTTCCCATCGCCGCCATATTCCGGCGCGATCAGCCGCAGCTTGCGCGCGCCGTCGTAGTACGTGTAGGGCCAGCCGAAGTTGGTATTCTTTGTGATCCGGTGCATCTCGTCGGCGATGTTGTTGTCGTCTTCCGCGCTCACCAGATTCGGGAACATACGGTTCGTGCTGTCGCGGCCATGCATGATCCCATAAAGGTGTCCATCGGCCGCCGACCAGTCGAGCGCGCTGATATCGCGGATTCCCGTGGCCAGCTGCTCGCCATCGGTCGGGAATCTCTGGCCGGTCTTGTTCGCCTTGAAGCGCCACAC
>Ga0157370_10006378_pt1 | contig 13019 bp, 24 predicted proteins | sample C35metaG_FD_113463 | JGI IMG/M metagenome (GOLD analysis project Ga0157370, IMG submission 113463) | Corn rhizosphere microbial communities from Kellogg Biological Station, Michigan, USA - C3-5 metaG | ecosystem: Host-associated > Plants > Roots > Rhizosphere > Soil | place: USA: Michigan...
ATAATGGATGTTCCATTACCCAAACCTTTATCCGTTATTTTTTCACCAAGCCACATTACAAACAAAGTACCTGATGTAAGCAGGATAACAGTAGAAACCCAGAAGTATGGCTGGAAAGCAGGAAGCAAAGCACCACCACTGGTACCTTTTAAAAATCCAATATATGCAGCACCCTGAAACGCAGTAACAATAACGGTTAAATAACGTGTCCATTGATTGATCTTCTTTTGACCGCTTTCACCTTCCTTTTGTATTTTGGAAATCTGCGGAACCAATACCGTCATCAACTGCATAAAGATGGATGCAGAAATATAAGGCATAATTCCCAAAGCAAAGATGGATGCTTTTGCAAAACCGCCTCCCACAAATGAGTTCAGCAATCCAAGCATACCGCTTTGCGAACTGGCCGCAAGGCTAGTCAGTTGTTTTGGATCAAGGCCCGGCAGAACAATAAAGTTACCTACTCTAAATACGAGAAGAAGTAACAGCGTATAGAGAATTTTCTTTCTCAGTTCTTCTATCGTCCAGATGTTTTTTAATGTTGTGATAAACTTCTTCACGGATGTATCGGGATTTAGTTATCTGCCATTTGATTCAAAAGACAAATATCAATTAATTATTTTATTATTTCTATTGTACCTCCGGCCGACTCAATTGCAGATTTTGCTTTTTCACTAACTGCATTCACTTTAAAATTCAATTTGGTTTTTAAATCACCAGTGCCAAGAATCTTTACACGGTCTGTACGGCCAACAAGATTATTGATGTATAAATTTTCAAGACTGAATTCTTTAATATCATGTTTTTCTACCAACTGGTCTATCTGCCCCAGGTTGAAAACTTTATATTCAATACGTCTGATGTTTTTGAAGCCTCTCTTTGGAAGCCTGCGCTGGATTGGCATCTGGCCGCCTTCGTGCGCCATTTTTATTTTGTAACCGGCGCGGCTTTGTCCTCCTTTATTACCTTTGGTGGAGGTGCCACCTTTGCCGGAAGCTTCGCCACGGCCCAATCTTTTTTCTTTGTGCGTAGCGCCTTTTGCAGGTTGTAAATTGTGTAATTGCATTGTACTTTTTTTTGAACTTAACGCTCCGTGTACGGGGAGCTCGCATTATAAAATTTATTTAACTACTTCTTCCACTTTTATCAAATGACTTACTTTTTTTACCATTCCCAATACTTGCGGCGTTGCTTCCACTTCTTTGCTTGCATGCAATTTAGAAAGTCCGAGCGCTCTTAAAGTAAGTTTTTGACGCTCGGGCCGGTCAATGCCGCTTTTTATTTGAGTAATCTTAATCTTTTTCATACCCCTGTCCCCTAAAAGGGGAATTTTATTATTAATTAAATTATTTAAAACTCTATTTTTTCTTTAATTCTTTTTGAAAGTAAAAGAGTTTAACCATTAAATACTTTTTTCAACGAAATGTTTCTTGTTTTTGCAACCTCCACCGGTTCGCGCAAGGTTGCCAATGCTTTTACGGTAGCTTTTACCACATTGTGCGGATTAGCCGAACCGAGCGATTTTGCCAACACGTCGGTAACACCCGCGCTTTCCAGCACTGCACGCATACTGCCTCCTGCAATAACACCGGTACCATGCGCTGCAGGTTTTATTAAAATTTTTGCAGCACCTTCTTTGCTCCATTGCTCATGTGGAATGGTACCATGCATGATGGGCACTTTTATTAAATTCTTTTTTGCATCATCTATTCCTTTCAAAATTGCTTCCTGCACTTCTTTGGCCTTTCCTAAGCCGTGACCAACTACTCCATTTTCATTTCCTACCACCACCAATGCAGAAAAACTAAATGCACGGCCGCCTTTAGTTGTTTTTACCACGCGGTTTATTGACACTACTTTTTCTTTTAGCTCAAGCTCGCCGCCTTTTACTTTTTGTGTATTCGGTTTCAATATTGATAAATTTTTACAGCTTAATTTTTATTATTAAAATTCAAGGCCACCCTCTCTTGCGCCGTCTGCCACTGCTTTTACACGACCATGATATAAATAACCACCACGGTCAAAAACAACTTTTCTAATTCCCAACCCGGTAGATTTTTTTGCAATGGATGAACCCACCAGTTTGCTTTTTTCTACCTTGTTTGTTTTTTGCGCAGCAATATCCGCTTCGCGTGAAGATGCTGATGCGATGGTTACTCCATTTACATCATCAATTAACTGCACATAAATATCGCGGTTGCTTCTGAAAACACTCAATCGTGGTTTTTGAGCAGTCCCGTTTATTTTTTTACGGATACGATACCTGATTTTTTGTCTTGCATTTATTTTCGAACTCATGATAGTATTTTTTATTTCCTGTGTAATCCATGCTGCTGGTCTGCAGGAAAATGTTATTTATTATTTAGCACCGGCTGCTTTACCCGCTTTTCTACGCAATACTTCGCCTTCAAACTTTACACCCTTTCCTTTGTAAGGCTCAGGTTTGCGCAGGCTGCGAAGTTTTGCAGCTACCTGGCCAAGCAATTGCTTATCGGCACTCTGCAAGGTGATGATCGGGTTCTTTCCTTTTTCCTGCACGGTGGTTACTTTCAATTCTTTTGGAACTTCAAATACGATATTATGAGAAAATCCCAAAGACAAATCCAAAAGATTTCCCTGGTTGGTGGCTTTGAAACCAACCCCTACCAATTCCATGTTTTTAGAATAACCTTCCGTAACACCACGAACCATATTATTTACCAAAGCGCGATACAAACCATGAAGCGCCCGGTGGCGAATCTGATCGGTAGGACGAGAAAAATGAACTTTATCATCTTTCACTTCTACTTTAATGTCGCGATCAATTGCCTGTTTTAATTCTCCTTTGGGTCCTTTTACGGTAATTACATTATCGTTGCCCACAGTTACTGTTGCTCCTTTTGTAATCACCACAGGGTTTTTTCCAATTCTTGACATAGCCGGTTTTTTATGTTGTTATTACTTTGGCAGTGTTCAGCCACGACTAAGGCTTAATTATCTTACCAAAATTTTTTTTAATAAATATTACACAATATTTCTCCGCCCACATTTTGTTGTTTTGCTTCTTTATCCGTCATCACGCCTTTAGAAGTGGAAACGATAGAAATTCCCAATCCATTTTTTACCCGTCTGAACTCTGCGGGTTTTGAATAGGTACGCAAGCCGGGCCGACTCACTCTTTCCAAACTGCTAATGGCAGGCAACTTTGTTTGTGGGTCGTACTTCAAAGCAATTTTGATAATGCCTTGTTTGGTATCATCTTCAAATTTATATTTCAAAATATATCCTTTATCGTATAAAATTTCGGTGATACGTTTTTTTAAATTACTTGCGGGAATCTCCACAATACGGTGATTAGCCATTTGTGCATTCCTGATTCTTGTTAAGTAATCTGCTATCGGATCCGTTACCATTGTTTATTTATATGTTTAACTTTTTAAAAGTTGATGTTATACTTATTACCAGCTTGCTTTTCTTACTCCCGGTATTTTCCCCTGCAGTGCCATGTCGCGGAATATGTTCCTGGAAATACCAAAATGCCTGATATATCCCCGTGGACGGCCTGTAAGCTGGCACCGGTTTTTCAAACGAACCGGCGAAGCATTTCTCGGAAGCAGGTCAAGAGATTTATAATCTCCTGCAGCTTTTAATGCTTTCCTTTTTTCGGCATAATGCGCCACCAGTCTTTCGCGCTTTCTCTGCCTTGCTTTTACTGACTCTTTAGCCATAATTTATTTTTATTTAAATTTCGTTTACGCGTTACCGTTAGTAAATTATTTCTTCACATTTCTGAAAGGCATTCCCAATTCTTTCAGCAATTCAAAAGCTTCTTCGTTGGTATTAGCCGTTGTTACAAAAGTGATATCCAATCCGGTAATTTTATTTACTTTATCAATATCAATTTCGGGGAAAATGATTTGTTCGGTAACACCGAGTGTGTAATTGCCGCGGCCATCAAACGATTTATCACTGATTCCTTTAAAGTCGCGTACCCGTGGCAATGCAACCGATACCAACCTATCCAGAAATTCATACATATTCACACCACGCAACGTTACTTTTGCCCCGATAGGAATGTTTTTACGAAGCTTAAAGTTGGATATATCCTTTTTTGACATGGTGGAAACGGCCTTCTGGCCTGAAATTGCTGATAATTCATCAATAGTAATATCCACCAGTTTCTTATCGGCTACGGCACCATTAACGCCACGATTGAGGCAAACCTTTGTAAGGCGCGGCGCCTGCATGATAGTTTTATATCCAAACTTTTTCATTAAGGCGGGTACAACATCTTTCTTGTACTTTTCTGCAAGCCTTGGAGTATATTTTACAGTGCTCATTATTTAATTACCTCCCCTGATTTTTTTGCTGTTCTTATTAATTTACCGTCTTTATCTCTCGAACGATTAATCCTGGAATGTGTATGTGATTTAGCATCCCAAAGCATTACATTTGAAATTGCGATTGGCGCTTCCACTTTCATGATGCCGCCTTTTGTATTCTTTGCGGAAGGCTTTGTATGTTTTGTTACAAAATTTACTCCTTCTACCAATACACGATTTTCATCGGTAATAACACGAAGAACCTTGCGTGGTTTTTTTAAATCTTTATCCTCGCCGGTAATTACCACTACCGAATCGCCTTTCTTTATACTGAACTTTGGTTTAAATCTTGTTTTCATTCCTGACAATTATTTTGTCTTTAATTATTTTAGTCAACAGCACCCGTTTTTTTGGGGGTGCAAAGATACTTATAATACTTCAGGGGCAAGTGAAATTATCTTCATGTACCCTTTGTCTCTCAGTTCGCGGGCTACAGGCCCGAATATACGGGTGCCCCGTGGCTCATCGGCTGCATTAAGCAATACGACTGCATTATCATCGAAGCGAATGTAAGAGCCATCCTTGCGACGCAATTTGTTTTTTGTGCGAACAATTACCGCTTTGCTTACAGTCCCTTTTTTGATACCACCCGCAGGCAATGCATCTTTTACTGTTACCACTATTTTATCGCCAACGTGTGCGTAGTCCTGACCAGAGTTGCCCAGCACACGAATACACAAAACTTCTTTTGCCCCGCTATTGTCTGCTACATTTAGCCTGCTTTCTTGCTGAATCATTTTATTTTGCTTTTAGCTTTTAGCTTTTGGCCTTTAGCTGATTAATTTATTTCATTCATGCTTTCGCTAATAGCTAATGGCTAATAGCTAACAGCATACTATTTTACTTTTTCGATAATCTCCACCAGGCGCCAGCGCTTTATCTTACTCATAGGACGTGTTTCCATTATCTTCACCAGGTCTCCTATGCTGCATTCGTTCTTTTCATCATGCGCATGAAATCCTGTTGTTTTTTTAATAAACTTTCCGTACAATGGATGTTTCACTTTTCTTTCCACTTTTACGGTAATGGTCTTGTCCATCTTATTACTGGATACTACTCCAATTCTTGTTTTTCTTAAATTTCTTTCTGACATTGCTTTACTATTTTCAGGATTTAGCGCCTTGTTTTTTTACACGCAATTGTGTTTTTAAGCGTGCAATATCTCTTCTCACTTCGCGGATGGTCATTGGATTTTCCAATGGCGACACCGAGTGGGCAAACTTTAATTTTTTCAGGCGCAATTCATCTTCCTGGATCTTTGAATTAAGATCCACCTCACTCATTTCTTTCACGCTGTTTTTAAAATCTTTCTTATTAGACATCTTGGATGATTTATTGATCCGACAATTTTTAAGCTACATAATCTCTGCGCACCACAAACTTTGTTGCAATAGGCAGTTTTTGTGCCGCAAGCTCGAATGCTTCTTTTGCTGTTTGTTCTGAAACACCATCTGCTTCAAACAATATTCTTCCGGGCCGAACAACAGCCGCAAAATATTCGGGATTACCTTTACCCTTACCCATTCTCACTTCTGCGGGTTTTTTGGTAATAGGTTTATCAGGAAAAATTCTGATCCACACATTACCTTCACGTTTCATGTGACGGGTAAGCGCCTGCCTTGCCGATTCAATCTGCCTATTGGTTAACCAAACTTGTTCCAACGCTTTTAGGCCAAAGGTGCCGAAAGCAATGGTGGCACCGCGCTTTGCATTACCTTTCATGTTTCCCTTCTGCATTTTCCGGTGCTTCGTTCTTTTTGGTTGTAACATTATCTTCTGTTTAAATGATCATTCAACAATAATACTCTGTATGATTAATTCTTTTTTGCTGTTCTCGGTCCTCTTGATCTTTCGCCACCGTGACGTCTTTCGCCATCAGAACGCCTGTCGCCACGTCTTTCTCCAAATCCTCCTCTCCTTTCACCCTGCATTTCGTTGCTATCGCTTCTTGGGCCTCCTGCAATGATGTTCGGATTCAAATCTCTTTTTGAAAGCACTTCGCCTTTGCATATCCAAACTTTTACACCAATTTTTCCGTAAACAGTTTGTGCAAAAGTGCTTGCATAATCAATATCCATACGGAAAGTATGCAATGGTGTGCGGCCTTGTTTTATTTCTTCGCTCCGCGCTATTTCTGCTCCGCCCAATCTTCCTCCTACCCTCACTTTAATTCCTTCTGCACCCATCCGCAATGCAGATGCGATAGACATTTTAATTGCTCTTTTATAATTGATACGATTTTCGATCTGGCGTGCAATAGTATCTGCAACAATGTTTGCATCCAGCTCAGGCCTGCGTATTTCAAGTATGTTTATTTGAACATCTTCTTTGTTGGTTAATTTTTTCAATTCTTCTTTAATGCGATCAACTTCTCCGCCACCTTTACCAATGATGATGCCAGGTTTGGATGTATGAATAGTAATGATGAGCTTATTAAGCGTACGCTCTATCACAATCTTTGCAATACCACCTTTGTTGATACGAGCATTGAGATAGTTTCTGATCTTATCATCCTCAATAAGTTTTTTTGAAAACTCTTTAGGGTTTGCATACCAGTTACTGTCCCATCCACGGATGATACCTAATCTTGCACCAAGCGGATTTGTTTTTTGACCCATATTCGGTTTTATTTTTTATTTTTTTTAGACGCAGTTTTTTTATCTGTTGTATCTGCGGCTGGTTCATCTTTTTTAGTTGCTTTTTTCTTTGGGGCTGCTTCTTTTTTTGGAGCAGCTTTTTTAGCTGTCTTTTTTACTGGTGTTGCTTCCGCTACTGTTTGCACCGTTTCTTCTGCAACGGGCTGTTCTTTTACCTCTGTCTTTTTGGAAACAACATGAGATGCACCGGTGCGGCTGTCCACAACAATGGTAATATGATTGCTGCGTTTACGAATCCTGTATCCACGACCTTGTGGCGCAGGACGCATCCGCTTCATAATGCGACCGCCATCTACATAAATAGTTTTTACAAAAAGGCCTGCATCTTCCACTTTTGCATCCGTATTTTTTTGTTCCCAATTATTGATGGCGCTCTTCAATAGCTTATACATTGGCACAGCAGGGTGCTTGGGGTTGAATTGCAAAATTCCCAATGCCTTTTCTACTTCAAGCCCACGAATCAAATCTGCCAGCAAGCGCATCTTGCGGGGCGAGGTGGGATAATTACTAAGTTTTGCTAATGCTTCCATTTTTATTTACGGTTTAAGGTTGAAGATGAAGGCTTGAAGGTGATGCTGATGCTTTACCTTGTCCTTGTCTTTTTCCTTTATACTATCTTTTTACTTGAATGACCTTTAAAATTTCTTGTTTGTGCAAATTCGCCCAGCTTGTGCCCAACCATATATTCGGTAACATACACCGGGATAAATTTGTTGCCATTATGCACGGTGAAAGTGTGCCCTACAAAATCAGGTGTGATGGTAGAACGGCGTGACCATGTTTTAATAACACTCTTCTTGCTCTTACCTTCGTTCATAGCAAGCACTTTTTTCTCCAGTTTCACTTCTACATAAGGACCTTTTTTTATTGAACGAGCCATTTATTCTATTTTAATTTTTTATTCCTTTAAATTATGCAGGTAACTTTTTACCGTTTCTTCTTTGAATGATTAATTTATCAGAACCTTTGTGATGCTTGCGGGTGATTTCACCTTTTGCATATTTACCAGTTCTGCTTCTTGGATGGCCGCCGGATGCTTTACCTTCCCCACCACCCATCGGGTGATCTACAGGGTTCATGGCCACGCCACGGTTTCTTGGTCTGATACCTTTCCACCGGTTTCTTCCTGCTTTGCCCATGCTCTCCAGGTTATGATCGCTATTGCTTACTACACCAACCGTTGCATAACAATTAATCAATATTTTTCTTAGCTCGCCACTGGGCATTTTCAATACTGCATATTTATCTTCTTTGTTGGCAAGCTGTGCGGATGATCCTGCGCTGCGTGCAAGTTTTGCGCCATGACCCGGCTGCATTTCTATATTATGCACTACAGTACCGAGTGGAATATGTTTTAACGACAATGCATTTCCCAATTCAGGAGTTACCTCATCACCGCTTATTATTGTTGCACCAATTTGCAAACCCTGTGGAGCAAGAATATATCTTTTCTCTCCATCTTTGTATGCAATTAATGCAATGAATGCAGTTCTGTTTGGATCGTACTCAACAGACTTCACCGTTCCGGGAATGTTTTTCTTATCTCTTTTAAAATCTATCGCGCGGTACATTCTCTTGTGACCACCGCCAAGATAGCGCATGCTTCTGCGACCTTGTGCATTGCGTCCAGCAGTATGATGCACTTTTTCAACCAATGTTTTTTCTGGTACATCGGTGGTTATTTCTGCGTAAGCATTGCCAATACGCCAGCGTGTGCCTGCAGTAACCGGTTTATATTTTTTTAAAGCCATTTGATATATGATTTATTCCCTGAAGGAAATTTTATCAATTAATTTTTTTATTTAAATGTGCCCGTAAAGATCAATGGTCTCTCCTTTGGCCACGGTAACAATTGCTTTTTTCTTTGCAGGCTTGCGGCCAACCAACAATCCTGATTTTGTATTACGCATCTTTACTTTTGATGGCATTACGCTAGTGTTTACATCTTCTACGGTGATACCATAAAAATCTTCCACTGCTTTTTTTATCTCTAACTTATTCGCTTTCCTGTTTACGACAAAAGTGTACCGGTTGTACTTTTCCGTGAGTCGGTTTACTTTTTCAGATAAAACAGGTTTTATTAAAACTTCAGATAGCTTCATGTCTTTAAAATTTGAAAATTTGAAAATTTGAAAATTTGAAAATTACTGTTCATTTTACATTGATTCATTTTCACATTTTCATATTATTTATGCTTCTGCTACTTCCTTTTCACTTTCTTCCGCAAATATTTTTGCTGCGCTTTCAGTAAATACTACATTGTCCGCATGCAATACATCATAAGTATTCAAATCGCTAAGCAATGAGCCAAATACCGATGGTATGTTGCGAAAACTTTTATACACGTTATCATTATGCTCCGGCATCAGGAATAATGTCTTCCTGCTATCGGGTACAATATTGTTCAATATTTCTGAAAATTGTTTTGTAGAGGGAGCTTCCATCGTAATATCTTCAACCACTACGATCTTATTGTTCTGAGCTTTTGAACTCAACGCTCCAACTTTTGCGAGATCTTTTACTTTACGATTCAATTTAAAATCGTATCCATGAGGTTTGGGACCGAATACCGTACCGCCACCTTTGTAGAGAGGGTTACGAATATTTCCTTTACGACTGCCGCCTGTTCCTTTTTGACGGTGCAACTTTTTAGATGACCCGTGTACTTCGGCACGGGTTTTCACTTTGTGTGTACCTTGTCGCTGTGCGGCGAGATGTTGTTTTATTGAAAGCCAGATTACATGGCTATTCGGGTCTGCACTGAAAATCTCATCGGGCAGTTCAATGGTTCTGCCAGTCTTTTCCCCTTTTATATTTATAATATCTGCTTTCATGTTACTTCTGAATTAAAACGATGGAACCATTATGGCCGGGAACCGAACCACTTATTAATATATAATTTTTTTCAGGGAAAATCTTTACCACCTTGAGGCCTTTCACTTTCACTTTATCATTTCCCATACGGCCTGCCATGCGCATGCCTTTGAATACACGCGAAGGATAAGATGAACCACCCACAGAACCCGGTGCCCTGGAGCGATCGTGCTGGCCGTGTGTTTGCTCGCCAACACCCCCGAAGCCATGACGCTTTACCACACCCTGGAAACCCTTTCCTTTGGTAGTGCCTACAACGGCCACTTGGTCGCCTTCGGCAAAGATGTCAACACTAATGGTGTCGCCGACATTTTTATCAGTTTCGCTATCGCGTATTTCTTTTATTACTTTTTTTGCCGGAGTATTTGCTTTGGCAAAATGATTTTTTTCAGAGAGAAGAGTATGCTTTTCTTTTTTATCCCCAAAAGCTATTTGAAGTGCATCGTAACCATCAGTTGCAACGGTTTTCTTTTGAGTGACCACGCATGGCCCTGCTTCAATAATAGTGACAGCAGTTTGCTTACCACTATTATCGAAAATGCTGGTCATGCCAACTTTTTTTCCAATAATACTTTTCATTTCTATTTTATTATACCCAGCGCTCCTCAATTACGGAGATAGGTGTTACAAGTTTTTATAAGAACTAAGTCCATCCCGACCTTCCCGAAGGGAAGGAGAAGAAGGCCTTGCACATTTATGCCTTTATCTCAACATCAACACCGGAAGGCAAATCGAGTTTCGATAATGCATCCACTGTTCTGGAACTGCTGGTATATATATCCAGCAAACGCTTGTGCGTACACAATTGAAACTGCTCCCGCGCTTTTTTATTTACGTGGGGCGAACGCAATACAGTAAATATTTTTTTATGCGTGGGCAAAGGAATAGGACCTGTAACCACAGCGCCTGTGCTGCGAACCGTCTTTACGATTTTCTCTGCTGATTTATCAACGAGGTTGTGATCGTAAGATTGAAGTTTAATTCTGATTCTCTGAGACATATTTAAAGAACTTTTAAAATCCCATTTTATTTTGGGAGTGCAAAAGTATGGGTATTTCACTAATCTGCAAAGAATTAATTTCAAAGTTTGGAAAATTTAGCCAGGCACTGAAAACAACCATTAGATGTAGTGCTGAAAAGTGTTTTTTATATGTACTTCCTTAACTTGATTCTCTATTTTGTTTTGTCGTCAAAATCTTTATTCATATAAAAACTGAGAGCGCCACTTGGGCATTTCTTTACTTGCGCAATTATTTTTTCGGTAGTAGAGGCTTCGGGTTTTATCCATGGGCGCTCTTTCGGGTTGATCACTTCGGGTAATCCTGTTGCTGCTTTCCAGCAAATGGTTGAATGCTGGCATATCGCCGGCTTCCATACTATAGTTACCTCTCCGTTGGTGTATTTTTTAGTCATAATAAATATGCCAATTTATATCTCCAATTTACAACTTTGTTTTTGATGGGCTTTGTATTAAGATAGCTACTGCTCCCATTATCTCATTTCACTGCATTTTCATTTCTGCGAACACCTTTAATCTGGTACTCTCCGTGCCTTTGCTTTGGGGGTTACACCAGTAATGCTGCATCCTCCGAAAAATTGTATAGAATGAACAGGAATTTCATACTATTTTACCTAATACTGCAAATAAAACCCTTTGTAAACTTGTTTAATTGAAATACAGCTATTATCTTGGCGCTGTAAATTTTTATTACTTAACCTAAAACTTATCGTTTATGAAAAAAATCATTTCATTTATTGCAGTAATCTTTATTACTACTGCTGCACTTGCCCAGGTAAATCTCGGTATAACCGCTGGAGCAAATTTTGCTAAACTAAACATTTCCGCATCAGGTTTTACAGTGAAAACTTCCACCTTAACTTCCTTTCATGCGGGCTTAATTGCAGATGCTTCGTTGGCAAGTAACATCCATTTTCAACCGCAATTATTACTTTCCGGAAAAGGAGGAAAGGTAACTTCAGACGGGCAAAGTGCTACTATTAATCCCTTCTACCTGGAGTTACCGCTTAATTTTATTTACAAAGCCGAAGCTGGCAGCGGACAAATATTCGGTGGTGTGGGTCCTTATGCCGCCTTTGGACTATTTGGTAAAGCTAAAGGTGGCGGACAAAGCCATGATATAAAATTTGGTTCGGGCGATAATGATGACCTTAAGAGTACAGATTTCGGGGGAAATGTTATTGCTGGTTACCAACTCAACAGTGGGTTGATGATAATGGCTAATTATAGTTTCGGATTAGCAGATTGTGCCCCCAAGTCCTCGGATGGCAAAATCAAGAACAGTTATTTTGGCATCTCACTCGCTTACATGTTTAGCGGCAACAAAAGCGGTAACGAGTAGGGAATAAAATATTTTTATTACGAGATAACATTATAGGTGACACCTTCTGAAAGGTGTCACCTTTGTTTTTAAAAAAATGCGAATGAACCTTTCAGCTTATGCAATCCCGCTTTCGATATTGATCTGCTCGTGCAAAACAACCTCCTACTTTAGCTCTGCCAATGACCTCCAAAACAAAGACTGCACATTATACCTGCTGAACGGGCAACAACAAAACGGAAAACTTACCATACAGTTCGAAACAGGACATGATGCTAAAAAAACTGTTACGCTGAAAACACCCGCAAAAAAAATAGAGATACCGGTTGACAGTGTTAAGTATTATCGTGTAGGGCCGGATACTTATTGGCCCAAAGAAATTGACTTGAATGCGTTCGAAATTCCTTATGTATATAATCTCTATTTACCAAACGTCAGAAATATTTTATTTCTGAAAAAACTTACCAAAGAAAATGCGCGAATGGATCTTTTTGAATTGTATCAAAGCAGAAATAAAACATCAGACGGACAGGATCATTATGAATATTATGTTTCTTTTCCCACGGAAGGCAGATTGATGGCATCAAACATAAGGAGTGCTGTCTTTTTTCCATCATTCGATGAGAAGATGTCGAAGCTCGTTTCAGATTGCCCACAACTTGCTGCAAAGATTGAATCAAAAACAAAAGGATACTCTCTTGCACAGTTTTCGGTAGATGTACAAAAGATAAATGTTTTTAAAAGAATCGTACAGGAATATAATGCTTGTAAGTGAGTATAATTATGTA
>Ga0157370_10006379_pt1 | contig 13019 bp, 6 predicted proteins | sample C35metaG_FD_113463 | JGI IMG/M metagenome (GOLD analysis project Ga0157370, IMG submission 113463) | Corn rhizosphere microbial communities from Kellogg Biological Station, Michigan, USA - C3-5 metaG | ecosystem: Host-associated > Plants > Roots > Rhizosphere > Soil | place: USA: Michigan...
GATAAATTGGATTTAGTATTATGCGCAACAACAGCACATTCGCATGGGCGAGTGGTTCGGTACTGGAAGAAAATAAAACAAAAATGTTTTATCCGACATAATCTATAGATTTAGTAGTATTTAATACAAACGTAATATATTTTTAACATTCCAAAGAATTTTATTTCATTTTTTTATTTTTTTGTGCTGATTCAGAATCTAATATGGTTCTGTTGGCAGAAAAGGCTTGATAGGGCTGATAAAAAAAGCTTATCATGAGTGCGATACTTATCGCTTTGAAAATGGGTTATGAGTAATTGGTTACCCGAAATTGGGAATTGCTAACTGAAAACTGTTATAGCCGTTTAAGCTTTGTTACATCAACTGTTGTTTATAAACCCGATTGTAATGAAAAGCCCGCAAGCGAAGTATGAGCGCCGACTTGAAATGTAAAGCGGGGCTGCAAAAGCCAGGAACACAGGACCATTCATTTCCAAATTGTTTAGACATTATTTAACTGTTTTAAGTCCACAGGGATATAAAGCTCTATCTGAAAAGTAAATGATTAAATGACGGTGCTATCGTTTGTTAATAGTAAAGCTAATCCCAAACTAAGTTTTATAAATCCCTGCAGCCATTTTTTCGATAAAAGCTTTAGGCAAAATCCTGTTGGCATAAACGCTGATGATATTGGTGAAACCCGGAATGATTTCAGATTTTTTGGCAAACATGCCTTTAATGGCAATTTCAGCTACTTCATCGGGTTTCATGTTAAATTTTTCGGCCATTTTGCTAAAGGCATCTAAACCGGCACGTTCGGCAAAGCCCGTATCAACAGGCCCCGGGCTTAAACAAGTAACCGAAACAGGCCCCGATTTAAGTTCGAACCTTAAGGCCCTTGTAAACGACAATACAAAAGCTTTGGTGGCCGAATAAACCGCAAGGGTAGGCACAGCCTGATATGCTGCGGTGCTGCAAACGTTCAGGATATAAGCCTGCTTCTCTTTTTGCAACATGGGAAGGAAATAATGACAAAGTGAGGTAACGATGTTTATATTTAACTGGCACATTTCCAATTGTTCGGTCAGGTTAAGCGCTCCAAAATTGCCCCACAGGCCATAACCAGCATTGTTAATGAGTATCGAAATATTTACCTCTTTCTTTAAAACCCATTGATAGAGATCGGGAGCTGCATTGGGTTCGGTTAAATCGATCGCCAAACTATGCACTTTAACAGGGTAGCTGGCTTGAATTTCCCGTTGCAATTCATCAAGTGCAGTAACAGAACGGGCAACAAGCAAAAGGTTAATTTTTCTTTTGGCCAGGGCAATGGCCATTGCTTTTCCTATTCCTTTACTTGCTCCGGTAATGAGGGCATAAGTTTGGTTTGTTTCAGACATCATTTACAGCTGGTAGTTTTTTGGCTAATATCAATAATACTGGCGAACAAAGGAAATTTGGAATATTATCTTTTTTTGTTTTATTATTTTTAACAAGTCTAAATAATGTTAGCTTTGCCGAAATTTAATTTTAATGAAACACACTTACCTCCGGTTACTCGCGCTCACACTCTCTATTTTATCAGCATTGCCACTTTTTGCACAAACCGATAAGGGTGCAATCAGGGGTAAGGTAGTCGATTCGTTAGGCAACAGTATTCCATTTGCCAATATTCAGGTTAAAAAACAAAACCTTAAAACTACTTCCGATAAGCTTGGTGCATTTAAATTAACCGCTGTGCCTGCAGGGAATCAGCAAATAAGGATTTCGATTACGGGTTATAATCAATTAGAACAAAGCGTACTGGTTAAGTCGAATGATACCACTACTATTACTTTTACCTTAAAGGAGCAGCAATCTGATTTAAATGACGTGATTGTTTCGGCCAGCAGAAGACCCGAATCTTTATCACAAACGCCATCGTCGGTAACGGTGCTTACCGCCAAAGAACTGGCTACACAATCAACCATCAGCCCCAATTTGGCCAATATACTTTCTTACAGTGTACCCGGTTTAGGTTTTTCTACCAACCAGACGGGAAACTCCGGACAAACCTTACGCGGCCGTAATGTACTGGTATTAATTGATGGGATTCCGCAATCTACGCCGCTAAGGGCAGGTGGAAGGGATATCCGCAGTATCGATCCTTCGGTTGTAGAGCGTGTAGAAGTGATCAAAGGTGCAACAGCCATTTACGGTAATGGTGCCGAAGGTGGCTTAATCAATTACATTACTAAAAACGGTGATAAAGGGAAAGCTTTTGGCGGTTATACGCAAGCTGGCTTAACCGGAAACCTGAAAGGCGACAGTACCATTGGTTACCGTTTTTCGCAGCAGTTTTATGGTAAGGTAGCTAAATTCGATTATCTGGTAAGCGGCATGTACGAAAAAACAGGTGTTTACCGCGATGCGGAAGGCCTGGTTATCTCGCCGGAATATGGTCTTGGTGAAACTAAATCGTACAATGGTTTCGTAAAATTGGGGTATAATTTCACTGCAAAACAACGTCTGCAATTGATGTACAATTATTTCAGCTCGCGCCAGCATTCGCTTTACACCACAAAAGAAGGGGTGTTTGGGCAATCACCAGCCATTGGTGTTTACGGCACGCGCTTAGGTGTTGATGAAGGTACACGCTTTAACCACAATGCCAATTTACAATATACCAGTCAGCAGATTTTTGGTAAAACCGATTTAACAGCCAACCTGTATTATCAGGATTTTTATACTATTTATTCTAATTCAGCTTCGTTTTTTGGCGGAGGACAATCGGCCATTACTTCTACTAAAAAAGGGGCAAGGGTAAATTTAAATACGCCTTTCAATCTTACAGCAAATGTGCCGGTAACTTTAAACTATGGTTTAGATTTAATGAACGATAAAACAGCCCAGAGCTTAACCGACGGGCGTTTATGGGTGCCTAATATGAATATGGTTAACTTTGCGCCATACTTACAGGCATCAACCACGCTCTTTAACGATTTAACCATCAAAGGTGGTTTAAGGGCCGAAAACATCAATATCGATGTTGATGATTTTAACACACTGGCCACAGGTGCAAACGGCGCAGGCAGCATTGCAGTACAAGGCGGAAAATTAAATTATAATGCCTTGGTATTTAATGCTGGCGCAAGGTATTCTAAATTCAAATTTTTTAACCCTTTTATCAGCTATGCGCAATCGTTTTCGGTTTTCGAACTGGGCAGGGTGTTGAGAGCGGCTAAAAGCAATACTTTATCGCAGTTAGAAACCAAACCCATTATTGTAAATAATTATGAAGCTGGTTTTAGCAGTACTGTAGGTAAATTAAACTTCAGTGCAGCTTATTATTACAGCACCTCTAAACTTGGTGCCAACCTGTTAGAAGTAAACGGAACTTATATTTCGCAACGCATTCCGGAAAGGGTATACGGTTTCGAGCTGCAGGCTGATTACCAGATTCTGCGCGATTTGAGCATTGGCGGTAACTATGCACAGGTAGAAGGAAAAGGAGATGTAGATAACGACGGTAATTTTAATGGAGATAAAGATGTGTATCTGAATACTACCCGGATCCCGCCTTCTAAAACTACGGTGTACCTGAAATATTCGGGGGTTAAAAACCTGACTTTAGATGTAAACTGGATGCGTGTGGGGAATAGGGATCGCTTTAAAACCAATGCTGCCGGCAAATATTTAATCGGCGAGGGTCCGGTAAAAGCGTTTAACTTATTTAACTTAGCAGCAGCTTATCAGGTTACCCAACCATTAAGGCTATCGCTGGGTGTAGAAAACCTGTTAAATAAGGTGTATTACCCTGCTATATCTCAGTTTTATGGCAGTAACATAAATTATGTGAGGGGGAATGGACGCCGTTTTAACCTGTCAGCTGGTTATGCATTTTAATTGATGAGGAAAAAGAGTTTAAAAAATACCATCAGGAACATACACCTATGGCTTGGCCTGGCCACTGGCCTGGTGGTGTTTATAATCAGTATTACCGGATCTATTTACGTATTTGAAGAAGAGATTAGGGAATTTACGCAAAAAGATTTCCGCTACGTGGGGCTTCAACAGAAGCCCTTTGTGGGTTTAGACCGGGTAATTACTGCTTTTGAAAAACTGTCGCCTAAAGATCCCTTGAGGCTCATCCGTATGGAAGAAGCTTTCCCGAATGCAACAGTCGAAATTACAACTAAGAAAGGAGCCGCTTATTACTTTAATCCCTACAATGCTGAACTTGTAAAGAAAGGAAAAGAAGATTGGCTGGCAGTGGTAGAGCATATTCATACATCGCTTCTACTGGGTAAAACCGGCGAATTTATTATGCAATGGTCGGTAGTGATCTTCGTAATCATGCTCATTACCGGTCTTGTACTTTGGTTTCCGGGGCAGATGCGTTTATTAAAGCAATCGCTTACCATTAAACGGAAAGCTTCTTTTAAGCGCTTAAACTATGATTTACATAATGTTTTAGGCTTCTATGCATCAATTATACTGCTGGTAACGGCATTAAGCGGTTTGTATTTTGCTTTTAAAGGTGTTAAAAATGTTGCCAGTTTCTTTACCAGAAGCAAACTAAGCCAGGGCAAAGCAGTGGTAGCACCAGAAAATACTCCTGTCTCTTCTTTAGCGCTGCGCTACAATAAAATATATACTGCAGCCAGAATACAATATCCGGGAGCTATTTCGAGTAGTTTATCGGTACGTGGTAAAGGCGAACTGCGATTACGGATGATTTACCCTTACCGTTGGGCACGCAATCAGAATACCTTTTTCTATGATGAAGCTACAGGGACGATGCTAAGGTCGAAACTTTATGCCGATTTTAATGGTGCCGATTTGATTGAAGCGACCAATTACGACTTGCATACCGGTAGACTGTTTGGTTTGCCACACAAGATATTTTCATTTTTAGCTGCATTGATTGCTGCAAGTTTGCCAATTACTGGTTTTATTATCTGGTGGAAGAAGAGAAAAAAGAAAGCGAAACAATGAGTAGGAGTAGCTTAAAGTATATCTGACTTCCGACTTTTTAACCGCAGAGCACGCAGAGAAAAAGCGCGAAGGGCACAGAGTTGGTTGCAGGTTGTTTCTCAATTTGTTTAAATCATATTCAGATACCGGACTTCTGACTAACCAGTCTTGTTTTTTGTATGATAATCAAGACTTCGAAAACAAAAAGCGTTTCAATATTGTAATACTAATTCCTCTAACACGGGAGTAATTGGAAAGGGATAGCTATGGATGTAGTTATCCTTTTCTTATTTACAGAACGTAATTAGTCATTAATTTGTTTAGTTCATTTTGTTCACTATCCGCTTTTATAGTTGTATAGGTTGTGGTTTTGTTGACAACTATTTGGTGTGCATGCTGTTGTTAAGGCATGGATGATCGGTTGAATTTTATTTTAGGAGTTGTATTTTTATTAGCGGGAGTGATCGTTTTTTATTTCATTTTTAAACCCGATCGGGAAAAAAAGCGTTAGTATTATGGTTCCGGCATATTTTTTATTACCCTTGTAAAAAATAAAATGGACAAACCCCTCATACATATCACCTATTGCCCTAAATGTGGCTGGATGTTGCGTTCAGCTTATATGGCACAAGAAATTTTAACCACTTTTGTTGATGAAATAAAGGGAGTAACCCTCTTACCTAGCGAAACATCAGGTGTTTTTACCATAAACGTTGGCGAAAAGCTAATCTTCGATAGAAAGGAGATGCAACGTTTCCCGGAAATTAAAGAGCTAAAACAGCTTATCCGCGATGAGGTGAATCCTGCGATGAGTTTGGGACATTCGGACGTTAAATAGTTGCCATTAGGTGATGAGTTCGCCAAAACATACCTAAGCCCATTCAGTTTTATTGCTCAAATCATTAAAATAATTGCGAAAAGATTTGTTCATAATCTTCTGAATAAAATATTTTAATAATAAAGTATAGTAATTCTATAGATTTTATATATTTGTCTTATTGTTGTTCTAATATAGATTTCAATGAAAAATAGTCATGTGGCCGAGTGGTTAGGCAGAGGTCTGCAAAACCTTTTACAGCGGTTCGAACCCGTTCATGACGTCAGGTTTTTTTAACTTACAAAAGCTCAATGCATCATTGGGCTTTTTGTTTTTTAGTGTATCAGTAACAAGAGTTTTATGATATGCTAAAAAATAAATCCTCAAATTTAAGTTCAAAACAATTGCCTAAACCAGAAGATATACTTCTGTCGCAATATTCTAACCTTTGATTATGAATAAATTATTTTCCATTTTTAGCTGCTTTGCCTTTCTGCTCTTTTTTAGTGGAACAAAGCCTCAGTTCCCGGCGCCAGTAAAGGCACCGAATATTTTGCTAATCATGGCCGATGATATGGGCTTTGCAGATATTGGATGTTATGGCAGTGAGGTGGCTACACCCAATTTAGACCGGCTGGCCGCAAATGGTATCCGTTTCAGGCAGTTTTACAACAATGCCCGGTGTTGCCCTACGCGTGCATCTTTGCTTACGGGTGTTTATCCGCATCAGGCAGGCATCGGACACATGTCTAACGATCCGGAAGATAGTACCAGCTTCAATTATAACCTGCCGGGCTATCAGGGCAGTTTAAATAATAAATGTGTAACCATTGCAGAGGTGCTGAAAACAAAAGGTTATCAAACTTTAATGAGTGGTAAATGGCATGTTGGTTATCATGGCGAACAGAAATGGCCCATGCAAAGAGGGTTCGACAAATATTATGGCTTATTAGCCGGTGCAACCAATTATTTTAATCCTGCTGGCGGGCGTGGGTTAATGTTGATGAATCAAAAAATACAACCCGAAGGTGAACATTTTTACCTTACCGATGCCATTACCGATTATGCGGTTAAATTCCTGGATGAAAATAAAAAGGAAAGTAAAGCACCTTTCTTTATGTACCTGGCTTACACCAGTCCGCATTGGCCCTTAAACGCTTTAGCGGCCGATGTAAAGAAATACCGCGGCCAATATAAGAGGGGCTGGAAAGCAATTCGCCAAATGCGCTACGAAAGGATGAAAGCTTTAGGTGTAATTGATGAAACTGCGGACCTAAGTGCCGCTGATGGTGCAGATTGGGATAAATTATCGCCGGCTAAACAAGACGAAATGGATCACCGGATGGCGCTTTATGCCGCCCAGATCGATCGAATGGACCAGAACATTGGCCGGGTAATTAAACAGCTCGAAGCTTCGGGCGAATTGGATAATACGCTCATCTTTTTCCTTTCTGATAATGGTGCCTGTGCCGAAGGTGGCCTGCTTGGCGGCGGTTTGCCCCAGAATCTGGGCACAAAATTGGGCTATTTGCTCAGCTACGGTCAATCGTGGGCCAATGTTTCCAATACACCCTTTAAAAAATTTAAGCATTGGGTTAACGAAGGTGGAATTAGTACCCCATTGATTATACACTGGCCTAAGGCTATACCTCAGGCCAGTTTGGGTAAATTTACAGATCAGTACGGCTTTTTGCCCGATATTATGGCCACCATTGTTGAGGTAAGCAAAGCAAAATATCCTGCCAGCTATAAAGGGAATAGCATTATCCCTTTGCAGGGGAAAAGTTTGTTACCGTTGATTTCTGGAAAGGAAGCCGCCATTCATAATGAACCTGTGTTTTGGGAGCATGAGGGTAATGCAGCTGTAAGGCTGGGTAACCTGAAACTGGTAAGCGAGTACCGCACAGGCCGGCCAACCCAATGGGAGTTGTATGATATAAGTAAAGATCGCTCAGAACTGAAAGATCTGGCCGCTGATATGCCACAAAAAGTTGCCGAACTTACCGCGGCTTATCAAAACTGGGCCAGGTACGCCGGGGTTGTTCCGTACAACGAAATTATTAAGATCCGGGAGGGAAAGAAGAACACTCCGAAGACTGGAATTTAACCATGAAGCCTATTTGTAAGTAGTGCTTGTATGGATTAACATACAGTCTAAAAGAGGGGTAAACACTGGGCTTTTTAGGAAAATATGTATATTCGTTTCCTGCCAAGTATATCCAGGTACTGAATTTTCTATGTTTCCTATCCATAAAACTACTGTATGCTCCATATTTTGCTTATGGCTGAGTATCAGTGTTTGCTTTTCACAAACACCTGCCTTTACCATTAAATATTTAGGGGTAGAAAACGGATTGTCGAACAACGTAGTAAACTCTTTATACCTTGATGGTTTTGGTTTTATGTGGATGGGCACTTATGATGGGCTAAACCGATATGATGGCTACCATTTTAAGGTGTTCAGAAATGGCTGGGGCGATGAAAATTCGCTGGTTAATAACCACATTACCGTACTTAACGGCGACCAGAAAAACCGCGTTTGGGTGGGCACACAAAAAGGAATCTCCTATTACGACTATGCCGATTCAAAATTTCATCAGTTATTTTATCAGGATCGGGGCAAAAGAAATGAAGTAGGTTTCTCTATTAATGCCATTGCAGTAAGCAAGGCCACGTCTGTTTATGTGGCTACTGATGAAAAGGGACTTTTTTTACTTAAAAAGGATAGCCAACTGGCCGAACAAATCCCCTTTGGTAAGAACCGGAATTATACCGTAAAAGCTTTGTATGTTGATGATAGGGAAACCTTATGGCTTTTTATTAAAGATGTTGGTTTATGCCGGTACGATGCAGGGAAAAACACCATTCGCTTAGTTACCCATGAGATACGCTCGGTAACCAGCATTACCGCCGGGACTAATCAAACCTTGTGGGTTGGAACAGAACGCGGACTTTTTGAGTTTAATACCATCAGCAATAGTTTAACACGGTTTAACCAGCATTTGCCCAACGAGAATATTATGGGACTGCTATTGGATAAACAGCAGAAGCTCTGGATATCCACAGATGGCGGAGGAATAGCAATTTACGATACACGAAACCAGAAAACAAACTATCTGGCAGCTGGAAAGGAAAAAGATGTATTGAGCAGTAACTCGGTTGCACAGGTTTACGAAGACCACGAATCGAGAAAATGGATTGCGACGCTGCGTGGTGGAGTAAATATTATCGATCAGGAAAACGAACAATTTAAAACCATTAAACACGATCCCTTAAGGAGTAATTCGCTCATTAACAATTTCGTGCTTTCTTTCAGTGAAGATGAAAATAAGAACATCTGGATTGGGACCGATGGTGGCGGTTTAAGTGTTTGGAACCAAAAACAGAATACCTTTACCAATTATGCTAAAACTGCCGATCCGGGATCGTTAACCAGTAATTTTGTAACCAGTATTCTAAACGATGACAGTCACAACACCTGGGTAGCCACTTTTAGCGGCGGAATCGACCGTTTTGACCGCACTAAAGGGAAGTTCATTCACTACAACTGTTACAATACCGTTAAGGGCGTAGATGAGGTTAACCTTTGGAAACTGTATCAGGATAAACAGCAAAATCTGTGGGCTGGTACTACCAAGGGAGGGGCATTGTACCGTTACAATAAAGCGCTCGATAAATTTGAACTTTTTGATAACCGTCTTAAGGACATTCATACGCTTTTTCAGGATTCGAAGGGAAGGCTTTGGGGTGGCAACTATGCTGAGCTCATTAAGATCGATCCGCTAAATAAAAAACACGAGTACTTTAAGGTTAATTTCGCTATCAGGGCTATTCACGAAGATGCCAGCCACCGGTTATGGGTGGGTACCGAGGGCGGTGGATTGCTGCTTTTCGATCCTGAGAGCAAAAAAATAAAGCGCTATATCCAAAGCGATGGTCTTCCCGGTAATTCGGTCTTAAATATCCTGGAAGATAAACAAGGCAATTTATGGTGCAGTACCTATAATGGTTTATCCAAATTTGATGTTAAGCATAATACATTTAAAAACTATTATGCTACTGATGGATTGCAAAGCAATCAATTTAACTATAACGCAGCCCTAAAATTATCGAACGGAAACCTTTTGTTTGGTGGTATTGGTGGTTTCAACCTGTTTTCGCCTGATAGCATTAAAAAGAACAAGCGGATCCCGAAAATTGTGCTTACCGATTTCAGGATCAACAATGTGCCGCTTGATCAGGATTCCAATTACAGGGATGTTTCGGTAGTTAACCTCGAGCGTATTTCCATACCTTTCAATTCTGCCGTAATTTCGGTTGATTATGCTGCGGTAGAGTTTTCTTTTCAGGATCAGATTTCTTATGCGTATTATCTGGAGGGCTGGGACAGAGACTGGAATTATGTAAATAAATTGAGTACAGCCTATTATTCGCGCTTAAACGAAGGTAAATACAGGCTGCACATCAAAAGTACCGATACCGAAGGTGCCTGGAGCAACAACGAAAAAATTGTAATCATTACCATTTTGCCGCCCTGGTACCGTACCTGGTGGGCTTATACCATTTATTTAATTATTGGTTCATCATTATATTACCTGTTCCAAACTTACCGTAACCGCCAAAGAAGGCTAAAACACGAGGTAGAAATTACCAACCTGAAAATGGAGCGTGAAAAAGACCTAAATGAAAAGAAATTGAATTTCTTTACCAATATTTCGCACGAGCTTAGAACACCTTTAACCCTGATTGTTAACCCAATTAAGGATATTCTGCACAAAAAAGAAGCTGGACAGGAAAAGAACGACCTCAATGTGGTTTACCGCAATTCGAGACGTTTGCTGAGTTTGGTAGATCAGTTGTTGCTTTTCAGGAAAACCGAGAGTGAAAATGATATCCTCAAAATCGTAAGGATTAACCTGTTTAAGTTTACCAACGAAATTTTTCTGTGCTTTAATTACCTGGCCAAGAACAACCACATCAATTATATTTTTGAGTGCGAAGAGGAAGAGCAGGATATTTACGCCGATAAGGATAAACTCGAAATCGTGTTTTTTAACCTGCTTTCTAACGCATTAAAATTTACACCTAAAGGTGGCTATGTGAAGTTTAGCGTTAAAACCGATGGCACTCGTGTACAAATCGAGGTAAGAGACAGCGGACCTGGTATCCCAGCTGATGTAGGCGAGAAGCTTTTTGATAAGTTTTATAAGGTCATGTCCAACGAATCATTAAAAATGGGCTTTGGCATCGGACTTTATTTAGCTAAAAACTTTGTAGAACTGCACAAAGGTAAAATCTCTTTCAGTGCGAATCCGGGGATGGGTACTACCTTTTTAGTCGATATTCCGGTAGGTGAACCACATTTGCCTCAGCACAGCAGCATCATGCAGAACGAACTTACTTATGTAAACGAACTGATTGCACAGGAAGAGGAAATAGAAAACAACGAAGCCGAAAATGTAGGAAACCTCGAATTATTGATTTCCGACCTGCATTCTATCCTCATCATAGACGATAATCCGGAGATTATAGATTATATCAGGCATATTTTTCAGGATAACTTTAAAGTATATAAGGCCGAAAATGGTTTCGATGGCTTACGTTTATGTAAAGAATACCTGCCCGATATTGTGATTTCGGATGTAAACATGGATGGCCTAAACGGTATTGAACTTTGTAAGGCTATAAAAGATGATTCGGCATTGAGCCACATTCCGGTAATCTTGTTAACCGGCGATCCAAGCCCGGAAATTAAGCTGAAGGGTATAGAAGTTGGTGCATACGATTTTATCAGTAAACCTTTCGATAAGGAGTTGTTTACCGCGAAAATTAACGGTATCATTAAGAACCATACCAATTTGCAATCTTACTTTTATAACGAGATCACCCTGAAATCCGATACCCACAAGGTATCGCAGGAGGATAAGGGCTTTTTACAGAAATGCATTACCATTATTGAAGAGAATTTAATGGAAGATAGTTTCAACGTAAAAACGTTGGCTTCCGATTTGGGTATGAGCCATTCTAACCTCTACAAAAAGATTAAAACTACTTCGGGGCAAAGTATTAACGGCTTTATCCGCTTTATCCGTTTACGCAAGGCAGCCGAACTGCTTATCAATACCAATTTGAATATTAACGAAGCCGCGTTCAGGGTGGGGATAAACGATAGCAAATACTTTAGAGAACAGTTTCAGAAACTCTTTAAATTAACCCCATCGGAGTTTATTAAAAAGCACCGTAAAAGTTTTCATAAATATTATAATATCAATGCTACCACATAAAAGTTACGCTAATTTGAGGTTTAAAGGGGGGGATTCTTAAAACGCCCCCTTCAAAGTATGATTTAGCCCCCTGTTTATAGTATAAAAAAAGCGGTACTTCGGCATTACCAAATAAAACTGAGCAGCCTAAATCTTAATATGTACCAAGTGCCTTTTAAAAGTATATTTTTTACCTGTTTATGCTTCATTGTAAGTTTTACGTGTTTTGCACAAGAAACGCAATTGAGCACCGTTGCCGCTAACGGCTGGGCCAATAATTCGGTCAATACGGTTATTTTTCGTAAAAACTCACTTGTTACCTTTAAAAACACACAGTATACAGCCTATTATGATTACGAACAGTATGTAGTACTTGCCAGCCGCAAATCAGGAGGGCAAAAATGGGAAGTACAAAGAACGGCTTACAAGGGAGATGCTACTGATGCCCATAAATCCATTAGTATTATGGTTGATGGGGCTGGTTTCCTGCACCTGGCCTGGGGACAGCACAACAACAATTTAAATTATGCCAAATCTGTAGCAGCAGGCTCGTTAATTATGGGCGATAAACAGTCTATGGTTTCTGTAAAAGAGAATAAGGTCAGTTATCCTGAATTTTATAAGCTAGCCAATGGCGACCTGTTGTTTTTTTACCGCGATGGGGGCTCGGGCAATGGAAACCTGATGATTAACCGTTATAGTTTACAAACCAAAACATGGACACGTGTACAAGACGGGATGATTGATGGCGAAGGACAACGCAATGCGTATTGGCAGGTTGCGGTAGATCAGGCTGGCACCATCCATTTATCGTGGGTATGGCGAGAAAGTCCTGATGTGGCCAGTAACCACGATTTAGCTTATGCCAAATCTACCGATGGCGGCCTTACCTGGTTCAAATCTACCCATGAAAAATATACTCTCCCCATTACGGCCACCAATGCAGAATATGCACTTAAAATTCCGCAGAAAAGTGAGCTGATTAACCAGACCTCGATGTTTGC
>Ga0157370_10006380_pt1 | contig 13015 bp, 9 predicted proteins | sample C35metaG_FD_113463 | JGI IMG/M metagenome (GOLD analysis project Ga0157370, IMG submission 113463) | Corn rhizosphere microbial communities from Kellogg Biological Station, Michigan, USA - C3-5 metaG | ecosystem: Host-associated > Plants > Roots > Rhizosphere > Soil | place: USA: Michigan...
TGTAACGGCACTTCAGTCTATTTGCCTGGAATGTTTCAAAGTTAGACACAGAACTTACTTCCAGCCACATTTCCTGAGCAGCACTCCATACTTCAAAGTCATACGTCATTGCTGATGCAAAACCAGTATCACCACCACAAAGTCTTAGTACTCTGAACGGAAGTTCAAGGTCTGTAAGAATTTCTTTGATATGCTCTACCATTTCTTCCAAAACAGCATAAGAGTTTTCAGGTTTTTCAATTCTTACGATCTCAACTTTTTCAAACTGGTGAAGACGGTTTAAGCCTCTTACGTGAGCACCATAGCTTCCCGCTTCTCTTCTGTAACACTGAGAGAATGCTGTATTTTTGATCGGAAGATCTTTTTCATCCAGCAATACATCACGGTAAAGATTCGTTACAGGTACTTCTGCTGTAGGAATAAGATATAATCTATCTTCGTTGATATAGTACATCTGCCCTTCTTTATCCGGCAGCTGTCCTGTTCCAAAACCTGATGCTTCATTTACAACGTGAGGAGGATTCACTTCTGTATACCCTTTCTCTACGTTTTTATCTAAGAAATACTGAACCAAAGCTCTCTGCAATCTTGCTCCTTTTCCTAAATAAACCGGAAAACCTGCACCTGCAATTTTCACCCCTAATTCAAAATCAATAAGGTTGTATTTTTTTGCCAGTTCCCAGTGAGGAATAGCTCCTTCACCAAGTCCTTCCACCGGATGAGACTGGAAAATCATTTCATTATCATCAGCAGAAGCTCCGCTTTTTACCAATTCATTCGGAATGTTCGGAAGCTGATACAGAATATTCAATAAGTCGTTTTCTTTAACTTCTAACTGAGATTTCAATTCTGAACTCGACTCTTTGTATTGTGCTGTTTTAGATTTTGCAGATTCCGCTTCTTCTTTTTTCCCTTCTTTCATCAACAGTCCGATTTCTTTCGAAATTTTGTTGATTTCGGAAAGCTGGGAATCTAGTTCAAACTGGATTCTTTTTCTTTCGTCGTCGGCAGCGATAGCCTCGTCTACCAACTCAAGATTTTTGAATTGTCTTTTCTTAAGACCTTCTAAAACGCGTTCTTTATCGTCGCGCAAAAAATTGACTTGTAACATTTTATTTAGATGTTAAATATTAGATGTTTAGCTTATAATAAGCTAACAATTGTACAAATTTAAAAATTATTTTGTGATAGTAATGGTATTTATCGAAGTTGGTGCATCCGCATTTTTTGAAAACACTTCGTTTCCATCATACAATACCTTTGAAACCTGAAATGCCGTAGGAGTATTACGATACTGAACTTCCAGCAATCCTGTTACGTTATCATTTGCATTGGTGCTTTTTGTAAACGTAATCAGCATTCTGGAATATAGAGATGTTCCTGTACCTGGTTGATCCGGGCTGATAGAATCCAGTCTTCTTCTTTTGGCACCTGCAATATATTCCATATAATATAATGATTCCGGAGACTGTTTTAAAGGAATACTTACCGGAGCAATATCTTTGGTTCCAAAGACATCATTCACGGAAAATCCGGTGTAAGATCCTGTCAATTTATTATTCAGAAGATCCTGACCAGCACTGTTTTTCATGTAGATATTAAGTACCTGATCTACTCTCTGCAAAGAATCATCATCACTTTTACAACTTACCAGTGCAAAAACCGCAACAAATATGCTCCAAAAATATTTCATCATAAATACAAAGGTAAAATATTAATCTTTAGGCGCCTTCTTTATTTTTCAAAATATTTTTGATACCATAGCTCAAAAGTTACCAGCTGCCATATTTTTACCCAGTCATATTCATGTTTCTGGTGATTCCACCATTCATCAATTACCACAGCATTAAAGAAATTTCTCTTTTTTAAACTTTCAAGGGTTTCAATAATAAAATCCCTTACCTGCTTTTCGTTCTTAATAAAATAATTCACCGGAAATGAAAATCCTTTTTTGGGCATATTCAAAACTTCCTGAGGAAGGTGCTTTTCCGCTGTTTTTCTTAATAAAGGTTTGTTCTGAAGTCCATTAAACCTAATATTTTCAGGAAGTGCAGATACATAATCTATCAGGCTGTTACTCAGGTATGGGTAACGAAATTCCACGCTGTATTTCATTGCACTCAGATCATCGCGGAAAACATGGTGGGAAGACAGTGAATATTTCATATCGTATTCAAAATATCCGGAATAATTTTTTGTTTCTGAAAGATGAAATTTTGAAAGGTTAGTATCAATTTCATTATAAATATCAGATTTTATAAGAGCTTTAGCTTCCACAGGCATCATATTGACCTGGCTTTGTCTGAAAAAATCAAATGTACTATCTTGGGAGAAATAATTTTTTACACGTTGCGAAAATTTATCTTTGGTAAAAATAAGAGGGCTTATAAAATTAAAATTCCTCATCAAAAGCCATCTGTTCAGCTTCAGCGTATGAGAATAGCCTGCAAAGAGTTCATCGGCACCGTTTCCGCTTAATACAACTTTAAAGTCTTTATCATGTGCATATTTAGCTGCATTAATCAACACTTCAAAACTACTGTAAGGTTCTTCAAAGTGCTGGATATTTTCCTTAAGATGTTCCAAAGCTTCTTCGTCACTTACGTTTTTTATCTCATGAGAAACACCAAAATGTCTGGCTGCCAGCGATGCATTTTTCACTTCTTCTTCAGAAAAAGGATAAGAAATGGTGTATGTATTAATATTGGTATTAAAAGGTTTTGATTTTGAAGCAATTAACGTAGAATCAATTCCTCCACTCATCATTACTGCTACCGGAACATCTGCATATAATTGTTCTGAAATGCTTTCGGAAAGAAGCTCATCTATGTTTCTTACCGCTTCTTCTTCAGAAATATTTTTCGCAGATGGCGATGGCAGTTTCCAGAATTTTTCTTTAGTGATTTGTTGACTTTTTAAATCTATGGTCATAAACGAAGCAGGTTCCAGGGAAAAAATATCCTGAAAACAGGTCTTTGGAGCCAATGTTGTCTGAAACAGAAAATTGGTATAGACTCCATCCCAATTGATTTCAGGCTTTACAAATTCATTTTTTAACAATGCTTTTATTTCTGATGCCCAAACTACACCTTCTTTACTCTGATGGTAAAAAAGAGGCTTCATTCCCACTCTGTCCCTTGCCAGTATGAGTTTCTGACTGATAAGATCTACAATGCACACCGCAAACATCCCATCCAGCTTTGCAAAGGCTGAATTTCCCCATTCCTGATAAGCTTTAAGAATAACTTCAGTATCGGAAGTGCTGTGGAAAGTGTATCCTGAAAACTCAAGTTCTTTCCTTAATTTTTTGAAATTATAAATCTCTCCATTAAAGGTGATAACGATCTGTTCATTCTCAGAAAGCATGGGCTGATGCCCTTTTTCCGAAAGATCAATAATAGATAATCTACGGAAACCCAAGGCAATATTTGAATTTCCTTCCTGTAAAACCGGAAACTGTTCTTTAATTTTTTGAGTAGAATCATTCCCTGAAAAGGAAACTCCATGATCATTAGTATACATCCAGAATCCCTCATCATCCGGCCCGCGATGCCTGATCGCCTGATTCATTTCCAGAATATTTGTAGAGGAAATACTTTTATGAAATGAATAATACCCGCTGATTCCGCACATAGTAAAGACTTAATAGATTTGTAAAAATAGGAAAATGACTTTATTTTCTGTGCGTGTATGGGCTAATTATTTCTTCAAAAATTTTTCTTTTAAAAGCTGTATTTCTGCTTTTGATACCATATAGTCTTTCAAATTGAATGGTGTAGAACTATAAAATTTTCTAAACAGAAGGAAAGCTGAAACCAAATAAGATGACGTGGTAGCAATACAGGCTCCCAAAATTCCCCATCTGGGTATTGCAATAAAAGAAAACACCACTGTAACTACTAATCCGACAATTGACTTTACATTGAGAATTTTTAGTTCTCTCATTCCTGAAAAGTAATGCCCTACCATATCACTTACAGCAATAGCAAAAATTCCGGGTGATAAAAGGAGCATAATTTCCTTCGTATCTCTGAATTCTTTCCCAAAAATCAATTCATAAACCTGTGACGGAATGATAATGATACCCAGTACAAAACCTATCATCAGAATAAAAGTCAGTTTTGAAGATTCTTTGGTTTTTTCTATAGATTCTTCCCTGCTTTTACTGTTGACTACATCTGAGTATAGAATGACAGCAATACTGCGCGTAATCGTCCATATAGCTTCCGAAAAAGTGACTCCGATGGAAAAGATTCCAACGCTGGCAATACCTTCAAAATATTCCAAGAAATAAAATGAAAGCCTGTAATTGAGAAACTGGACAAAAGCGCTCAGCTGGGTTTTCCAACCATATTCAAACATATTTCTGGCCACGTCTTTACAGAATGATATTTCGGAAATATTACATTTTTTAATGATCTGAAAAAAGCTGGTAAGGAAGAGAAGCGCCAGACATGCAATCTGTGCAAGAAAATATACTGAAACATCTTTCTTTCCGAAGCCATATACCAATATTCCTATAAAGATAATATGTACTAACTGCTGTAAAACCGTATAAACATTAAACTTTCTAATATCCTGTGTTCCAATAAACAAACTGATATTGGTAGATAGTAATGAGGAAAAAACAGAGATTCCGATAAGATAAAATAAATATTCACTCTGAATGGAAGCAAGACTGAATAAAAACGGTATTAAAAGTCCCGTCAGAAGAGACCAAAGATAGGCATACAATAAAACCTTTTCTATTTTAAACCTTGAAGCGAAATAAGAAGCACTGCTTCCGGAAAAGATACTGCTGAAAAAACTCACTGCTGCAGCATTGGCAACCACAATCGAAATGGTTCCTTTACCCTCACTTCCCCACATATTCGTAGTATAGATCACAAGCCCAAAACTCAGGATCAGAATAAGAAAACGTGAAACAAATGTTTTAATGATGGTAAGCTGCATGGTGATTATTTATCTATAGACTTTTTCACAAAATCAACGAAGGAATCTTTTATGAGTTCCCAATTATATTTTTCTCTAAATTCTTTTCGGGCATTAAGAGCATGAGAATGATACAAGTCCGGATTTCTGATATAATTAATGATCACTTCCGCAATGGCATCAGCATCATGAGGATCTACCAAACTTCCAAACGAAAGTGCTCCCATATGTTTCCGGATACCCTTCAAATTTGAATAAACAACCGGTTTTCCCGCTCCCATAAAGTAAAAAAGTTTTATGGGTAGAGAATGATTATTTTCAAAATTAATCCCCCGGAGATCAAAACATACATCTGCATCCGCAAATTCTTCTGTAAACCTTTCAAATACAGCAGGTTTCCTGATTTCAATATTATTAAAAGAATATTTCTTCAATAAAGATGAAAAGTAGAGTTCATCACTTTCTTCTACAGTGGATCCGATAATCAGAATCCTGATATTCAATGTAGGAAGTTTTTGACGAAGCTGATCTATTGCATTGAAAAAGTTTTCAATTCCTTTGTCCTTGGAAATCTGACCTGTATAACAAAGTGTTGCCGTATTAGGTTCAAGTTCCTTAATGCTTTCCTTGATATACACAGAATCAGGATAATAAGGAAGGATCATATATTTTTTAAATCCGCAAAAATAGGCTAAAGGAAATTTTTTTGTAGTTTCACCAAAAATAAAATGAGTGCTTAAAAGTCCGGAATACAACTGAATCAGAGAAAACTTTACCGCATGAAAAATTTTAATCGGAAAGCGGTACTTTTGAAGCATCGACATGGAAGGATACCATTCTGTAACATCATAAATACAGCTTACTTTGTTCTTTTTTACATATTCCTTTGAAGCCACTACTGCCAGCGGCTCCGAGCATATGATAATCTGGGGATTGAAACTTTCACAAACCTTCCGGAAAGTTTCTGTTTTCTGTTCAATACTTTTTTCCAGAATAGCATAAGATTCTATTCCAATTCCATCAATAGTACCTTTATAATCAGCATATAAACTGCATATTTTCACTTCATACCCATTATCTCTAAGAGCTTTTGCCTGATGATAAAAAATCCGGTCATCATTATAGCTGTGGGATGTCGTTAAAAAAAGTACTTTAGGCATTGATTTTTACTCGAATCTATGCAAAGATACATTAAAACAAAAAAGTGAGAAATACGTTCTCACTTTATGATTATTCGGCTGTATAAGCTACACAGCGATTATTTTACTGAAGCTGCCCAACTCTTCTCCAAAGGAAGTAGAAAGTGGCTTAAAAAGTCCAGATAAGTATTTTTTGAGAAGTCAAAAACCTGGATGTCATTGGAAAGTTCTCCGCTTCTTAATTTCGTTTTAAAATCTATTAATTTCAGAGTCTTTACTTCTCCGTTTTCAACAAAACTTGCTTTCATTCTGTCAAAAAGCCCCAATTGATATTCTTCATCAATTTCTCTCATGATCTTTCCTAAAGCATCAATGCTGCATCCTGAAGCCATTTCTTTTTCTTCATCTACACACACCACAATAAACTGATTCTTTTCAATTTTAAATGAAGAAGAAAGCGGTTTTCCGTGAGCTGCCCATGTAGCAAGGAAATCGAAAAGTTTTTCGGTAATGGCTTTTGCTTCTTTTGTTTCAAAAGGTCTTGAAGCCGGATATATAATGACTCTGTAGTCGTTGGTTTCTACAATATTAGATTCTTCGATTTTCATAATGTAAATATTTATTTTTCAAGGTTTTGAATAATCATATTCAATTTTGATTATTAGACAAAATATAGGTAGAACAATGATTTTAAATCCTTATTATTTTAAATACAAAATTACGCAATTTTCCCGAGTTTAAGATCATTGTATTTTTTGCTCAGTACATAGAGCATCATCATGAAAAGCGGAAAAATAAAAGGGAAGAAAAATCTCAACGCTGCAGACTGCGGAAAGAAAAAGAATTTGATATAAACATTCACCAGAAGAAGAACTGAAATCATTCTTACCCATACATCCTTGGAACGCCAGAAAATTACTCCAACCATGATGGCTACAGATAAAGTTACTTTTTTAAAGTAAATAATCTTGATATAAATGATACTCAGATAGTCTTTTAAACTAACATCAATAGGGTGTGTAGAAATAATAGGTCTTCTGTCTATAAAAGTATCATAAAAGAGATCCTTCCATCCCGGATAATGATAAAATTTAATGATTATCAGATACATTACTAAAAAAACCACTCCCTGTGCAATAAAGGAAACATCAATTTTCTTTTCCTGAAAATAATGGAAAAAGAAAACAGCGATAATATAAGTAAGGGTAAATGTAATATAATCCGGCCGTATAAAGGTAATAGTGAACAGAAGCACAAACATGGCCCATTTACTCCATTTTTTAATTAATCCAACAATGAAGATCAGCATAAACTGAAAAATGAACATATCCGGTGTAGAAACCCTGGACATATAGGTCATTGGCGGCAATAGCATTGCAGCGATCGTTATTATTATGGCAAGCCAGTATTTCTTCGGAAACAGGAGTTTTAGAATATAAAATAATAATAATCCCGAAAAAAAGTAAGATATAAGACTGGTAAACAATACTGCCATTGGTGCGGTAAACCCAAGCTTATAAAAAAGTGTTATAACAAGAATATACCCTACTTTAATTTGAAAATAGGGTAATTGTTCTGTAAAAGATTGTGTATTTTTCACGAAATACTGCCTGGGAATGTCCCACTGCTTTATTCCGATTATGTCTTTATAGTGCGCTGCAGGAGCTTCTTTTTTTATATCCTCATACGTAATGATTCGGACTTTATCCGGTGAATCCGGAAACTCGGAAGTATACATACATCCCATATAGCCCGGCATATCCCAATCATATACTCTGTTTTGATAATTCCAAAATGTAAGAAGTGCAAGTATCGAAATTATCAACAAAAAGGAGAGTCTCCATTTCAACTTCATAAACCTTTATAAGATTTCAATTATAAGTCTTCTGCTTCAGCAAGAAGTTCAACGATATCTTTTACGGCTACTTCGGTATTTTTATTAAAGTGTTTTACACCATCCGTCATCATGGTATTACAGAAAGGGCATCCTGTAGCAATTACCTTAGGTTCAAAAGATAAAGCTTCTTCCGTTCTTTCAATATTGATGTCTTTATTTCCTTTTTCAGGCTCTTTAAACATCTGTGCACCACCTGCTCCACAGCAAAGACCATTGGTTTTGCAGCGCTTCATTTCTACAAGCTCTGCATCCAGCTTCTCCAATAATAGTCTTGGAGCTTCATATTCGTCATTGGCGCGTCCCAAGTAGCATGGATCATGGAAAGTAATTTTTTTCCCTTTGAATGCTCCACCTTCTATTTTCAGTCTTCCATCTTCCATTAGGGTTTTAAGGAACTGAGTATGATGTACTACATCAAAGTGTCCACCTAGGCTTGGATATTCATTTTTTAGGGTATTGAAACAGTGTGGACAAGCCGTTACGATTTTCTTTACTTCGTAAGCATTCAGTACTTCAATATTCGTAAGCGCCATCATCTGGAATACGAATTCATTTCCGGCTCTTTTTGCAGGATCTCCGGTACAGCTTTCTTCCTGTCCTAAAACTGCAAATTCAACTCCTATTTTATTTAATATTTTGCAAAATGCTTTTGTAATTTTTTTAGCACGGTCATCAAAACTTCCCGCACATCCAACCCAAAATAAAACTTCCGGGGCTTTTCCTTCGGCAGCATATTCTGCCATTGTTTTTATATTGAAATCCATTTCTTTTTCAATTTGAAAATGTGAGAATTTGGAAATTTGAAAATGTTGCAGACTGTAATCAATTTCAAACTTACAAATTGATTAGTTATCTAGTTTTCTGTAGCCCAGTTCAGACGGTCAGCCTGATTATACTGCCAAGGCGCTGCGTTGTTTTCCACATTGGTCATCATCAGATTCAGTTCCTGTGGAGCAGCAGACTGTTCCATCACCAGGAATCTTCTCATTTCAAAAATAATGGAAAGTGGATCAAGCAATACCGGGCAGGCATCTGTACATGCATTACATGTAGTACAAGCCCAAAGTTCTTCTTTTGTAATATAATCGTTCAACAGTTTTTTTCCGTCGTCAACGAACTTTCCGTTTTGATCAATATTTCTTCCTACTTCTTCCAGCCTGTCTCTTGTTTTCATCAGAATCAATCTCGGAGAAAGCTTTTTACCCGTAATATTTGCCGGACAAACGGAAGTACAACGTCCGCATTCTGTACAAGAATAAGCATTAAGCAACTGTACCTGATTCAGGTCAAAGATGTCTTCAGCACCAAATTTAGAAGGGACGTCCGCTTCAGCACCTTCTGCCGGAGCAGCATAAGGATCTGCGTTGGGATCCATCATCAATTTGATTTCCTTCGTTACAGACTCAAGATTGTTGAATTTTCCTTTTTTATCAAGATTTGCATACCATGTACTTGGAAATGCAAGAATAATATGCAGGTGTTTTGAATAATAAAGATAGTTCATGAAGAAAAGAATCCCTACAAAGTGGAACCACCATGCCGCTTTCTCTGTAAACATTAAAAATCCGTTATCAAAACTGAAAATTTCTAAAAAAGGAACCAATGTCATTTCACTGATCGGGAAGCTTCCATGTACTGGTAAAACACCTCTCGACTGTAAAATAAAATCTGATGCATTCATTTTAAAGAAAGCCATCATCAGGGCAAATTCTATGATAAGAATCCAGTTGGCATCATTTTTTGGCCAACCGAAAAGTTCTTTCATTGTTAATCTTTTAACACCATAAAAGTTTCTTCTGATAAAGAAAACTACTACTCCTATTACCACAAGAAGTGCCAGGACTTCTAATGTTGCTGTAAAGAAACTGTAGAATCCGTGTCCGAAAACCGAAGCCAGAAAACGATGCGTCCCAAATATTCCATCAACAATGATTTCTATTAATTCGATATTAATAATCACAAAACCTACATATACAAAAAGGTGTAGAACTCCGGCAACAGGACGTGCTGTCATTTTACTCTGTCCCATAGCAACTCGTGCCATGGTGCTCCAGCGTTCAGATTTTCTATCGTTTCTATTGATTTCGTGACCTAACCTGATATTTCTGTAGATTTTCAACAGGCTTTTAGCAAACAGCCCAAATCCTGCCACTAATAAAATCAGGAAAATAATGTTATCAATGTACTGCATAGGGTGGTGTATTAGTCTTTGTTATTTTTACCGAAAACCGAGAAGTTGATATATCTCTTCGGGTTCGCTTTCATATCTTCGATTAATGAATTCAGGTTAGTAGAAGCCGAATTCAGGTTGTTATAAAGCTGATCATCCTTCATCAGTTTACCTAAACTTCCTTCTCCTTTATCAATTCCTCCAATCACCTGATTCAATTTTCCTACTGTAGCGTCTAAGTTGGCAATTGTTGAATTCAACTGTTTAGTATCGATGCTCTGAGCCAGATTTCCGTATTTATCCAGGGTCACTTTTCCACTTTGCATCGTAAGGCTTGCATCGTCCAATACTTTTTGCAGTTTAGGATCATTATGTCCTACCAGGCTGTTTACACTTCCCGCCGTAGTCTGTAATGCTCCTACTGTTTTATTAAGATTGGATAATAAAGCTTTTATTTCAGCTCTGTTTTGAGCATCAACAAGCAGATTGGCATTAGCCATTAGAGAGTCTACTCTGTGTAGAACTACCTGCAGCTGATCTTTTACCGGGCCTACCTGAGAAGAAAGACTTCCCAGCGTTCCCAATTTGAAAGCACCTTTCAGAGTATCTCCGTCTTTAGCTGTCTGGCCTCCGTAGGCTAGATTTACTCTCATCTCTTTACCAGACATTAATCCTGGTTCAAAGATTTCTAATGATGAATTTTTTGAGAATTCAAATTTGTTATCTACTGTAATTTTTACAACAAAATTAATTTTTCCATCTTTTGCAGTAAGAGGAATAATTTTATCAACCTGTCCTACTTTCAGACCGTTGATAGAAACTGCCGAAGACTGCGCCAGGCCTTCTACGTTGTCATATTTTGCGTAAAATATATTATCGGTAGTAAAAAGGCTTTTCCCTTTCATAAACTGAAACAACACCACAAAACCTACAATGGCCAGAAGTGTGATCACACCAGCTTTTAATTCTTTACTGAACTTCACTTGCTAATTTTTTTCTAATAAGCAAATATAGTACATTTTAAATAAATCTTTTCCTTTATTGTTCTGCGTTAAATACAAAAAAAGCGACAAAAAATTTTGTCGCTTTTTATATCAATGAAATAAATTTCTTATTGTTGCTGATGTCCCAGCTTGTTCCAGATCTCGATTCTGTAATCTTCGATATCTGCATTGTCCTGAAGACTCTTCATCCAAGCCTGACCGAACATTCCAGCACTTCTCTGAGAAAGAGATTCTGTAAACTGCTTAAGATCTCCAGGTTGTTTGTTTACTGTTTCTGATTTTTTGATCAAAACATAAACTCCTGTACCACCTTCAACCGGGTTGGAAAGTTTACCTTTTGCTACACCAAATGCAGCACCGGCAACTTTAGGTTCCATAGCACCAGCTACTGAAGGGTTCAGTAGGTTTACCTGAGCAGACTGTTTTGGAGCTGCGAATAATTTAGTAATCTGATCTAAGTTTGAAGCTTTCGCTGCAGTAATTTTATCAGAAATTTGTTTTGCAGCCAATTTATTTTTAACTAAAACTTCGATCTGATCTCTTACAGATTCTGGATCTGCAAGACCTGCATCTTGTTTTCCGTTTAGATAAACTACAATTTTATCACCTGTTCCTTCTACAGTAAATAATTCAGTATCTCCTTTCGTTCTTTTCTTATCAAAAGCCCAAGTAAGGATTTCCGGATCTTTTTCAGTACCTAAGCCCTGAAGCTGACCTTCAAATCTTTTCGCTGCTTTTGGATTGGTGAACTGGTAGTTACTTTTCTTAGCAATATTCACGAAATCGTTGAAAGATTTCCCTTGAACCTGCTGAATAAATTTTCTTGATTTTTTATCTGTTTCAGCCTCAGTAGCATCTGAAGGTTTAACTGCTTTCACAAGGTTAGCAACTTTATACCCCATTGATCCTGATTTTTTATCTTCAATATTGATGATATGGTAACCGAACTGTGTTTCTACTACGCCAGTAGCTCCTTTAGGATTGTTGGCAAGATAAGTAAGGAATTCAGGAACGAAAGGTGTTTCCGGAGTTGTCCATCCTAAGCTACCTCCCTGAGCTGCAGAATTCGGGTCACTGGAAACCTTAAGGAATTCCGTAAATCTAGCTGGAGTTGCTTTTACAATGGCACCGATAGAGTCTGCCAATTTCTTAGCCTGCTCTTTAGTTCTTGTTACTCCCTGACCAGCAGGACTTCCTTTAAATGCAATAAGGATGTGTCTTGATAAAGTAGAATCTGAAGCTCTTTTACCTACAAGTTTAGATACTACATAAACATCCTGCTCTTTATAAGGACCAAAAGTCTGACCTACTGCTGCTGCAGTGATTTGATCTTTGATTGTTGGAGGAAGTTGCGCAGGGTTCACATATTGTGGATTGAACGGCGCATCAGAGTTTGCCGTTACAAACATAGAATCGTTTTTCGTATTCTGGAAGTTTTCTGTACCTCCGCTTGCATCTGTACCTCCTGAATATAATTTTGTAATTTCTTTCAGGGCTGCTGCATCATCTGCTGCACTAGGTTTTGATGGGAAATATACGATACCGATATTTCTGCTTGGCTCAGCTTTGAACATTACAGGGTGCTCCTTGATGTAGTTCGCAAGATCTTGTGTTGTAACATTGATCTTTGTTTTCTGAAGATAAGCTGCATAATCTACTTTCACAAAGTCGATATCTGCAAGCTGATCTCTCTGCTTCATCAATTCTTCGGCTTCTTTTTTACCGGTAGTGATACCTGCTGAAATATTGGTAAACACCTGTCTTGCCATTAGTCTGTACTCAATCGTCTTTCTAGTTTTCAACCATTGATTATATCCTTCAGGATTGGTGTTTTTTAATGTTTCAATTTCTTTTTTAAGCTCTTGAGTTTTAA
>Ga0157370_10006386_pt1 | contig 13012 bp, 9 predicted proteins | sample C35metaG_FD_113463 | JGI IMG/M metagenome (GOLD analysis project Ga0157370, IMG submission 113463) | Corn rhizosphere microbial communities from Kellogg Biological Station, Michigan, USA - C3-5 metaG | ecosystem: Host-associated > Plants > Roots > Rhizosphere > Soil | place: USA: Michigan...
AAAAAGTAGTGGCACATGTTCATCGGTAAGCCGGGCCGTGGTCCAGATCATCGGATAAATGGCTTCCGCATTGCCAGCTACTCCATGATCACCTACAAAAACGAATATCGTATTATTGAAATAGGGCTCTTTTTTAGCAGATTCCAGGAATTGCTCAAAGCAAAAATCAAAATAGCGAAAGGCATTGTATTCATCAAGGGAACCAAAACCATACTTTCTTAATTCCTCATCAGGTACAATGATTTTGTGAAAGGCGGTATCCAGAGGAGAAATAGCCTTATCATAGGGTCGGTGGTTGCCGGCTGTCTGTATATAGGCAAAGAAAGGTTTAGTTTCTTTTTTAAAAATATCATTTGCCTCCATGAAAAGGTCCTTATCACTAATACCCCAAACATTTATGTCGGGGGACTTAAAACTTCCCCTTGTGTGCATATGGAGTCCGTTGATATTCTTAAGAAGTCCCTCGAAATTGCTGAACTCCGGATCGCCGCCAAGGAAATAGTGCTTATTGTAATCCTCAAAACTGTTTATAATAGTATGTTGTTTCACTGCCTCAGGATTCCTGCTTGAGAACTTGAACAATTGTGCATCTGGTATACCCGTAAGAATGGCAAACATCCCCCTTGCAGTAGAAAAATGAGGTGTAAAGCATTTTTCAAAAAAGATGCCCTGTTGGCAAAGAGAATTAAAGTATGGCGTAGCGTCAAGGGGGTTGCCACTCATGCTGCTTTTATACATGCTGAATGACTCGCATTGTACCAAAACTATGTTTGGCTGAGTTTCGATAGAACCACTCCTTGGACCCACGACCCTGTGATAGGAGAATTTTCCGGGTTCAGGCAATTGCATCCACTCAGCCATTATGGGGAATGCTTCCCTGGCTTTTTTTTCATTGAAAACTGCCTTACGCAATTTTAGGGTTGCAAAGAAATTCTGGAGGGGATTGATGGCTAAATAAGATTTAAAGGCATTGTGAAACCGAAAACTATCATTACGGCCAAGCGGTGGCCAGGAAAGATTTCCCCAGGTAAAAACGAGTAAGATCAGGGAGGCAACTACAAAATGTTTTCTTTTGTAAAGTATACCTTTTCCTTCAGTATGAGTAATGACCTGCCAATGGCTTCTGTGGTACATCCATCGAAAAAAAAGAACGGCTATTACAAGTCCAAGTATCATCCAGAACAATGGATATGTCTGGCTCATCATTCTCATGGAAATGCTAAAGTCTTCCACAAAATTCATGGCACCTGCATCCAGTGGTGTCTGGTTATAAGAAAGGGACCCAAAACCCGCGGCAAAGAAAAAGAAGACTATGAACGTTGAAACAGCCAGGTACAGTGTCCAGAATTTCTTATTGCGCGCGGAATAGAAAGGAGAGAAACGAGGCGCCATGCTAAAAAGCACTATGGGTAACAATATGAATGATATCCAGCGAAGGTCATAGCGTAATCCCATTAAAAACGAGGGGATCACTTCACCAATACTAATACCATCTGGATAAAATTTATTTTTGAATGCATAAAAGGTGATGAACCTATAAATGGTGAAAATAAGAAGGAACAATAGCAATAGATTCGCTACCCATAGCAAGGTCTTGGGTATCCTGTATCGAACAAGGAATCTGTTTATGCCTGGTGTAGTTGCCAAAACACTAAGTTAAGGCATCTGTTGGCCTTCCGTCATTATACAAACGTTTCTCTTTATCCTCAGGTTTGGAGTTTGCTCTTGCAGCAATGATGATCAGGCGGGGAGTTCGCAGGATATCATAAGGGGAAAAATCATAATCACCGTACACTTCTTTTACCTGCATCCCCTGGAAGGCAAGCATATCAGTAAAATCTCCCAAAGAAAATTTTGCAACCTGTTCAGTATTGTCAAAGGGAACTTTCAAAGCTGGGTCAGTAACAATGATCCTTTTATAAAAGTGAGAATCATCCTGCCAGCGGTGGATCTCATAATTAGTTTCTCCTATAACTTTTGATTCGTTGGCCACCAATTGTTGTTCAGCATAGTGTACGTTCAGGTAATCGATAACAAGTGTTCCCGTTGGTTTAAGGCTTTTCACGATGGTTCGCATTGCATCATCATGCTCCCTCCTTGTGCGGAAGTATCCAAAACTTGTAAAGAAATTAAATGCATGATCAAAAAAATTTGCCCAAAAAGGCAATCTCATGTCATGCACATAAAATTCAAGGTGGTCACTTTCGAATTGTTTGGCAAACTCTATACTGGAAGGTGAGATATCTATACCGATCACATCAAAACCAAGAGAGGCAAGTATACGGCTATGTCTTCCTCTGCCACAGGCAATATCCAACATACGGCTCGCAGGTGCAGGTCTTAGATGACCGATAAGTTTTTGTATAAAAGCTTCCGCCTCTCTTTCATCCCTTTCGAAATATAGCTTATGGTAATAGGTAGAATTAAACCATTCTTTATACCAAGCTTGTTCTGTCATCTGGCAAAAATAGGCACCATAAGGTAGAAAGCTGAGGGTGAAAACGTATTTTTGCACCCATTACTTTCAAATTAATTTTTTCGTTGTGGCATTGATCAAGAGTATCTCAGGAATCAGGGGCACCATAGGTGGCAAACCAGGTCATAATCTTACTCCCGTAGATGTAGTGAAATTTACGGCTGCATTTGCTACTATCCTGAAGAATAAAAAACCAAAAGGCAAAGAATTCATAGTTGTGGTCGGAAGGGATGGGAGGATCAGCGGCGAAATGGTGCAGCAGCTGGTGAGCCATACACTATCCTCTATGGGGATCAATGTAGTTGACCTGGGATTATCTACAACTCCTACAGTTGAATGGGCAGTAAAAGCTGAAAGGGCTGATGGAGGGATCATAATCACAGCCAGTCATAACCCTAAAGAATGGAACGCACTTAAGTTGCTGGACGAGGAAGGTGAATTTATTTCGGCTGAAGATGGCAAAGAACTTTTAGAAATTGTAGCGGGGGATGAATTCGATTTTTCTTTGATAGACAAATTAGGTACTATAAAGAGGAACGATAGTTACCTGGAAAAACATATTGACGCCATTTTGAAATATCCACTGGTGAATGTCAAAAGCATCACAAAACAGAATTTCAAGGTAGTAGTAGATGCGATCAATTCAACAGGGGCTCTTTTTGTTCCTCCATTGCTAAAGGGATTGGGTATAACAGATGTGGTAGTTTTGAATGGAGAAGTTAATGGTAAATTTCAGCACAATCCTGAACCGCTTCCTGATCATCTTACAGGGCTTTGCAATGAGGTGGTTAAACAAAAGGCAAGCCTGGGTATTGCTGTAGATCCAGATGTCGACCGGCTGTGTTTTGTGAACGAGGATGGAAGTTTGTTTGGTGAGGAATACACACTCGTTGCTGTTGCAGATTATATACTAAGTAAGTGCAAAGGGAATACAGTAAGCAATATGAGTAGCACCAAAGCGCTGAAAGAGATCACGATTAAATATGGAGGCGAATATTTTCCTTCGGCGGTGGGAGAGGTAAACGTGGTGAAGAAAATGAAAGAAGTGAATGCGGTCATTGGTGGTGAAGGGAACGGAGGCATCATTGTACCCGACTTTCATTATGGACGTGACGCATTGATCGGCATTGCACTTTTCCTTAGCCACCTGGCTGAACACAAGAAAGGTATGCGTTCCTTTCGAAACCAGTTTCCTGATTATTTTATCTCAAAGAATAAGATCGATCTTAGCGAAGGCGCCGAAAAAGGCATCGATGTAAAAACAGTCTTTGAAAAGATCAAAAAGAAGTACAAAAAAAATCCTATTAATACTGACGATGGGTTAAGGATCGAATTTGATAATGATTGGGTACACTTGCGAACCTCCAATACAGAACCAATAATTCGCATATATGCGGAAAGTGATTTTGAGACCAAGGCAAATAATATTGCAGTCCAGATCATCCGTGATATAAAGGAATTTAGCGTGTTGGACCGGTAGGTCTTAACGATTGACCTTTCCGCATTTCCCAATATCTTTGCGCCTCCTATGTCCAGAATATATTTTGATAACGCGGCCACAACCCCTCTTGACAAAGAGGTACTGGCGGCTATGCTTCCCTACATGACGGACCAGTTTGGGAATCCGTCTTCGATCTATTCTTATGGGAGGGAAAGCCGCCTGGCCATTGAAAATGCGCGGAAAACGGTAGCAAAGTTGCTCAACGTTCAGCCCGGGGAGATATTCTTTACAAGTGGCGGAACAGAAAGCAATAACACAGCAGTATTTTCTGCAATACGTGACCTTGGCTGCGAACATATTATCACTTCTCCCATAGAACATCATGCTGTTCTCCATACAGTAGAGCATTTCCAACAAGCTGATAAAGTAAGTGTTGGATTCATAAAGATCCTGCCAAATGGGCATGCCGACCTGGCCGACCTGGAAGCGCAACTGGCCTCCTCTGGCCGGCGGACCCTGGTTGCATTGATGCATGCTAATAACGAGATCGGCAACCTGCTAGACATTGAAGCAGTGGGTGAACTTTGCCAGAAATACAACGCTATATTTCATTCCGATTGTGTCCAAACTGTTGGCCATTACCCAATGGACCTTAAAAAATGCGGAGTGCATTTTATCAGTGCTGCAGGACATAAATTTCATGGGCCAAAAGGAATTGGGATCCTGTATGTTGCCAGTGATATAAAGATCAAGCCGCTGATCTTTGGCGGTGGTCAGGAAAGGAATATGCGTGCGGGGACTGAAAACCTTTATGGAATTGTTGGATTTGCCAAGGCTTTGGAAATGGCAATGGCGAACCATGACAACGACAGTTCTTATATCAGATCCTTAAAGAACTACATGATCGAACAGCTGCGAATACATATTCCTGCTGTACAATTCAATGGTGATCCTGAAGGGAAAAGCCTTTATACCGTACTAAGCGTACGTTTTCCCAGTACAGAAAGATCGCAGTTGTTACTGTTTAGTTTAGATATGAATAATATTTGTGCATCCGGCGGAAGCGCTTGTAGCAGTGGTGCCGATATGGGTAGTCATGTGATAAAGGCCCTCAGGAAGGGCGACGATTTTGTAACCGTTCGCTTTTCATTCTCTAAGTACAATAAAACTGGAGAGATCGATGAGGTGATCGTTAAACTGAAAGAATTGATCTGAAAAACTGAAGGATAGATCTAGAGATAATACCAGGGGTTACGCTTTGCGGCCCAGATATATTTTCTCATATTTCTCCAAAAAGCCAGGATCATATAGATCACAATAGGAGATCCAAGCGTTAACAGGGATGTATAGATAAAATACTGGCGTATACGGCTTGTGGCAATGCCCAAACGTTGCCCGATGGCTGCACAAACTCCAAAAGCATTCCATTCTACGAAACTCTTAAGCTTATTCATACTGCTAATTTAGAAAATTCTGAACATTACCCAAACCAGGGAGTTATTCAGATAGGTGTTTTTAGTAATTTTGCGGCTCCTCCAGTTCTCCAATATATTAACAGCAAATCAATTGCCATGGTTTTTGATCTCGATCTAATACGAAAAGTTTATTCTGATCTTCCTTCAAAAGTAGCTGCCGCCCGCAATTTAGTGGGTAAACCCCTGACTTTGGCAGAAAAAATATTGTATTCGCATTTATCTGCTTCCTTGCCACTGACTCCTTATGGTCGCAGTAAGGATTATGTAGATTTTGCCCCTGACCGTGTAGCCATGCAGGACGCAACAGCGCAAATGGCCCTTCTTCAATTTATGACATGTGGAAGGAAACAAGTGGCTGTGCCCTCAACGGTGCATTGTGACCATCTCATCCAGGCAAAAGTGGGTGCTAAAAAAGACCTGCAATTGGCGATCGAAACCAACCGGGAGGTATATGATTTTCTATCTTCTATTTCTGATAAATACGGGATCGGATTCTGGAAACCCGGAGCAGGTATTATCCACCAGGTCGTTCTGGAAAATTATGCTTTTCCGGGTGGGATGATGATCGGAACAGATTCACATACGCCCAATGCCGGGGGATTGGGAATGATCGCTATTGGAGTAGGAGGGGCCGATGCGGTAGATGTAATGGCAGGTCTTCCATGGGAACTGAAAATGCCTAAGATCATAGGAGTAAAACTAACCGGGAAAATGAGCGGCTGGACATCTGCGAAAGATGTCATTCTCTGGGTAGCCGGGCAATTGACTGTAAAAGGAGGAACAGGTGCCGTTGTTGAATATTTTGGACCTGGTGCCGATAGCCTGAGTGCTACAGGTAAAGCAACTATCTGCAATATGGGCGCTGAAATTGGAGCCACTTGTTCGTTGTTTGCTTACGATGAAAAAATGAGTGCATACCTTAAAGCGACAGAACGCGAAGCTGTGGCCAACCTTGCAGACGGGATCCGGGAACATCTGCGCCCTGATGAAGAAGTGTATGATGACCCTTCAAAATATTATGACCAGGTCCTGGAGCTCGATCTAAACAAACTCGAACCTTATGTAAACGGACCTTTTACTCCTGATCTGGCGACACCTATTTCAAAGATGAAGGCTGCAGTGGAAACAAATGGATGGCCATCCAAACTCGAGGTGGCCCTGATAGGCAGCTGCACCAATTCTTCCTATGAAGATATCAGTCGCAGTGCCTCAATAGTAAGGGATGCTGTAAGTAAAGGAGTAAAAACAAGATCTGAATTTACCATCACCCCCGGCAGCGAACTCGTTCGGTTTACCATTGAACGAGATGGTTTCATCAAACAATTCGAGGACGCAGGAGGGATCGTACTGGCAAATGCATGCGGCCCCTGTATTGGTCAGTGGGCACGGCATATAGATGATCCAAACAGGAAAAACACGATCATTACTTCCTTCAACAGGAATTTTGCCAAAAGAAATGACGGCCTCGCTTCCACCCACGCATTTGTTGCTTCACCCGAGATAGTGACAGCATTAGCTATGGCCGGTACCATCGCATTCAATCCACTTACTGACCGATTGAAGAATGAAAACGGTGAAGACGTGATGCTGGATGAACCACAGGGTTATGAATTGCCTCCAAAAGGATTTTCTGTTGATGATGCCGGTTACCAGGCGCCTGCTGCTGATGGAAGTGGTATACAGGTCAAGGTGGACCCTGCTTCAAAGCGTTTGCAATTGCTGGCACCTTTCAGTGCCTGGGAAGGAACAGATATACACGGTCTGAAATTATTGATAAAGGCAAAAGGAAAATGTACAACAGATCATATCAGCATGGCAGGGCCATGGTTAAAGTTTCGAGGTCATCTGGACAATATCAGCAACAATATGCTGATCGGGGCGATCAATTATTTTAATGCAAAGACAGATTCCGTAAAGAACCAGCTTACAGGAGAATATGGACCAGTGCCTGCTACACAAAGGGCTTATAAAGCTGCCCATATTGATTCGGTTGTTGTTGGGGATGAAAATTACGGTGAAGGATCTTCTAGAGAACACGCAGCCATGGAACCTCGGCATTTGGGTGTTAGGGCTATACTGGTAAGAAGCTTTGCGCGTATACATGAGACCAATTTAAAAAAACAGGGAATGCTCGCACTTACCTTTATAAATAAGGATGATTATGATAAGGTCCTGGAAGATGATACGATCGATATTGTAGGACTTACAAATTTTACCCCGGGTCAGCCGCTGACTGTTGTCCTGCATCATAAAGATGGAACAACTGAACAGATCCCTGTAAATCATACCTATAATGCCCAACAGATCGAATGGTTCAAAGCAGGTGGAGCATTGAATGTTATCAGAAGTGATTTTGCAAGAAAATATTCTTAATAAAGAAGAAAAGGGAGCAATCAGCTCCCTTTTCTTTTGGCATTAATGTACCAACTTAATTGCTGACCATTACCTTGACATTTTTGGTTTCTTGTGAATCTCTGAAAATTACTTTCAGGATATATGGTCCGGCGGGTACACCAGCTACATTAAGGCGATCACCAGATCCAAGTACCCAGGATCTTATTGCCCTTCCGCTCATATCAATAAGTTTCAGGTCTGCACCTTTTTCATTACCGTTGAGCACAATCGTGAATTGACCATTTGCAGATGGGTTAGGGAATACCATCACTTTATCCTTTTGTTCCAGTCCGTTGACTGGTCTTACAGGGCTAAAAGTGCTTTTTTCATCAATGTCCACCTGGCGGAGCCGGTATTCGCTAATGCCTTTCTCTGTATTTAATTCTTCATAGGAATAATCAAGCCGCTCGGTACTATTTCCCATCACTGCTAAGGAATTTACAAATCCCGCAACCTGCCAATCACTGTACCCGATCTTCCGCTGAACCTCAAATCCTTTGTTATTGATCTCAGAGACAGTGGTCCATTTCAGGATAACATTATTGTTTTTCCTTACAGCACTGAATGAATAAAATGAAACGGGAAGCGGTATACAAGTATTGTCTATCCTGGCATATACATCATTGGGAATATCCACACCATTTTTCAGGATCAAAACCCACAGGGCCATATCTGAATAGGGTTTGGTATTGCTGTAAGGAAGATAATCCTGGATACCGGATTGATAAGGAGTGGTAGAGGTTATTATTTCGGTGCCACTCTTAATTATCATGGTATCTGATGTTGCATTATACATACCATCACCATTATCTATCCTTACCTGGTAATTAACCGTTTTGTTTGTTGAAGACAAAGTGGTTAAATCGAACTTATATCTTCTGGGTATCTGGCAAAAAAGCAAACCATTTACGATAGAGGGATCGTTCAGATAAAACTTTTGATTTGTGGAAAAACAAGCTACAGTTTGCGCATGGTCTGACTGACTTTCCCAGGCATCAGCTGTCAATGACTGCGATATGTTACAACCCTGTGGAAGTGTGATTACAAGGTTATGAGCAATATAGCGATCCGGTGTACCCTGGGTCTCGGAAAGAGTATAGCCTGTTTGAAACCCAGGTACATTTGCAGGATCCGGGCTATAAGTTGAAAGAGGACTTAAGGCACTTTGAAAGTGATAATATCCAAAACTGATTATCGAATTATCAAGTGCACCATTTCCATTATTAAGAATGGAAGTGGTAGGAGGTTTTGAGTAATTGAACTGGGAATACAAATTAGTCGGCCAAATATGGATGTAAAAATATTTACCTCCCTGGTTATGTTCTATATCAAAATAAAAATCAAAATTTACTACACATGTTCCTGGAATGGTGCCTGGAGATATGTTATTGATCTTTACGCCGAGATTCCCAAAAGTGCAGGCCTGAGCATTGCTTTCATTAGTTAACCCTATCAGGATTGCGGTGGCTAATAATAGTAGAATCTTTTTCATAAATTTTATTTTAAGAGTTACGAATTAGCAGAATTGGATTCTTTGAGATATTCTGGTGGATTTCAGGAGGGAACTGGAAGAAAAGGGCTGGGAATTATATTCCTTTTATCAGCGGTATAATTAATTTGAATGCATTCGGGTAGTTCATTAAATTCAACCATACACAAGATAGCCACCGCAGTACCCGTTATAAATGACCATAGAAGTTGGCAATGATGATTTTCCTCAGCAAAATTCCTTCGCTGAACTACGTTGCTTTGATGTGATTTATACCTCTTCTTTTCTTTGTCTGACACTTTGACCAAGGGTACAGACCACTCTCCTGATCATAGAGAATTGATAGGTAGCAAGTTAGAAGGTGCACTTGGGAAGAGGTGGCAAATTTTGATTTTAATGAAGTAATTTGTAAATGGTATCAGAAGAGGCAACTTTTAAGGTCATTTATACGATTAATAGTAAACGAATTTACCCCGTGCTGTCAGCGGAAGAACTTACCTATCATGTTGAGGCCTGTGGCCGCAATAGCAGGGAGAGCCAAAAGGTCCTCTATATTTCCTTCTATGGATATGCTATGGCTGTTTGTGACCGGTACACCAGTAACCAGGATGATGCGGTTGAAATTCTTAATGACGGTTTTCTGAAGATCTTCCGGGAAATACATAATTACAGGCCTGCTTATGCGGATGTGATCGGATCATTCAAAGGCTGGCTTAGAAAGATAATGGTATACACTGCAATTGACAGTTATCGAAAAAGACAAAAACACCAGGTAGTCACACAACTGGATAATGTGGTTTATGAGATGTCGTCCATGGAGGAAGATGCATTGGAAAAGATATCTTATGAGGAGATCATTCGCGCCGTGCAAATGTTATCCCCGGGTTATAGGGCCGTATTTAACCTTTATGTCATTGAAGGCTGGAATCATGAACAGATCGGCGACCAATTAGGGATCTCAACAGGAACATCTAAATCGAACCTCTCCAAAGCAAGGAGACAATTACAAAAAATATTAAGTAAACAAAACGAAATACACGAAACAAGAAATGCAGTCTGAAGGATTCGATAAGAAAATGAGAGAAGCTGCGGAGAACCATCACCCGGCCTATGATGAAATGGCATGGGCAAGGATGGAGGATCTCCTGGACAAGCACCTTCCCCAGGAAAAGGAAAAGAAAAGAAGATTCATCTTTATTCTCTTCTTCTTTATGCTATTGGGAGGAACGGGCTATGTATTTTATAGATCTAGTGGAATTGGTAATAAAAAGCAATTAGCGAGTTATAACATTGGAAAGGAGAAAAATGAACCTACCCGGAAGGTTGGGAACGGAAAGGATATTAATGCAGATAAAGGGGGTAAAAATTCAATTTCAACCGGTATAGTGAAAGATGGTTCCCATAAGAGCCCAGAACCTTCCGACCTGACAATTGATAAAACGACTATATCAGGTCAAGTCGATAAAAGGGGGAACAAAAATAATATTATCGCCGGTAGAAATACAGATCTCATTCGACAGCCGAATGGTGACAAAGTTTTCAAATCTGTAAAGAACAGGGAGGACAAAACAGTTGCAGTACATGAACAGAAAGATAAGAAAGGAAAAGATCAGGTAAAGAAGAGTAAGAATGAAACAAGGGAAGTGTCTGTTACAATAACAGACAGGGAAATTGTTGCCGGGAAGAAAGAAGATCCGATCTTAAAAGCAATTCAACCTGAACTTTCAAAAGTACTGGCCAAGTCTAACGATGATCTACCTGGTAAAAAAGAAGTTGCTGCAAATAAACCCGATAGCCAGGCGAAAAACCCAATTGTGAACAAGCTGGCGAAAAGTGACCAGCAAAAGAAGAGATCAAAAAAGACCAGTACTTTCTTCTTAAGCGCCTCGGTGGCTCCTGACCTCAGTGTGGTTGGACTTAGCGAGCCGGGAAAAATTAAATTAGCCTCTGGCGTTGGGGCCGGATATACCAGGGGAAGGTTTACTCTTCGCTCAGGATTTTATACAGTCAGAAAGGTTTATAATGCGTATGCAGACAGTTATCATGCACCCTCCGCTTTTTATGCACGGTATCCTTATCTCCAGGAGGTAAACGCCGATTGCAGGGTGTATGAGATACCGGTACTGCTGAGTTATAATTTTGGAAAAGGTACCCGGAGGAACTGGTTTGCCTCCACAGGGCTTTCAAGTTACCTGATGAAACGAGAGACCTATAACTACTTTTATAAATACACGGCCACAAGTCCTGTCACTAATCGCGAAAGAACGATAAGGAATGATAATCAGCATTATTTTTCTGTCCTCACCTTCTCCGGAGGGTACCAAAAGGCTATCAGCAAAAAGGTATCAATAATAGCTGAACCCTATATAAAAGTGCCGGTCACAGGAATTGGATTTGGCAAAGTCAAACTTAACAGTACGGGAGTAATGTTCTCAGTTACCTATAAACCATTTCATACTGGGAAAAGGTAATACGATCTCCATCCATTTTTTGTGAATGATAACTTCCTTTCCTGGAGAAATAAAGTTCTAATTTCCCCAACGATAGGTACTGATGTCGATGCCTGCAAGGTCCAATACCCTGTCTACTACTGTTGCTGCAACAGCATTGATATCTGCAGGCCTGCTATAAAAAGAAGGCGTAGCGGGGCAAATAATACCTCCTGCAAGAGTAATAGTTTCCATATTGCGAATATGCACCAGGTTATAAGGTGTTTCCCTGATCACACATATAAGCTTTCTTCGTTCTTTCAAAATCACATCTGCAGCCCTTGTAACCAGGTCGTTTGATATTCCAGCGGCTATTCTACCTAATGTTCCCATAGAACAGGGAATAATGATCATAGTATCATACTGCCCCGAGCCTGATGCAAAGGGGGCCGTAAAATCATCTGAACGGTAAGTCCGAAATGGAAGTGATTCCCAGGAGCGGTTGGATAATTCAGTTGCCCAAACATCAACAGCATTACTGCTCAATACAAGGGAAACAGCTTCCCATTGGTCCTTTAGGGCAACCAGTTTTTGAAGTAGTTGTTCTGCGTAGATCGAACCACTTGCTCCTGTTATGGCGACTGCTATTTTCTTCTTTCTTATCATGCGCTAATGCGTGTTCCGAATTAATTCTACAAGGTGAATGTAACTGTAGTATAGGTACTACAATCTAAATGGCATAACAGTTGAGCATAATCAATTATTTGTATTATATCCCTTAAAAACCCGAATATGAATAAAAAATGACAGATAAATATTTTGCAGGTAATTATTAATGGCGATATTCGACATGAATTTTCATAGGATAAGGTTTAATGGTTAATGGTTTTTGATTAGGGTCCCCCGACATTGTCGGGGGTTCTTTTTTTATACCATTAAAACCCCTTGGTTTCTTTTGACTGGGCTCTTAAGTGTTTGGTATTCTCATTTCCCATATTATCCAGGATCCAGTTCGTCATCTTACTCCAAAGATGAAAAGTGGTATTATCCATCATTCCTGAAATGCCATGATTCTTATTGGGATAATACATGGTTTCAAAATCGATGTTCGATTTAACAAGGGCCGTCACCAGATCGGCGCTGTTTTGAAAATGCACATTATCATCGGCCGTACCATGGATCAGTAAAAACTTTCCTTTGATGCGGTCCGTAAAATTGATGGGTGAGTTATCGTCGTAACCTTTTGCATTTTCCTGCGGCGTGCGCATGTACCGTTCGGTGTAAATATTATCGTAAAAGCGCCAGTTG
>Ga0157370_10006387_pt1 | contig 13011 bp, 12 predicted proteins | sample C35metaG_FD_113463 | JGI IMG/M metagenome (GOLD analysis project Ga0157370, IMG submission 113463) | Corn rhizosphere microbial communities from Kellogg Biological Station, Michigan, USA - C3-5 metaG | ecosystem: Host-associated > Plants > Roots > Rhizosphere > Soil | place: USA: Michigan...
CCTCCAGGCCAAGGGGATGCTCGGCACGCTCTCGCATGCCTGGAGCATCGGCGTCCTGCTCTACGCCTGCGAGGAGATCATCGATGGGATCGATGGGTAGGACGTTTCCCGACGGGTTCCTCTGGGGTGCCGCGACGTCCGCCTATCAGGTGGAGGGCGCCGTCGACGAGGACGGCCGCGTGCCGTCGATCTGGGATACCTACACGCACACGCCGGGCAAGATCGACGGCGGTGGCACCGGCGACGTCGCGTGCGACCACTACCACCGTTGGCGCGAGGATCTCGACCTGACCGCCTCGCTCGGCCTGAACGCGTACCGCTTCTCGCTCGCCTGGCCGCGGCTCTTCACGCCCGGCGAGCGGCGCGGACGCGAGCACTACGACCGGCTGATCGACGGCCTCCTCGAGCGGGGCATCGAGCCCGTGGTGACGCTGTACCACTGGGACCTGCCGCAGGCGCTCGAGGATCGCGGCGGCTGGCGCGACCGCGACACCGTCGAGCGATTCGCCGAGTACGCCGCGTCGTCCTTCGACGCCTTCGGCGACCGTGTCGGCTGGTGGCTGACGATCAACGAGCCGTGGATCGTGGGACTGCTCGGCTACCTGCACGGGCTGCACGCTCCGGGTTACTCCGGCGACGTGCGCGGCGAGGTGACGGTGTTCCACCACCTGCTGCTCGCTCACGGGCGTGCGGTCCAGGAGTTCCGCCGCTCCGGGCGCGCCGGGCGGATCGGCCTCGCGCCGAACCTGATCCCGCACTACCCGGCGAGCGACGATCCCGCCGACGTCGAGGTGACGTGGGCCTCCGACGGCTACGTCAACCGCTGGTTCCTCGACCCGGTCTTCCGCGGCTCCTACCCGCAGGATCAGCGCGAGCGGTACGAGACGCTGCTCGGGCCGCTCGAGTTCATCGCCGACGGTGACCTGGAGACGATCGCCGAGCCGACGGACTACCTCGGGGTGAACTACTACTCGCCGCGGACGATGCAGGCGGTGCCGGGCGACACGCCCTGGCCGTGGCGGGTCGTCGTCGCCGACGACGTGGAGACGACGGGCGGCTTCACCGACGGGGTGCCCCGAACCGAGGGAGGCACGCCGATCGTCCCCTCCGGGCTCACCGACCTGCTGCTGCGGCTGCACCACGACTACTGCGGGCCGGCCGGCGACCTGCCGATCATGATCACCGAGAACGGCGCCGTCTTCGGCGATGCTCCCGGCCCGGACGGCCTCGTGCGCGACGAGCGTCGTGTTGCGTTCATCCACGATCATCTCGCCGCGCTCCTCGACGCGATCGAGCAGGGCGTCCATGTCGCCGGCTACTGCCACTGGTCGCTGCTCGACAACTTCGAGTGGAAGCTCGGGTACGAACAGCGGTTCGGGCTCGTGTACGTCGACTACGACACGCTGGAGCGGACGGTCAAGGAGAGCGGCCGGTACTACGGCCGGATCGCGGTGGCGAACGAGCTGGAGCCGCGATGAACATCCTGCTCGTGATGGTCGACCAGCTGGTGCCGTTCTTGACCGGCGCCTACGGCCATCCGGTCGTCCGAACGCCGAACCTCGACCGGCTGGCGTCAGAGGGGATTCGCTTCGACGCCGCCTACACCCCGTACCCGTCCGAGCAGATCGAAGCCGACGGCGCGGCGGGTGTCCGGCGGCGCGAGGTGATTCGCGATGCGATGGCACGCAACGGGACGAGCTGGGACTACTCCCCGTCGTTCGACGCAACGAAGCAGTACGTCCGATGAAGCTCACCGTGATCGGAGCAGGCTCGACCTACACGCCGGAGCTCGTCGACGGCCTCATCCGGATGCGCGGCCTTCTGCCCGTGGACGAGCTCGCACTCCTCGACACGGACGGAGAGCGGCTCGAGACACTTGCGGGCATGACCCGCCGCATGCTCGAGCGGGAGGGGTATCCGCTGCGCGTGGCGCCGACGCTTCGCCTCGAGGAGGCGGTCGAGGGCGCGGCCGGGGTGCTCGTCCAGTTGCGCGTCGGCGGTCAGGCCGCACGCATCGTCGACGAGTCGCTGCCGCTTCGCTGCGGCTGCATCGGCCAGGAGACGACCGGCTTCGGCGGGCTCGCCAAGGCGCTCCGCACCGTGCCCGTCGTGCTCGACATCGCAGAGCGCTCCCGGCGGCTTGCGCCGGATGCGTGGATCGTCGACTTCACGAACCCGGTCGGCATCGTCACGAAGGCTCTGCTCGACGCGGGGCACAAGGCCGTCGGTCTTTGCAGCGCGGCGATGGTCTTCCAGCGGCATTTCGCGAAGGTGCTGGATGTCGCACCGGAGACGATCGAGCTCGACCACGTCGGCCTCAACCACCTCACGTGGGAGCTCGGCGTGCGCGCGGGCGGCCGGGACGTGCTCGGGTCGCTGACGGGAGAGCACGTCGACCGCGTGGCGCCCGCGAGCGGTCTGCCCCCGGATCTCGTGCGGCGGCTCGGAGTGGTGCCGTCGTACTACCTCCACTACTTCTACGACCACGACGACCTCGTCGAGCACGCGCGCACGCACGAGTCGCGCGCCGAGGAAGTGCAGGCGATCGAGCGCGAGCTATTGCAGATGTACGCGGACGAGACCGTCGACACGAAGCCGGAGCTACTCTCACGTCGCGGCGGCGCCTTCTACTCGGAGGCGGCCGTCGAGCTGCTCGCAAGCCTGCTCGGCACGAGCGCGAACGACCGGCACGTGGTCAACCTCCGAAACGGCGGCACCCTTGCGTTCCTCGCCGACGACGCGGTCGTCGAGGTCCCCGCGCGCGCCGGCACCGGCAGTGTCGAGCCGCTCCCGATGCCGCAACTCGACGCGGTCGCGCGCGGGCTCGTCGCGCACGTCTCCGCCTACGAGGAGCTTGCACTCGACGCCGCCCTGCACGGCGGTCGCGAGCGCGTGTTCCGGGCGCTGCTCGCGCACCCGCTCGTCGGGCAGACGCGGCAGGCCGAGACGCTGACCGACCTGCTGCTCGACGCGAACCGGTCGTACCTCGCATGGGCCTGATCCTCGCCGTGGACGGCGGCAACTCGAAGACCGAGCTCGTCGTCGCGACGACCGACGGCGAGTGCGTGGCCCTCGTTCGCGGCGCGGGCAGCAACTCGCATGCGGTCGGCGTCGACGGCGCCGTGGCCGTGATCGGCTCCCTGATCGCAGAGTCGGGCGCTTCGCTGCCGGCCGAGCATGCGGTGTTCTTCCTCTGCGGCGCGGACGTCCCGGCCGACATCGCCGAGCTCGACGCCGCGCTCACCGCCGCCGCGTGGGCGAGGGAGACCCGGGTCGACAACGACACGTTCGCGCTCCTCCGTGCGGGTACCGATGCCGCAGATGCGGTCGCCGTCATCTGCGGCTCGGGCATCAACTGTGTCGGCCGTGCCGCGGGCGGCCGGATCGCGCGTTACCCGTCCCTCGGCTGGGAGACCGGCGACTGGGGCGGAAGCGAGATGCTCGGCCGCGACGCCGTGTTCTTCGCGGCGCGCGCGGAGGACGGGCGCGGCGAGCCGACCGAGCTCGCGGAGCTCGTCCGCCTGCATTTCGGGCTCGAGCGCGTCGAGGACGTGGGCGCCGCCGTGCACTACCGGCGCCTGCGGCAGTCGCGGCTGGGCGAGCTCGCGCCGCTCGTCGTCGACGCCGCCGCGCGCGGCGACGCGGTCGCGACCGCGCTCGTCGACCGGCTTGCGAACGAGATCGCCCTGATGGTGAGGCGCGCCTTTCGCGACCTCGCGATCGAAGCAGGCGATGTCGTTCTGGGAGGAGGCATGCTGCAAGGCGGGGCCGGACGCCTCCATGATGCGGTGCTCGAGCGGCTACCGCCGGGCGCGCGACCGATCGTCCTCGACGACCGACCGGTGCTCGGCGCTGCACTCGCGGCACTGGACGACGCGGGTGCGGGCACGCGGGCGAAGGACCGTCTCAGGCAGGAGCTCCGTGGCCGCTGAGCTCCGCGTCTTCGCCGATCCCGAGGCGCTCGGCGAGGCGCTCGCCGGGGAGGTGCTCGCCCGCTACGACGCGGTCAGCGGGCCGTTTCTCCTCGGCTGCCCCGGCGGACGCAGCCTGCGCTCGACCTATCGGGCGCTCGCGGCGGGCGGCCGGCGCCTCGACCGCCTCGTCGTCGTGATGCCCGACGAGTACGTCGACGCGCCGAGCGACGCCCACTACTCCTGCACGAGGTTCGGCAGGGAGGAGATCGCACGGCCGCTCGGGCTCGGAGACGAGCACGTCTGGGTGCCCGACGCGAACGATCCGGCGGCCTTCGACGAGCGGATCGGGGCGGCCGGCGGCGTCGACCTGTTCCTGCTCGCCTCGGGCGCCTCCGACGGGCACGTCGCCTTTCTCCCGCCGGGCTCGGCGCGCGCCGGAGGCAGCGCCGTGGTCTCGCTCGCCGAGGCGACGCGACGCGACAATCTGGCGACCTTCCCGAGCTTCGGCTCGCTGGAGGAGGTTCCGACCCACGGCGTCTCGGTGGGGCTCGGCACGATCGCGGCCGCCCGTTCGCTCCGGCTCGTCCTGCACGGCACCGGCAAGCGCGCCGCGACGCGGCGGCTCCTCGCACTGCAGGCGTTCGACGCGTCGTGGCCTGCGAGCATCGTGCACGAGCACGACAACGCCCAGATCTGGGCCGACAGGGAGGCGGTCGGATGAAGAATCTCGATGCGCTCGCTCGCCCGAGCGGCACGTTCCTGATGGTGGCGATGGACCAGCGTGAGTCTCTTCGGACCATGCTGCGGGAGCATCACGCCGGGGTCGACGACGCGCGCCTCGTTCGCTTCAAGCTCGCGGTCGCGCGAGAGCTCGGCCCGTACGCCTCGGGCTTCCTGATCGACCGCCACTACGCCTACCGCGAGATCGTGCGCGACCGCCTGCTTCCGCCGACCTGCGGACTGATTCTCGCCGCCGACGCGCTCGAGCAGCCGCCGGGAGGCGTGGTCGAGGACACCGATCTCGACTCCGGCGTGGACGCGGCTGCGGCGGTGAGCTTCGGCGTCGTCGCGCTGAAGCTCCTGATCGTCTGGCGGGACGATGCCCGGCGCGCCCGGCGGGTCGAGACCTCTCGGCGCTTCGCCGAGCTCGCGCACGCACACGGCCTCCTGTCCGTGCTCGAGCCGGTCGTCCGCGGCCCCGAGGGCTTCGACCGCGAGTCCGCGATCGTCGAAGCCGCCGGCGAGCTCGGCGGCATCGGCTGCGATCTCTACAAGTGCGAGGTGCCGACGCACGGCGCGGGCGAGCCGGACGAGATCACGGCGTGGTGCCGCCGGATCGACGCCGCCGTGCCCTGCCCCTGGGTCGTCCTCTCGCAGGGCGTCGCTCCCGAGCGCTACCCCGCGGCGGTCGAGGCGGCGTGCAAGGGCGGCGCCTCCGGCATGCTCGCCGGCCGCGCCGTCTGGACGGCCACGCTCCCCGCGGACGATCCGACGGAGCTTCTCCGATCCCACTCCGTGCCGCGCCTGCAGCAGCTCGGCGCGATCGTCGACGACCACGGCCGGCCGTGGCGCGCCAAGCTCGGGGTCGCATGATCCGCGGCGTGATCGAAGGCTTCTACGGCCCGCCCTGGACACAGGCGGAGCGGCTCGACCTGATCCGCTTCTGCGCCGCCGAAGGTCTCACGACCTGGGTGCACGCGCCGAAGGACGATCCGTACCACCGCAGGTTGTGGGCGGATCCCTACCCCGGCCCCGAGCTCGAGCAGCTCCGCGAGCTCGTCGCCGAAGCCGCCGCGCACGGCGTCGAGTTCGCGTACGCGATCGCTCCGGGGCTTTCGATCTGCTACACGGACGGTGACGACTTCGAGCGGTTGCTCGCGAAATGCGAACAGGTGCGGTCGACCGGCGTGCAGACGGTCCAGCTCCTCTGGGACGACGTCGAGCATGCCCTGCACTGCCCCGGGGACGAGGAGCGCTACGGGCACGAGGAGCGGCCGAGCGCGGCGGCGCAGGCCGAGCTCAGCAATCGCTTCCGTGCCGCGTTCGCGCAGCCCGGCCCGCTCGTCGTGTGCCCGATGGGCTACGCGGGCACCGGTGACTCTCCCTACCGGCGCGTGTTCAGGCGGCTGCTCGAGCCCGGGATCGTCGTCTACTGGACGGGGCCGGAGGTCGTGTCGCTCGCGATCGCACGCGAGGAGCTCGACGGCGCGGTCGCCCGCTTCGGCGACCACGACCTCCTGATCTGGGACAACTACCCGGTCAACGACTTCGACCCCGGGCGCCTCTTCCTCGGGCCGCTGCGTGGACGAGACGCTCGGCTCTGGGAGGGCCGGGCGGCCGGATTGATCGCCAACGCGATGCTGCAGGCGGTCCCGTCGAAGCTGCCGCTCGCGACCGTCGCGGACTTCATGCGCGATCCGCACGGCTACGACCCGGTCGCGTCGTTCGAGCGCGCACTCGCGACCTACGGCGCCGAGGTGCTCGCGGCGCTCGAGCCGCTCGCGGCCGGGCCGTCCGCGCCGCACGCCCGGTGCCGCGACGTCGAGGCGCTCGTCGAGGCGCTCGCGCCGGGTGTCGACGCGGCAACGGCTCGCGGCCTGCTCGGTCCGTTCGTATGACCGACGTGTGCGTCTACGGCGCGACCGCCGCGGGAGTCGCGGCGGCTGCGGGCGCCGCCGAGGCCGGCGCGTCGGTGACCGTGATCGAGGCGGGCAGACATATCGGCGGCATGGTCTCGGGCGGTCTCGGCTGGACCGACGTGGGCGACACGCGCGTGCTCGGCGGCTTCGCCCGGCGCTTCTACGACGCGGTCGCCGGGCACTACGGAGTGCCGCTCTGGGGCGTGCGCGGGCCGGAGCCGCACGTCGCCGAGGAGCTGCTCGCCGACGTGCTCGACGGCCTGGACGTCAGGCTCGGCACGACGGAGCTGCCCGACGCCGCCGTCTTCGTCGACGCGAGCTACGAGGGCGACCTGCTGCCGCGGTTCGGCGTGCCGTACGGGATCGGACGCGAGCCGCGCGAGCTCCACGGCGAGACGTGGGCCGGGCGGCAGCCCGCGACCCGTCCCGGCAAGCACAACTTCGCGGTGCGGTTGTCGCCGTTTCGCGACGACGGCTCCCTGCTGCCCTACATCCGCCCGCCCGAGCTCGACGAGTGGGGCTGGCCTGCGGACCGGCTCGGTGAGGGAGACGGCGGCCTTCAGGCCTACGGCTTCCGCGTCTGCCTCACGGACCGCGCCGACAACCGACTCCCGCTGACCGAGCCCGACGGCTACGACCCGGCCCGGTTCGAGCTCCTTCGACGCTACCTCGCCGCGGTCGCCGTCGAGGCACGCGACCTCCTCGGGCTCGTCCCCGACCTTCTTCCGAACGGGAAGTGCGACGTCAACTCGATCGGGCCGTTCTCGCTCAACCTGCTCGACGGATCGAACCGCGCCTACCCGGACGGCGACGCGGCCGGCCGCGCCGAGGTTCGTGAGCACCACCTGCGGTACACGAGGTCGCTCCTGTACTTCCTCGCGAACGACGACTGCGTTCCTGTTCGCATTCGCAACGAGGTCGGCCGCTTCGGGCCGTGCCGCGACGAGTTCACGGACACCGACGGCTGGCCGCACCAGCTGTACGTCCGCGACGGCCGCCGGATGAAGGGCGACTACGTGCTCTGCGAGCGCGACCTGCTCACCGCGCAGGCCCAGCCGGACGCCGTCGCGCTCGGCTCGTACAACATCGACATCCGGGAGATCGAGCGCACCTGGCGCTACCTGCCGGAGTACGAGCGAGAGCCCGTCGTGCTGAACGAGGGCTACCTGTCGGTCGCCGTCCGCCCCTATCCAATCCCGTACCGATCGCTGACGCCCAGGCGCGAGCACGCGACGAACCTGCTCGTTCCCGTCTGCCTCTCTGCCTCGCATGTCGCGTTCGGCTCCGTGCGCATGGAGCCGACGCTGATGCTGCTCGGGTACGCAGCGGGAGCGGCGGCGGCGCAGGCGGCACGGCGGGGCTGCGCGGTGCAGGACGTCGACACGGTTGCGCTGCAGGACGCGCTCTCCCGAACGGGGCAGGTGCTCGCGGTATGAGCGAGCTTCGCTTCGACGCGCTTGCGGGCGAGTGGGTGGGGATCGCGGGGAGCCGGCAGGATCGTCCGAATCGTCCCGCCGCGGCCTGCCCGTTCTGCGTCGGCGGCATCGAGGCGCCGGAGCCCTACGAGGTCAAGGCATTCCCGAACCGCTGGCCGATGTTCGCACCGGGCGACCCCGTCGAGCTCGACCCGGCGCTCGGGAGCGTGCCCGCCCGCGGCGCCTCGGAGGTCGTCCTCTACGCGCCGCAGCACGATGCCTCGCTGGCGTCGCTCGGCCCGGAGGGGATCCGGCGCGTGGTCGACCTCTGGGCGGAGCGAAGCGCTGCGCTCCTCGCGCGCCCCGAGGTCGAGTACGTCCTCGTCTTCGAGAACCGCGGCGCCGACGCCGGCGCCACGATCGCCCATCCGCACGGGCAGATCTACGCGTTCCCGTTCGTGCCGCCGGTGCCGGCCCGCGAGGCCGAGGTCGCGACGCGCGCCGGGTGCGCGCTCTGCGGCGAGGATCCCGGCGACCGGCTCGTCTTCGCCGGCGGCGGCTGGCGCTCCTACGTCCCGTACGCCTCGGCGTACCCGTACGGCCTGCTCGTCGCGCCGACCGCCCACCTCCCGACGCTGTCCGGGCTCGACGAGCCGGCGCGCGACGGTCTCGCGGCGGCGCTCGCCGATGTCCTCTCGCGCTACGACCGCCTGTTCGGGGCGCCGTTCCCGTACATGCTCTGGATCCACCCCGGCACGCACTTGCACGTTCATCTGGCGCCGCCGCGGCGCGGTGCGGCGACGCTGCGCTACGTCGCCGCGGGCGAGGTGGGGAGCGGGACCTTGATGAACCCGATCGTTCCCGAGGACGCTGCTCAGGCGCTGCGGGATGCCTGACGTCCGGGCGCCCGGCCGCGTCAACCTGATCGGGGATCACACGGACTACAACGAGGGCTTCGTGCTGCCGGTCGCGATCGACCTCGAGTGCACGGTGCACGCCACGATGCGCGGCGACGGCGAGGTCAGAGTGGTCTCCGACCAGGCCGACCAGGGCACGCAGCGCTACGTCGAGGGCGTCGTCGACGCGCTCGCCGGCCGCGGACGCCCGCCGGTCGGTATCGACGCGACCGTCAGCTCGACCGTGCCGCGCGGCTCGGGCCTGTCGTCGAGCGCCGCACTCGAGGTGTCGGTCGCGCTCGCGCTCTGCGAGGCGGCGAGCTTCGAGCTCTCGCCGGTCGAGCTGGCGCTCGCCTGTCAGGAAGCCGAGCAGCGCGCGACGGGAGTTCCGTGCGGGATCATGGACCAGCTCGCCTCTGTGGCCGGGCGCGCCGGCCACGCGCTGTTGATCGACTGCCGGTCGCTCGAGGTCGAGCCGATTCCGATCCCGGATTCGCTTGCGATCGTCGTCCTTCATTCCGGACTGCCGAGGGTGCTGGTCGAGAGCGCGTACGCTGAGCGGCGGGCGGCGTGCGAACGGGTCGCAGCGCGGCTCGGGCTGCCGGCGCTTCGCGATGCCGGCGCGGACCAGGTTCGGGACGAGCCCCGCGCCCGTCACGTCGTCTCCGAGAACGACCGCGTCCTGCGCGCAGCGGCGGCGCTACGAAGCGGCGACGTCGACGAGCTGGGGGCGCTCCTCAGTGCGAGCCACGCGAGCCTGCGCGACGACTTCGAGGTCTCGACGCCCGAGCTCGACCTGCTGGCCGGCGAGCTGGAGCGGGCCGGCGCGCTCGGTGCACGGCTCACGGGGGCGGGGTTCGGCGGCTGCGTGGTGGCGCTCGCCCACCGGGTCGACGCCGGGGCCGTCGCCGCGCGGGCCGCGAGGGCGTACCGCGCCGCCACCGGGCTCGAGCCGGTGAGCTATCTCTGCCGCGCCGTGGACGGCGCCGGTCCGGTCAGGCGCCGGGCTCGACGATGACGAGGCGCTCCTCGGTGAACTCCCGCACCGCGTAGCGGGGGCCTTCACGGGTGTTGCCCGAGTCCTTGATGCCGCCGTAGGGCATGTGGTCGACGCGCCAGCTCGGCGTCTCGTTGATCGTGACGGCGGCGAACTCGAGCGTGCGGGCGGCGCGCAGCGCGAGCGCGAGGTCCCGGGTGAAGATTCCCGCCTGCAGGCCGAAGCGCGTTCCGTTTGCCTGCTCGAACGCCTCGTCCTCGCTGTCGTATCGCTCGAGCGTGCACACGGGGCCGAAGGCCTCGCCGCACGAGAGCTCCGCGTCGGCAGCGGGCGACTCGACGACCGTCGGCCGGATCAGGCCGTCGTCAGTCAGGTCGCCGCCCGTCAGCACCGTGCCGCCGGAGGTGGCGATCCAGTCGAGGATCCGGTCGCGGCTCCGTTCGTCGATCACCGGCCCGACATCGGTGCGCTCGTCGGCCGGGTCGCCGGTGACAAGCGCGCGCACCTTCGGCAGGAGCTCCTCGACGAATGCGTCGTACACCGTGCGCTGGACGTAGATCCGCTGCAGCGAGATGCATGCCTGCCCCGAGTACGCGAACGCGCTTCGCGCCACGGCGGCCGCCGCCTGCTCGAGATCGGCGTCGGCGGCGACGATCATCGGTGTCGAGTTCCCGAGCTCGAGGAAGACTCGCTTGCGCGGGGCGCGCTCGCGCAGCGCCCAGCCGACGGGGCCGGAGCCCGTGAATGTGATCGCCTTAACGCGCTCGTCCTCGACGAGCACGTCGCCGATCTCGGCCGCCGGCCCGCAGACAACGCTCAGCCAGCCCGCCGGGAGCCCGGCCGCGGCGGCGATCTCCGCCAGGAGGAGCGCGGACAGCGGGGTCTTCGGCGCAGGCTTGAGAACGACCGCGCAACCGGCGGCGAAGGCGGGTGCCAGCTTGTGCGCGACGAGGTTGAGCGGGAAGTTGAACGGCGAGATCGCCCCGACGACGCCCACCGGAACGCGGATCGTGAAGCCGAGCTTGCCGGTGCCGCTCGGCGCGGCCTCCAGCGGAACGGTCTCGCCTGTCAGCGATCGGGCCGCGTCGGCCGCGGCGAGGTAGGTCTGCACAGCGCGGCCCGCCTCGATCCGTGCGGCCCTGATCGGCTTCCCCGCCTCGGCGCTGATCAGCTGGGCGGCTTCCTCGTGCCGCTCGGCCAGCGCGGTCGAGATGTGCGCGAGGATCGCAGCGCGCTCGTGCTGCGGGATCGGCTGCCGCATCGCCTCCTCGGCTGCGTCGACGGCCGCGCGCGCGTGCTCGGCCCCGCCGGCGGCGACGCGGCCGACGGTCTCGCCCGAGTAGGGCGAGAGGACCTCGTCCCACCGGTCGGTCTCGACCCATTCCCCGGCGAGGAAGAGGCCGCGGTCGCGTACTGAGGGAGCGGTTGTCGCCATGACTCCACTCTAGTACGCCTCCCACTTGCAGAGGACACGGCAGCGTGAAACGGTGGGCGGCGTTCACGACCAATCCAGCTCCCGGAGGTGCTCCCCGTGATTCGCTCGCTGTTCTCGCTCCGCCCGACCCGTCTCGCCCGTACGGCCGCCCTCGTTGCGGTTGCCACCCTCGCGGCGATCCTCCTCGTCTTCCCCGGCGCCGCCACCGCGCTGATCAACTCCGTCGCGCCGCCGCCCGCGAGCCCGACGAGTGCGGACCAGATCCAGAACATCGACCAGGTGCGGACCGCGATCAAGGGGTACTACGGCGACACCCTGACCGGGCAGCTCGATCCTGTGAACGGCACGACTCCGCTGCACACGTTCTCCCCGACCGGCGCCTACGTGAACGAGATGGCGGGGCTCGAGTCGGACGCGGAAAAATCGCTCGACAAGGGCGTCAAGCACGACCAGAAGCTCACCGCGGCACCCGCGGTCATCCTGGACGTCGACGACACCACCTTGAACACCTACAGCTACGAGATCTACAGCAACTTCGCCTTCAACCCGACGACGAACGCGGCCTTCGTGAACGCGGGGATCTTCCCGGCGGTCCCCGGCATGCCGGCGCTCGTGTCGCATGCCGTCCAGGACGGGTACACCATCTTCTTCCTGACGGGCCGGCCCGAAGCGCAGCGGGCGGGCACGATCGCCAACCTGACCACCGCGGGCTACCCGGTCGTCAGCGACCAGCTCTACCTCAAGGACCAGGTCAACCAGCCGTGGCTCTCGAGCTGCTCGCCGACGTGCACGACGACGCAGTACAAGTCGCTCACTCGGCAGCACATCGAGTCGCTCGGATATGACATCGTCGCGAACTTCGGCGACCAGTTCAGCGATCTGAACGGTGGCTTCGCGGACGAGACGTTCAAGCTCCCGAACCCGATGTACTTCCTGCCCTGAGCCGGGTTCCCTGACGTGATCGCGTGCCCGGGCCTTCCCTCGACAGTCGGCCCGGGCACGCGCTTCGGGGCCTCGCCGCGATGACGTTCGAGGTCGCGGCCGACGCGTACGACCGGTTCATGGGGCGCTACTCGGTGCAGCTCTCGCCCCAGCTCGCGGACTTCGCCGGCGTTTGCGCGGGACAGCGGGTCGTCGACGTCGGGTGCGGCCCCGGCGCGCTGACCGGCGAGCTCGTGCGGCGGGTCGGCGCGGAGCGTGTATCTGCGGTCGACCCGTCCGACGCGTTCGTCGCCGCCGCCGCGGCTCGCTGTCCGGGAGTCGACGTACGTCATGCGACGGCGGAGGACCTTCCCTTCGCCGACGACTCGTTCGAGGCGGCGCTCGCGCAGCTCGTCGTGCATTTCATGAGCGATCCCGTCGCCGGGCTGCGTGAGCTGAAGCGGGTCACGGTCCCGGGTGGATCGGTTGCCGCGTGCGTGTGGGACCACGCGGGCGAGCGCACGCCGCTCGCGGTGTTCTGGCAGGCCGCGCGCGAGCTCGAACCCGGCGTGCACGACGAATCGGATCTTCCGGGCGCGCGCGAGGGTCACCTCGGCGAGCTCTTCGCAGCGGCGGGGCTGAGGGCGGTCGAGGAGACGAGCCTCGAGGCGACGGTTCGGTACGCGAGCGTCGAGGAGTGGTGGGAGCCGTTCACGCTCGGCGTCGGACCGGCAGGCTCCTACCTCGGAAGCCTCGACGCCGCCGCCCAAGACCGCGTGCGCTCACGCTGCGAG
>Ga0157370_10006388_pt1 | contig 13010 bp, 11 predicted proteins | sample C35metaG_FD_113463 | JGI IMG/M metagenome (GOLD analysis project Ga0157370, IMG submission 113463) | Corn rhizosphere microbial communities from Kellogg Biological Station, Michigan, USA - C3-5 metaG | ecosystem: Host-associated > Plants > Roots > Rhizosphere > Soil | place: USA: Michigan...
CGGTCGAGATCGCGGCGAGGCGAATCTACATGCTGCACGATCTCGGCACGCTCGGCTTCGATCCGCGAGCGATGAACATCGACGTCGTCGTCAGCGGCCATTCGCATCGACCGAACTGCGAGACGCGAAACGGTGTGCTGTTCGTCAATCCGGGCAGCGCCGGTCCCCGGCGCTTCAGACTGCCGGTATCGGTCGCGCATCTGGTCCTCGGCGCACGCCGCGTCGACGCCGCGATCGTGACGCTCGATGTCGCGCTCCCGTCGCCGAAGCGACCAGCGCGAGCAGCCACCCTGCCGCGTGGGTCGTCGCCGTGACGCACGAGCTTTTCATCTCGCCGCACCTCGACGATGCGGTGTTCGCATGCGGTGAGCGCATCGGCGCGAGCGAAACGCCCGTCGTGGTCACCGTCTTTGCCGGCTTTGCGCCGGACAAGCGGCCGACGTCGTGGGATCGTGAATGTGGATTCACCGCCGGCGACGACGTCGTCGCAATGCGGCGGGCCGAGGATCGCGCCGCGCTGGCGATGCTGGGCGCCACCCCGGTCTGGCTCGACTTCCGCGACGACCAGTATGGCGAGGCGCGAACGACGTCGGACATCGCGGCATCGCTCGCGCGCATGATCGACGACTATGCACCGCATGCGATCGTCGTGCCGCTCGGTCTTTTCCACGCGGACCATCGGCGCGCCAGCGAAGCGGCGTTGACCCTCGTCGCCGGCACCGGAGCGTGGATCGTCTATGCCGACGCGATCTACCGGCGCATTCCCGGCGCCGTCGACAAACGGATCGCGCAACTTGCGCACGCCGGATATGCGCTCGCGCCGCTCGACGCCGACGCGCGCGCGGCGAGCCCTCGCAAGCGCGAGGCGATCGCGTGCTATCGGTCGCAACTTTGCGCACTCGGGCGACGCCCGGCACTCGACGACGTGTACGCACCCGAGCGCTACTGGACGCTCGCGCGAAACGACGCGCTTCGATGATCGCCGACCGCGTCACCGTCGTCGTGCTCACGTACAACCGCCGCCGCGAGGTCTTGCGCACGCTCGCGCAATTGGCGCGCGCCGTGGACGGTGCCCCGATCGTCGTCGTCGACAACGCCTCGACCGACGGCACCGATGCCGCGATCGCCAGCGCGCATCCCTCGGTGCGCGTCGTTCCACTCGCGCGCAATGTCGGCGCCGCGGCCCGCAACGAAGGCGCGCGGGTCGCAACGACGCCGTATGTCGCGTTCTGCGACGACGACACGTGGTGGCTGCCGGGCTCGATCGCGCTCGCCGCGGCGGCGCTCGACAGACATCCGCAACTCGCGGCGGTCACGGCGCGCGTGCTCGTCGGTGCAGCGCGGCGTGACGATCCGACGAACGCGCGCATGGCGGCGAGCCCGCTGCCCAACGTACTCGGCGTCGACGGCAGCGCGATCCTGGGTCTTCTCGCCGGCGCGTGCATGGTGCGCCGCGAGGCGTTCCTCGGAGTCGGCGGCTACGAGCCGCGCTTGTTCCTCGGCGGCGAGGAGCAGCTGCTGGCCGTCGACTTCGCGGCTGCGGGCTGGCACATGGCCTACCTGCCCGCTGCCGTCGTCTGCCATGAGCCATCGCCCGTTCGTGACCGCGCCGCGCGGCGCCGTCTCGAAGCGCGCAATGCCGTGTGGTTCGCGTGGCTGCGGCGGCCCGGCACGGTCGCGGCAAAGGCGACGCTCGCATGGTGGAAGACGATGCGCGGCGACGCATCGCGTGGCGATGCATTGCGCGAGATGCTTGCCGGGATCCCCTGGATCGCGCGCGAGCGGCGCGTGGTGCCGGACGAGGTCGAGCAGGCATTGCGCATCATCGACACGTTCTACGCGGCCTGCGGCGAGGCGCCGTCCGCGCTGCGCAAGGTCGAATCGCCGGCCAGCTGATGCGACAATGTCGTCCGCCCCGCTCGCGATTCCGGACATCGACATGAACATCGACCGCATCGACCACGTCGTGATGACGGTGCGCGATCTCGACGTCGCCTGCGATTTCTACGCGCGCGTGCTCGGCATGCGCGTCGTCACGTTCGCGGGCGGGCGCAAGGCGCTGGCGTTCGGCAGGCAGAAGATCAACCTTCACGTCGCGGGGCGCGAGTTCGAGCCGAAGGCCGACCACCCGCAGCCGGGCTCGCTCGATCTGTGCCTGATCACGACGTCGACGCTCGACGAGGTGCAGGCGCGGCTTACCGAATGCGGCGTGCGCATCATCGAAGGACCCGTCGCCAAAACCGGCGCGACGGGTCCGATCCGCTCGGTGTACTTTCGCGACCCCGATGCTAACCTGATCGAAGTGTCGACCTACGACGCATGAACGAACGCAGGGAAAGCGCTCCGTCGGCCGGCGCGATCGCGATTCGCGACATCGATCACCTCGTGCTGCGCGTGCGCGATCTCGACCGCATGCTCGCGTTCTACGGCGACGTGCTGGGCTGCGCGATCGTGCGCCGCCGCGACGAGCTCGGCCTCGTGCAACTGCGCGCCGGGCGAGCGATGCTCGACCTCGTGCCGGTCGACGGGCCGCTCGGACGCGCCGGCGGCGCGCCGCCCGCTCGCGAGGGCCGCAACGTCGACCATTTCTGCTTTCGGGTCGAGCCGTTCGACGAAGTCGCGATCCGCCGCCGCCTCGCCACGATGGGCGTCGAGGCGGGGGAAACGATGTCGCGCTTCGGTGCGGAAGGCGAAGGACCGTCGATCTACGTCAACGACCCGGAGGGAAACCTCGTCGAGCTCAAGGGCCCGCCGGGCAATCGCCAATGACGACCATGGAATCCTCCCCGTACGGGCAAGGCGACGACGGCTTTCCACTGGAAGGCGGCTGCACCTGCCGGCGCGTGCTCTACCGGATGCTGACGAAGCCGCTGTTCGTCCACTGCTGCCATTGCCGGTGGTGCCAGCGCGAGACCGGCAGCGCCTTCGTGCTGAACGCGCTGATCGAATCGGACCGCGTCGAAGTGCTTGGCGGAACGCCCATGGTCGTCGACACGCCGTCGAACAGCGGGCGCGGACAGCGGATCGTGCGCTGCCCCGATTGCCATATCGCGCTGTGGAGTCACTACGCGGGCGCCGGCGATGCGTTCAAGTTCGTTCGCGTGGGGACGCTCGACGAGCCCGATCGCCTGCCACCCGACATCCACATCTTCACGATGTCGAAGCAGCCGTGGGTCGTGCTTCCGCCGGGCGTTCCGGCGGTCCACGAGTATTACGACCGCAACGAGCACTGGCCTGCGGACAGCCTCGCGCGCCGCAGCCGCCTGCTCGCTACGCAGGCGCGAGCGTGACGTGCCCGACCGGTGAAGGACGTCGCGCTGCCCGCGGCGCGCGCGGTGCGCCCCGGTGGCCATCGGCGCGCCGGCGACGGCGACCGCCAGACAGGCGGCGAGCATTTTTTATTCGTCTTGTCATCCCGAATCGCCCGGGAAACGTTGAGCGGCAGTCATGCGCGATTTCTCGCACGGGTATTGCTTTCGTGAACGCGGGTTCGAGCGCTCCAGAAACACGCGCCTTCCTGGATTGCGCCCGGCCGACATCCGTGGGCGAAGGCGCTGGGATTCTCCTTTCGTGCCGATGAAACGCAGGATCGCTCGACTCGCCGTCGCAGCGTGCTGCGGCCTCGCCGCTTCCGCCTACGCCGCGTCGGCGCCGGCGCCGATCACGTCGACGGAGCCGACGGCGAGCACGCCTTCCGGCTCACGGTGGGCCATGACGTTTGCCACGTTCGACGCCGACGACGCCGCGCACCCGCGCGCGCCGGGCGGCGTGCTCTTCGTCGGCAGCTCGTCGATCCGGCTGTGGAGCGACCTCGAGGCGCAGTTCGCGAACCTGCCCGTCGTGATCAACCGCGGCTTCGGCGGCTCGCAACTGTCCGATTGCGTGCGCAACCTGAGCCGCCTCGTCCTGCCTTACCGGCCGCGCGCGGTGCTCGTCTACGCGGGCGACAACGACCTCGCGGCCGGCGTCGCGCCCAGGGACGTGCTGCGCCGCTTCACGGCGTTCGTCGATGGCATCCATGCCGAGCTGCCGTGGACGAAGATCGTGTACATATCGATCAAGCCGAGCCCGGCGCGCGCGCGGCTCCTCCCGGAGATCCGCGAGGCCAACGACCTGATCCGCGATTACGCCGCACGCGCCGACGGCGTCGAGTACGCCGACGTGTTCAGTCCGATGCTGGACGCGAACGGCAAGCCGCGCCGCGAGCTTTTCCGCGGCGACGCGCTGCACCTCAATCCCCAGGGCTACGCGCTCTGGAAGGGCATCATCGCGCCGTACGTGTACTGACGCGGGCAGGCGCCACGCGGCGCCAGCTCGCGAGCATCGCGGGCATGCCGGTCACGGCGCGCGCCACGCCGTAGAGCACGACGAGCGTCGTCGCGACGAGCATGATCTCCATGACGCTCAAGTGCGGTCGCGGGGCATCGCCGAGCGTCGCCAGCAGCGTGAGGCAGATCACGAGGTGCACGGCGAACACCGGCAACGCCGCGCGCCCCATCTGCGTGATCGACGAATCGGCGGCAAGCTTGACGAGGCAGGGCCGCACGCGGACGACGAGCCACGCGAGCACCGCGAAGTTCAGCAGCCGCAGCGGCCCGAGGTGCCACTTGTCGACGAGCGCGTTCAGCGCGCGCCCGGGTGCGAACGGCACCTGGCCCGCGAGGTGACGCCACGCGAAGAACGCGATCGCGAGCGCGATCGCTGCATGGAGCAGCGTGCGTGACGGCACGCGGGTCGGCGCCGAGGCAACGCCGGCGCGCGCGCCCAAGTAGAGTCCGACGACCCACAGCAGTTGCCAGCCGAGGAACGAGAACGCGCCGGTCGCGCCGTAGGGCACCGGCCAGCCGACGAGCGCGGCAACCGCCTCGTACACGTAGCGACCACCGTCGTATTGGCCGACGAGCCACAGGACCGCCGAGAGCAGCAGCATTTCCGCGAAGCCGTAGCGCAGGCCGTGGCGCAGCACGTACGGCGTGATCACGAGGAACAGCACGTACATCGGCAGAATGTCGAGGAGCGGCGGGTTGTACGCGAGCACGAGGCCACTCGCGAGCGCGAGGTGCGGGCGCTCGACGTAGTACGACGCGAGGTCGGTGATCGCACGCGCGTCGTGCGACATCGCGAACGGCACGAGGACGAGAAGCAGGAACAGCAGCAGCCCGGCGTGCACCGCGTATACCTTCGCGGTGCGGCGCCAGAGCGCGCGCATCATCACGGCATCGCCGTGTCGCCGCGCACGGCCGGCGTAGACGCACCCGACGAGATACGCGGACAGGAACACGAACCCTTCGGCGGCGGACACGTAGCCGAACGGCTGGCCGAGATGCCCACTGAACCACGTCGGCAGGTGCGTGAACGTCATCAGCACCAGCATCGTGCCGCGCAACCAATCGAGTTCAGTCTGGCGTTCCATGGCGCGCGCGGGAAAATTCGCGACGTTCGGCGTCACCGGGAATGTCCTGTGACCGCGCGCCTGCCGCGTGGTTCAGTCCGATGCCGGGCTCGCGAAGGTTTCGGGAAGCGACGGTGCAAGGCGCAATAATGCGCGCTCTGCAGCGCGGCGCATAGCGACGTCGCCCGGCGACAACTCGACGAATTCGCCGGCGACGAGCGCGGCGATCGGCAGCCCGTCGCGGTAGGCAATGCGATTGCCGGTGAGCGCGGCGATTTTCGCGCCGGGGAACAGCGTGCCGACGAGATTCAGCGGGTCGGCGGCGCTCAGCGTGACGAATTCGCCGTCGCAAGGCGCACGCCGCGTGTCGCGCAAAAGCGTCACCGCGTCGGGCAGTGCGAACTGCTCGCCGGTGATGCTCGCGACGAAGCGACCACCGCGCGCGTCGCCGCGCGCCTCGAGGCGTCGATACGTGCGCGCGAGATCGCGCCATGGCGGCAACCACGCCGCTTCGCGCGCGAGGAGCCGCCAGGACACGATGCCGTAGCGGCGCAGCAGCGCGAGGGCGATCGCGTCGACGCGCGCCTGCATCGCTTGCGCGTCGCTCGCGCGATCGCTCGCCGGCGCCGAACGGCGCGCAAGCGACCAGCGACCGGCGTCGTCGATGCCGACCAGCGCGCCGCGCCGGCGGCCGCGTCCCGCGAAGCGCTTGCGCTTGGCGGACGGCGTCAGCAGCGCGCGCAGGCCGGAAAAGCTGTCCGACGTCGCGATGCCGAGCGCGACCAGCTCGGCGAGCGCCTCCTCGACCTCCGTGCGCAGCATGCGCGTCGCGTCGACGATCTCGTCGAAGAACGACGCACCGTGCGTGCGCAGGACGCCGGCGACGCGCGCTGCGCGCCCGCTCGCCTCGATGCCGTCCGACGGCTGCATCGCCCCCACCCACGACGCGACCGCGCGCCGCGGCAGAAGCGCGATCGGCGTGGTGCGCAGCACCGACGCGCCGGCTGCCGGATTGGCCGGCGCCGAGAGCCGCGCCCACGCGACGCGGCCCGACAGGCAGGCGTCGTCGAGCCACGTGAAGTCGTAGTCGGCGAGGCGCGCCGGCAGCAACTCGGCTTCCCACGCAGCGGCCGGCGCCTCGAAACCCTGCAGATCGGCGATGACCGCGTCGAGTGCATCCGGTCCCTGCCGCATGTCGGCGGGCGCGACGTGCTGCCAGCGCAGCAGGAAGCGCATGAAGTCCTGCGTCGTGACGGGCTCGATCTCCTGCCGCAGGCGCCTGAGGGTGTAGCGATGGATGCGCGCGAGCAGCGACCGGTCGCACCACTGCACCGCGTCGATGCGTCGCGTGTAGCGGCCCTGCATCGCGACGCCTTCCAGCGCAAGCCGCGCGAGCGCCCCTTCCGTTTCGCCGGTGGCGATCGCAAGCGTCTCGGCGAGGCGTTCGCGGGTGACCGGGCCGACCGCCTGCAGGCGACTGCGCACGAGCTCGACGATCGCGTCGTCGCGTGACCACGTGCGCTGCGCGCATTCGTGCGGCGCGTCGATCGCCGGCTCGCGCTTCGCGCCCGAATGGACCGCGTCGAATTCCGGCAAGCGTTCGGCAGGCACGAGCAAACGCGACGACGTCGTCGGCGCGATCCACGTCGCACGCCGTGCGCCGATCAGCGTCTGCGCCCAGCCGGGCGCGCCGGTCAACGCTGCGATCTCGTCCACGGTGAGGCAACCCAGCGACAGCAACGCGTCGTGCAACTCGTCGGCGCCGGCCGGCTGCGGCCACGCCTCGTCGCGCACGCGATCGATCGCCGTTTCGTCGAGCTCGCCCAGGTGTCCCGCGTCGTCGTTCTCGGACCAGCGGCGCGCGAGCACCGCCTGCGTACGGCGCTCCTCCAGCGGCGCGTCGTCGAGATACGCGTACGGGCGCGCGTTCAGGATTTCCATGGCGAGCGGGGACGGCGCGGGAAGGTCGATCGCGACGACGTCGATATCGCCGCCTTCGATGCGGGCGAGCACGCGTTCGAGGCCGCGGACGTCCATCGCCTCGTGCAGGCAATCGTCGATCACCTGTCGCACGAGCGGATGGTCGGGAATCTCGCGCTCGCCGACAATGTTTTCCGCGCAGGCGACCTGGTCGGGAAACACGCTCGCGATCAGGTCGTCGGCGCGCATCCGCTGCAGCGGCGCGGGCACTTTGCGACCCCCGCGGAAGCGCGGCAGCGCGAGCGACGTACCGGCGACCCAGCGCCAGCGCGCGGCGAACATGGGCGCCGCGAGCATCGCCTGCACGACGACCTCGCGCACCGTGCGCGAATTGAGATAGCGGGCGATCTCGGCGAGCGGGAAGCTGTGCGACGTCGACAGCGACAGGACGATCGCGTCCTCGGTGGCCGCGGCCTGCAGCTCGAAATTGAAGCGCACGCAGAAGCGCTTGCGCAGCGCGAGGCCGAACGCGCGATTGATGCGACTGCCGAACGGCGCGTGGATGACGAGCTGCATGCCGCCGGACTCGTCGAAGAAGCGCTCGATCAGGATGCGCTCCTGCGTCGGCAGCGCGCCGAGCACGCGCTGCGCGGTGCCGAGATATTCGACGATCTGCGCCGCAGCGGCGTCTCCGACGCCTGGCGCAAAAGCGGCATCAGACCCAACGTCGGCGTCCAATCCCGGGTCTGACGCTGACCTAGCCTCGAACCCGGCACGCAATCGCGACACGGCCGCCGACAGCTCGTCGCTGCGCGCCGGCGCTTCGCCGAGCCAGAACGGAATGTTGGGCGGCTGTCCCTGCGCGTCCTCGACGCGCACGCGCCCCGCTTCGATGCGGCGAATGCGATACGACGTATTGCCGAGCTGAAATACGTCGCCGGCGAGACTCTCGACGGCAAAGTCCTCGTTCACCGTGCCGACCATCTGCCCGGCCGGCTCGAGGATCACGTCGTAATCGGCGGTGTCGGGAATCGCGCCCCCCGACGTCAACGCCGTCATCCGCGCGCCGCGCCGCGCGCGCAGCACGCCGTTGACGGCGTCGCGATGCAGGAAGGCGCCGCGGTGACCCTGTCGCGTGTTGAAGCCGTCGCCCAGCATGCGCACCACGTCGAGATAGGCGTCGTACGCCAGTGCCGCGTACGGATGGGCACGGACCAGCATCGCGTAGAGATCGCGCTCGCCGATCCCGTCGTCGGTCGTCGCCACTTCGGCAACGATTTGCTGCGCGAGCACGTCGAGCGGCGCCTTCGGGATCTCCAGGTGATCGAGCTCGTCGCGGGACACGGCGTCGAGGAGCGCCGCGCATTCGACGAGCTCGTCGCGCGAGAGCGGAAAGAGCCGCGCCTTCGGCACGCCCGTCACGTGGTGGCTCGCGCGGCCGGCGCGCTGCAGGAAGGTCGCGATCGAGCGCGGCGAGCCGACCTGGCACACGAGGTCGACGTCGCCGATGTCGATGCCGAGCTCGAGCGACGCCGTCGCGACGAGCGCGCGCAATTCGCCATTCTTGAGTCGCGTCTCGGCGGCGAGCCGCAGCTCCTTCGCCATGCTGCCGTGGTGCGCCGTGACGTGCTCGTGCCCGAGGAGCTCGGCGAGGTGGCGAGCGACGCGCTCCGCCATCCGGCGCGTGTTGACGAAGACGAGCGTCGTGCGATGTGCGGCGACGAGATCGGCAAGCCGCGCGTAGACCTGCAGCCACGTCTCGTTCGACATGACCGCTTCGAGCGGCGACGACGGCACTTCGAGCGCCAGGTCGCGCGGACGCACGTGCCCGGCGTCGACGATCGCGCACGCGCCGTTTGCACCGACCAGAAAGCGCGCGACGTCCTCGATCGGCTTCTGCGTCGCGGACAGGCCGACGCGCACGAGCCGACGGTTCACCAGCGATTGCAATCGCGCGAGGGTGAGCGCGAGATGACTGCCGCGCTTGTTCGGCGCGAGCGCGTGAATCTCGTCGACGATGACGCTGCGTGTCGTGGCCAGCATCTTCCGCCCCGAGGCCGAGCCCAGCAGGATGTACAGCGACTCGGGGGTCGTGACGACGATGTGCGGCGGCCGCTTGCGCATTGCGGCGCGCTGGTGTGCCGGCGTGTCGCCGGTGCGCACCAGCGTGCGGATCTCGACGTCGGGGAATCCCTGCGCGGCGAGTTCGGCGCGAATGCCGGCGAGCGGCGCCTCGAGGTTCTTCTGCACGTCGTTCGAGAGCGCCTTGAGCGGTGAAACGTAGACGACGAACGTCTCGTCGGGGAGCGGTCGCGCCGTGCCTTCGCGCACCAGCGCATCGATCGACGCGAGGAACGCCGCCAGCGTCTTCCCCGACCCCGTCGGCGCCGCGATCAGCACGTCGCGTCCGGCGGCGACGTGCGGCCACGCGCGCGCCTGCGCCTCGGTGGGCGTTGCGAACGTCTGTTCAAACCAGGCGGCGACGGCGGGATGGAACATTGCAGGGTGTCGGAGGAGTGTCGGAGGAGTGTCGGAGGTGCGGCGGAACGACCGATTGTCCCATTGTTGCATCCGTTCCGCGGCCGCCGGGCAGGCCATGCGCGCAGCGATGGATTTCGAGCGCCCGCTCGGCTACTCTTGCTGATCGCCCTCGCCCCCTTCCGCCGATGCGACGCGTTCTCTCGATGTCGTTGCTCGTGGCGCTTTTCGCAAGCGCCGGCGCGTTGGCGCAGGGCTTCCGCTTCTCGAACCCCGACGACAGCGAAGCGCGCGAGGCCGCAGCCCGCGACCAGCGGATCGCCTCGCACCTCGCGGTCGAGTGCCGTCGCGACCTCCTGAACAAGAAGATCATGGTCGTCATCGGCGAGCGCCAGTCGAACGGCGTCGTCGAGGCGCGCCAGGAGAACTACGGCCCGCATTACGAAGCGATCAACCGGCGCCTGCAGGCGCTCGGCTTGCACACCTACACGCCCGAGCAGATCAAGCGGCAGATCGCGCAGGCGGAGATCGACGCGTACTTCCGCAACGATCCCGATGCGGCGCTCGCCGCGTCGCGCAAGCTCGGCGCGAGCTTCGTGCTGCGCGGGCTGATCTCGGCGGAAACGACGCGCAATCCGATGATGGCGGTCAACCAGGTTTCGCTGAACATGGGATTCACGCTCACCGCGAGCAACGGCCGCGTGATCTCCGATGCGCAGGCGACGGCGAGCTCGTACGCCGGCGCCGACGTGCGGCGCATGGCGCAGACGCTCGTCGACGAGCAAGCCGACGAGGTCGTCGCGAAGCTCTACGGCGACTATTGCCGCAACGCCGCGCGCGCCCAGGGAACGAAGCAACGTCAACCGGAGTGAACGTCATGTCGAAGCCTCTTGCCCGTCTCGCCCCGCCGCTCGCCGGCGTCCTCCTCGCGCTATGCAGCGCCCCGCTCCTCGCGCAGCCCACGTTCGGCAATCCGTCGCCGACCGCCGGCAGCGAAACGTCGCAACGCGCGAACGACTCGGCCGACCAGGCGCTCTACCGGCCGGTCGAGTACGCGAACAAGGCCAGGAAGGGGCCGGCGGTGATCGTGATCCCCGGCGAGATCAAGAGCAACAACGCGACGTTCCTCCAGAAGTACACGGCGAACAACATCGCCGACTTCGGCGAGCTCGAGATGTCGAACGCCAACTTCCCGGTGCTCGAGCGCTCGAACCTCGGTCCGCTGCTGAACGAGTTCCAGCTCGCCTACAACCTCGGCGATCCGCAGGCCGCGCGCAAGTTCCTCGGGATGGGCAAGCTCAAGAGCACGAAGTACGTCGTCAAGTTCGACATCCTGAAGGCCGAGGAGGTCGCCGCCGCGCAGCAGGGCTTCGACGGCCGCGCGCTCGGCAACATCGCGGGTGCGCTCGGCGCGTTCAGCGGCTCGTGGGGTGGCGCGCGGGCGGGTGCCGTGGGCCAGGCGGCCGTCGGCTCCGTGCACACCGGCGAATCGACCGGCGTGTGGATCATCGGCATGCGCTACAAGATCATCAACGCCGAGACCACCGAGCAGGTCGCGCAGGGCTACACCGAGGAGAAGATGGAAGTCGGCGCGAAGTCGTCGTCGGTGCTCGGCGTGTCGCAGTCGCAGCAGGGCGGCGTGTCGCTCGATACGATGGTGCAGCGACTCGTCCAGAAGTCGGTCTGGGACATCGACAGCAAGTACAAATAGCAAGTACGAATAGCGTGATCGAGCGCCTCGGCAAATACGAGATTCGCCGCGAGCTGGCGCGCGGTGCGATGGGCGTCGTCTACGAGGCGTACGACCCGCAGATCAAGCGCCGCGTCGCGCTGAAGACGATCCGGCCCGACCAGCTCGACGGCGAACGCGCGGCCGACATGCTCGCGCGCTTCCGGCGCGAAGCGCAGGCAGCCGGCCGGCTGTCGCACCCGAACATCGTCGCAATCTACGAGTTCGACGAGGACGCCGGCACGTCGTACATCGCGATGGAGTTCGTCGAGGGACACGAGCTGCGCGAGCGCTTCGCCGCCGACGAGCGCTTCCGGCTGCGCGACATCGTGCGGATCATGACGCAGATCCTCGCCGCGCTCGACGACTCGCACGCGCGCGGCGTCGTGCATCGCGACATCAAGCCGGCGAACATCTTCGTCATGGACGACGGCGCCGTGAAGGTCGCCGACTTCGGCATCGCGCACGTCGACACGTCGCATCTCACGCAGGTCGGCACCGTCGTCGGCACGCCGAACTACATGTCGCCCGAGCAGATCATGGGACTGCCCGTCGACGGCCGCACCGACCTCTTCGCCGCCGGCGTCATCCTCTACGAGTTCCTCACCGGCGAGCGGCCGTTCGCCGGTTCGACCGCGACGACAATGCAGAAAGTGCTGAAGGAAGAGCCGCTGCCACCGTCGACGCTGAACGTGCAGTTGCCGCCTGCGATCGACGCAGTCGTGAAGAAGGCGCTGGCGAAGCGGCCTGACGAACGCTTCCAGACGGCCGCCGAATTCTCGCGCGCGCTCGCCGCCGCGGCCCGCATCGCCGCGTACGCCGCCGATGCCGATGCGACGGCACCGAACCTCGCGGCGGTGACCCCGGCGCCGGCAACCGTCGCCGCAGGGACGACGCCCACGGCGAGCGCGGCTTCGATGGCATCGCCTGCCGTGACGCCGGTCGTGTCGCCGTCGACGCGGCAACAACGGACGGCCATCACGGTCGTTGCGGTGCTCGCGGTGATCGGCATTGCCGCCGTCGCCTCGGTGTGGCGAATGGGGTCGGCTGGGACCGGGCACGCGTCGAGCATCGCCGCTTCGTCGAAACAACCGTCCGAGCCCCCGCAAGCCGCTGTCGCTGCCGCGAACATTGCCGCGTCGCGTGCGGCGACGCCGGCGCCGAACGGCGTGCCGGCGCCGAACGGCGTGCCCGCGCAGAGCCCGACGTCGTCCGAAGGCACCACGAAATCGATTCCAACGTCGCCCACCTCGCCCGTCACGACGCCGGCCGAGCCCGGCACGCTCGTCATCACCGCCGTCGGGTATGCGGATCCGAGCAACCCGCGCTACGCGACCGACCGGTCGCTCCTGCAATCGGACGTGCGCCGCGACTCGCAGCAACAGCTCGTCGTCAAGGCGCTGCGGCTGATGCTCGACCGGCAATCGGTTGCGAACCACTACGAGCTTCTGCAGACGCACCTGCTCGCGCAAAGCGGCGATTACGTCGGCA
>Ga0157370_10006389_pt1 | contig 13008 bp, 8 predicted proteins | sample C35metaG_FD_113463 | JGI IMG/M metagenome (GOLD analysis project Ga0157370, IMG submission 113463) | Corn rhizosphere microbial communities from Kellogg Biological Station, Michigan, USA - C3-5 metaG | ecosystem: Host-associated > Plants > Roots > Rhizosphere > Soil | place: USA: Michigan...
AGTCTCTACACGCAGGCCCGCCGGAATGCCGGTATCCTTGCCGCCGGCGAACAGCAAAACCGAATGCGTCGAGATGCGAAAAAATGATCCGTGGTTCCCGCCCGGGTTGAAACCGCGCACGTTAAAATTCCAGTGGTTGTTGGCGAGCACCAATAGATCGGTGCGCCGCAGGTCGCGCTTGCGCTGTGGGTAGGGATCCAGGACCGCAGCGGGAGGCTCCAGTAACTCTTCGGTCAAGCTGATAATGCCGTTCGAATACCGGGTGCGGTGCACGGCTTCGAGCCACGATCGCTCCTCATGCCATTGATTGAGCCAAATCTCCCGATCGCCGGGGGGGACGTTGAGTTGCGGATCTTCTAGCAATTCCAGCGGCAATCCCGGCGTCCACGGAACAGGTTCCAGGTTCGCGTTCACCGGCTGGTAGCGAAGCTCGTTTCCGCGAGCGAGAATCAGCGCTTGGTGCGCATCGTCACGCCAGACCAGGATCGCGTCGCGGTCGGGTTGAGCTTCCGGAGGAAGCGCGGTCACTGTCTCCCGCGGGATGCGCACGGCGATGAAGTCCACCGGCTTCGGCGCGACCCCGGCTTGGACGTTATTGCGCACCGAGATCGAACGCAGCGCGGAAAAGTAATCCACGGTGCGGAAACTCCGGTCCCAGTCGAGCGAGCCGTCCGCGGCGGTTACTAATCCGCCGGGTGCGCGACCGGTCACATAGTGCCGCAGATCCCATAAAGAATTCAGAGGCCCCAGCGATTTGGGCGGAATCAGCTCCGCTATTTTGAATTTGCCGGGATCGAAGTCGGCCGGTTTGAGATCCAGCAGACGCCGGACGATGGCGACGTATTCCGCGTAGGCCTTGCCCTCCGCGCGCCAGCCCGCCAGCCGTACCGTATCGCGGCGGGCGTCTTTATCCAAGCCGCGCTGGATCTCAATTTTTTTCCACTTCTCTTTTTTCTTCTTCTTGAGCTGCCCATCCACCGCCGTCTGCAGAGCTTTGACGCGCCCATCGAGCGCGGCGAGTTCATCGGACAGATCGTCTATGTCCCGCCGCCAATCCGCGCGGACTTTGTCCAGCGTCGAAAAGAGCGCGGTCAATGCAGCATTCCGGACCGGGCCCGGCAGGCCTTTCTGGAGCAACTGGTCGAGAAGAATCTGCACCACGTTGAAGGTGTTATTTCGCAGACCGATGTTCGCGCGCTCATTGCCGTCCAGGTCCAGCATCACGGTGGGGTATTGGTCGGCTTGGCCCGCAAGATAGGCTGAATCCGGGCTGGGCGTGATGACCTCGGAGACAAATGGATCTAGTCCTTTGAGTGCGAATTCGGCGAGCGGATGCCGGTTGGTGAGCACGTGATGCGCTCCGCCGGCGGTGCTATTAAACCAGTCGACGAAATTGAATCCCTGGCTGAAAACGGCCTCCGAGGTGTTCATGCCATGGTCGGAAACCAGCACCAGCGCGGTGTGCGCGGCCAGCGGGCTGGCGGCGATGGCGTTCCAGATACGGCCCACCAGCGCGTCCAGGTTTTCCAGTTCATGGAGCTGAGAAACGGGATCGGCCGTAAGATGGGCGACGTGGTCGTAATCGCCGGTGAAATAATCCAGATAGCGGATTTGCGGATTCTGGAGACTCCGGATCAGGTCGGCTTCGGTCTGGCGAAACACGGAACTGGCCCAGGGCAGGCCCAGCTGCCATTCGTCGAGAAAATCCTTGGGCGAGCTGGCGGCGACGGCGCGCTTCAACGCACCGGGAAACGATTTCAACCGCAGCCCGCGCTGCAGGAGCTGCAGGGATTGGAAGCGCTGTTCATACGGAAACCGGTCGATGAGCAGCGGTACGCCGGCCTCATCCAGGACTTCCACGCCGGGCATGTCGATGTGGCGCGAAATCGGGTAACCGAAATAAAACGAGAGAAAGTTCAGGTAGTCGTACACGCGCAGAGTGTAGCGGTCGTATTCGACATTGCCACGGATCTCGAGATGGCGTCCTGTATCGAGCAACGACCAGGAGGGCGCGGAGAGGCTCAATCCGCGCGCGTAGAAGTTATCCATCCATACGCCGTTCTGCGTGAAAACATGCTCGATCCAGGGCAGGCGGCTGTGGCCCTCCCGGCCGGGCCCGCCGGTTTCATTGACGTATTGCTCCAGCAAGCCGTCCGGCAGTCCGTCGACTTTCAGAATCACGACGCGCTGGACTCGCGGTTGCTCCCCGGCCGCGAGGAGGGGGATGATCGGGAGGACGGTCGCGCACAGCAGCAGGAGCGCGATTCTTCGCACCGGCTATTGTCCTGCCGCCACGCCGATCCTGGCCAAGGCGCGCGCACACAGCTCCCGGACTTCGGCGTCGCTGGTTTCCCGCATGATCCGGGAAACAACCTGCGCCGAGCGCGGTGGAACGCCGGTCTCGATCAAGTTGTTGACGGCGCGGCGCACCTCGGCGATGTTCCAGACCACGCCGGGCTGCGGGCTCGATTGGGCTACCGTTTCCAGGAACTGGATCTGGTATTCCGCACGGCGCTCCCGGCCTACCGTCGCGGCCAGGCTGGTGCTATCCTTCATCTCCCAGTGAGAATAAATGCCAAAGGTGGACCATTTCGCCAAGTGCAGGCCCATGCGCGCCGGAACCCCGTGCCGCCGCGCGGCAATTTCGGCGTTGCGGTCCCGATCCAGCCGCGCGGGTAAACCGTTGGGATCGGCGGCGTAACGCAATAACGCATCGTACTGACGATCGGCGATCTCAGTTTCCTCGAAGACACTGTCTTCCAGCGGATTCACACCCAGGATCTCCAGGCGCCGCTGCAATTCCTCACGCAGCGCGGGGTCCATGGCGCCATCCAGCGTCAGCCAGCGCCGCACCTGGGAGAAGGCTTTGAGGCGTGCAGAGCGGTTATTGGGATCACCATGACGGGAGCGCACGAAGTTCCAGACGGCGGAACCTGCGAAATACGGCCAGTTACCGAACTTGGAGATCCCGAGCACGCCGCTGACGGCGTCACCCGCGGCCAGACGCAGCATCTCCCGGTTCTTGGGTTTATGCGTGTCGCGAAAATCTACCAGGACCAGCGGTACTTTCGGATACTCCAGAGCATATAGTGCCAGCGGGATCAGCTCACGGGAACTTGCCCCCGGCGTGTCCGCCGCTGTTTTCGCGTCCCGCGGCACCCCGAATTCGTCGAAATACCGCTTCTCCGTGTACCCGGTCCAGTTCTTAAGGCGCGAATCAGTGAAAGGGTCCGCTATGCCCAGAAATCTTCCGTCCCACTTATGAGGTTTGCCGGCCGTGATCACATCCTCGCGGGCAACCCATAGCAAAGCGTGTGTGCTGGAGTGGGCGAACCCCAGCGGATCGAAGTACAGCCCGTTGGCTTCCGCGCGCTGCCGCAGCAGCTCCCAGTTGTGGCCGCGCATCTCCTCGGTTGCGACACGGTTCTTCAGATACGCCTCCGGGAGGCGCTCGGTTGTGACCAGTCCGCCGAGAGTCTTCCCCGCCAGCGCCAAACGAGCCTGCATTTCAAGCAATTCCGCCTCACTGAACACAGTCTCCGCGCCGGGGATTTCTTGCAGCTGCGAGATCACCGTGAGGCCTTCTGTCAGGTTGACTTGACGCTGATCCGCGAGATTGGCGCGATACCGGCGCGTCGAGGCGCGAATCAGTGCACCGTTCGAGTCAATGGCCGCAGCCTGGATCAGCGATTGGGCCAGCGTATTCCAGACCACCTTACTGGTGTTTCCCAGGTCCAGAATGGGGGCGGGCTGGCGGTCCATGTTCTTTCCCAGGTCCGGCCGCCAGTAGAAGAAAGGAATGAAGGCGGCTGCGTGCTGTAGCACGGTCGGCCGCGCCGAGGTGAGCACCCATATGTACCGCAAACGGTCATTATCGGGGTCGTTATCGTCCAGCGTGTCGCGCAGCACGCTCACCAAAGGGATTTCGCCCAATTTTCCCGCGTCGCCTTCGGGAAGGGAGCCGAAAACCGTCAGCAGTTCCGCCCCGTTTGCGACCGGACGGTGTTCTATCCGGAAGTCTGGCGCCCGGAAGTCCGGCGGGCGCAAATCCGGTGGCGATGCCCCTGGTGTCGCGGCTAAGGCAACCACGGGCAATACGACGGAGAAAATGAGCGCAGCCCAGTGCATGCCGACTTCAGCACCCATGATAGCAACGGCGCGCGGGGGATCAGAATACCCGCAAAAGGGCGTTCCCAAACCCACCTCATAGCCCTTTGCCGAAAGAGGGTACTAAGGCATACTAGTCCTTCACTATGCCGGCATACGACGAATCCTACCCAAGCATTTGTATTGAAGTCGGACTGACCTGTGAAGGCTGCACTTCCAACACAGCCCGCGAAGTAGCGCGTGTTTGTAAGGGGTTACGAGGTAAAATGGTGGGGCAAATGTTCCTTCAGCTATATCCAGACCCGGCTTGTTCCAGAATGCTCAGTAACTTCGCGCAAGCCTATCGGGACGCTTCGCCTAAGGAAGTTCAACGAGAGACATCGCCGGTCCGGCTGGCAGCCGTCGCGTAACGAACCGGTTTACTTCTCGGCCTGCTCGGCCCACCCACGCTCAAGCATCCGCGAGTATTCGCCGGAAGCGAAGATTTCGAACTCGAATCCCAGGCGCTCTGGATCGGCGAAGGGTATCTGACCCAGGTGGCAGTGGAACATCTGGTCCGCGTAGCGGTGGTAGTTACGCAAAAAGTCGGCGGAAAATGTCTCTTGCGGGGGCATGTCCGCCAGGATCACATTCAGCCCCAGCGCCCGCGAAAAAATCGACTTGTGGTTCGAGACGCCCCACTTCTTCAGCTTGCCGGAAACATCGGCCGGTGGATTCTGAACTAAATAGGCGGCGAAACTTTGAGGTTGGAAAGATGTTCCTTGCAGCTCCGCGTAGCGCTGGACGTGCTCCATGCACTGGCCGACCCAGCGCAGGATATCCTTACCCACATAGAACAGCATGCGGATTTCCTGATAGCGCCCTTCGAGCAGGGTGCGTTCCAGGTCTTCGGAAGACTGCTGTCCGGCCGGGAGCAAGCCCTGCAGCATCAGACTGGCACGCGAGCTCTCTACGACCTTGTTCGGGCCGGATTGATCGGCAAACGGATGAAGAATGAGTGGTGGAAGCTTTTGGGCTGCTAGGGTATTTTGCATGGCTGCCTTCATGGGCAGCCTTATTATGGACGACTAACGCCGCTCTGTGAGCAGTACTTTGGCCTCAATTGTCTGGGACCCGCGAAGCACTTTAACCAGTACTTCGTCTCCAGGCTTATGCGCCTGCAGGGCGTAGGTGAAGTCGTACAAGTTCCCGATGTCCTTGCCGTCGAACTCGATCAGAATATCGCCGGCCTTAAGACCGGCTTTCGCAGCGGGCGTTCCGTCGCGCACGTCCGCGAAACGGACGCCGTGCGGCGGTTCGTCGAAGTCGGGAATGCTGCCGAAGTTTGGCCCATATCCGCCGCCGCTACTGCCGGAACTGATGGGAGCAGTCTTCTCCACCACGCGTTGGAATTTCGGACGTTCCTGGTCGTTGATCAGATGTGTCGCGATCTGCGCCACGTAACCCAGGAGCTTGGCCGCATCCGGGGCATCGATCTTGTCCCAGGTGTCGCTGGGCTTATGATAATCGCCGTGCAGGCCGCTGAAAAAGAACAGCACCGGCACCTGCTTCACGGTGAAGGACATGTGATCGCTGCCGCCGTATCCTGTGGCTTCCGACAAATCCAGCTTGAAGGATTGGGGAGGCGGGACGGATTCCACCAGCTTGTCGAGCGTCGAACCCGTTCCTGTGCCGTTGACGTAAACCTTGCCGCCACGGATCCGGCCGATCATGTCCATGTTGATCATCGTCACGGCGTTTTCGAGAGGTAGCAGAGGATGCCCGGTATAATAGTTGCTGCCCAGCAGTCCTAGTTCCTCCCCCGCGAAGGTAATAAATAGAATCCCGCGCTGCTGCTGGGGTTGCTTCGAGAACCAGCGTGCCAGTTCGATCACGCCCGCTGTGCCCGAGGCGTTGTCGTCCGCGCCGGGGTGCACTGTCCCGATCTGCGATGGCGCAAGCGAATGCTCATCGCCCAGGCCCAGATGATCGTAATGCGCGCCGATGATCACGTACTCTTTGGTCTTGCCCGGAATATAGGCCGCGACATTGTGAACCGTCTTCACATCGTGCTGGATGTCCAGCGACAAATTGACCGTGAGGTTGGTCAAAGGAAACGATTGCGGCTTGAGATCCTTGTCGATCCCATCCAGGATTTCATGCAGGTCGTGGCCTTCGGCCTTGAGCCACGCCTCGGCGGTGGCCTGTTTCACCTGCACGAACAGAACACCGGCGTCAGTGGGTCCAGTAGCCTGGCCGAAGGGCGTGAGCTGGTCCTCTTGGGGCGTGTGATGCGGGTAGGAGTCGTTGATCAGGATCACTCCGCGGGCTCCATGCATCTTGGCGTTGACGGCTTTGATGGCGAAGGTCGAGTGTTGGGTGAGCTCCTTGCCCTGGAAAATGCTCTTTTCGTCGTTTTCCTGCGGCTCATGACGGACCAGGAGGACGATCTTGCCTTTCACGTCCACGCCCGCGTAGTCGTCGTAATGGTATTCGTTCGCGGTGATGCCGTATCCGACGAAAACAACTGGAGCCGAGACCGTTCCGGAGGAAGAAAAGCTGAAGGGAATAAATCCATCGCGCAAGGGCAGCGCGGCTGTCTTGCCGTCGTCGGTTACATTGAGGCGATTCGTCGCGCCCAGATGAGCACCCACCGTAGTGGTGAATGCCTGTTCGTAGGTGCTTCCCGGCACGGGCTTCACGCCGAAGGATTGGAATTGCGATGCAATGTAGCTTGCGGCTTTTTCGAGTTCGGGGGATCCTGTCGCGCGTCCTTTCAACTCCGGAGACGCGAGATATTTCACGTGCGCCAGGTACGCCTCGGGATTGATTGCAGCCGGCGCCTGCGCCCATGCCGCTACGGCCAACCCGGCCAGCGCTGCTAGTGTGAATCGGCGCACGTGGTACTCCTACTTCTTTCCTGCGGTGGCGATTTTCGGAATGTTGACCACACAAGTCTCTTCGCACTTGGTATCTTCCGCCTTAGTGGGCGCCTTGGCAGTGGTCTTCGCGGCTTCCGCCTGATGGTCGATTTCAAGCTGCACCAGTTGCTGCATGATGGGCCACTCGATCGCGCCCTCGAATTTGCGGCCATTGATGTAGACTGTCGGCGTGGCAGACAGGCCGAGCGAGTGTGCCTCGGCGATATTTTGGGCTACTTCTTTATCGCTGACCTTGCCGTCCACGCAGCGGCCTAATTGGATCGAGTCGACGCCGGCTGTCCCGGCCCAGGTCATCACTTTCGAATTCAGAGTGTCGGGCGTGACGCCTTCCTGATTCTCGTAAATCCAGTCGTGAAACTTCCAGAAAGCCTGCGGATCCTGCTTGTAGATGCAGCGGCCAACGTCGGAAGCGGCGCGGGCCCAGGGGTGGATCGATTCCAGGGGAAAGTCCTTGAAGTACACCTGCACTTTATCGGGGAAGTTCTGCACCAGATTCTTGCGCATCACATCCGCTTCTACCTTGCACACGGGACACTCGAAATCGCCATAGACCACGATGGTGACCGGAGCGCCGGGTTTTCCGTAGCTGGGCTGCCCATCCAGCTTGATCTGGTCGAGATTGGATTGAAACGGGCTCTTGCTGATATCGTAGACCTCGCCTTTGACGATGTTCCTGCCGTTCTGCGAAATCAAATAGTGCTCTTCCTTGGTTTGCCCCTGATAAGAAAGGTGCACGGTCATTTCGGAGAATCCCGGCAGATAGGCCGAAGGCTTTGGATCATCGATGCTGACGGTGACCTGGGGAATCCAGAGCTCGGCGTGGCGCAGATAGGTTTCGATGGCCGGTTTGTCGATGGTGGCCTTGGGCGCGGGCGTCTGCGCAAATATGGGAAGAGTCGCGAGCAGAAGGGTGGCAAGTTTCATAGTTTGGGCCTAAGGTGTCGGACCTGGATTTATTGTCGCATTAGCCGCGCGGGGTGGGCACTATACTGGAGGCTTGTCGAAATACTGGCTGTTTGTTCCGCTGCTGATGGTCTATCTAAGCAGCCTGGGACGGGTCGGATTCCTGGGGCCGGACGAGCCGCGCTATGCCTCCATCGGGCGCGAGATGGCGCACTCCGGCGATTGGGTCACCCCGCGCCTGGATGGCTCCCCGTGGTTCGAAAAACCGCCCCTGCTGTACTGGCTGACCGGAGCGGGGCACAAGCTCCATCTCGCTTTTTCAGGGAGCGATGAATGGGCGGCGCGGCTGCCCGTGGCGCTGGCGAGCCTCGTGTTCCTATGGTTTTTCCATCGCACTCTGGCGCGCGAATTCTCTCCGCGCATGGCGCTGGCGGCTACTGGGCTCCTGGCGACTTCGGCCGGCTGGGTGGCCTATAGCTTCGTTTCCGTTACGGATCTTCCGATGTCGGCCGCGCTGGGAGCCGCGGTTCTATTGGGAGTATTCGGGCCGAGCGCGATCCCCAGCCGGGCCCGGCAGACAACGGTTTTGGGAATCTGGGCGGGTGTGTTGCTGGGGCTGGCCGTCCTGGCCAAGGGATTCGTGCCGCTGGTGCTGATTGCGCCGGTGCTGCTGGTGGCCCGCCGCATGCGCCTGGCGATGCTCGCGAGCTGCGTGGTAGTCGCTGCTCCGTGGTACGTGCTGTGTTACGTTCGCAACGGGCCGGTTTTCTGGAACGAGTTCTTCTGGAAGCATCACGTGGATCGCTTTCTGCACCCCACGCTCGATCATCCGCAGCCGTTCTGGTATTACGTTCCAGTGCTGCTGGCGGGATTGTTCCCGTGGACGCTGCTGGCCGGCCTGCTGTTCCGCCCCAAGACCTATCAGGACGATCGCATCCGGTTTCTGGTGTTATGGCTGGTGTTCGGGCTGGTTTTCTTTTCCGCGGCGCAGAACAAGCTGCCGGGATATGTGCTGCCGCTGTTACCCTTTGTGGCGATCGTGCTGGCGTTTGCGCTGGATAAGACTCCCGCGGCGGGTTGGTGGGTTGGTTCGTGCGCGGTCCTGTTGATCGCCGCTCCGGCAATCGTATCGCTGCTGCCGGACGCACTGCTCTCCGGGGTGACGTCGTCCCATTTCTCCTGGGTCCGCGTCCTGCGCGGATGGCCGTTTGTCCTAGCGGCCGCGGGGATCTTCTGGATGGCGTGGGCTTCGAAAAATGAGCCGCGAAAACGCGAGCATGCGATCACAGCCGCCGTGCTAGCCAGTCTCGCGGCGATCGCATATTTTAAGATCGCACTGCTGCCGATTCTCGACCAAAGTTATTCCGTGCGGGCCTTTTGGCGCGAGAACGCAGCGCAGATCGAGACGTCCTGCTTAAATGGTGTCGGCAGAAGTTGGGCCTACGGGCTGAATTATTATGCCGGTCGGCCTTTGCCCGGCTGTGCCGGGACCGTGCCGCAAATCGTGGTACGGGATGGACGGCTAGCGATGAGCCGGCCGTAAACCGATGCTATTCTGGAGGCGCCGCAAGCCTGTTTCCATGAGTCTGCGCTGGATCCTAACGATCGTAATTCTGCTGTGCGGCTGGGGTTTGCTGATGGCGCAAAAGCCCTGGCGCGAGTATCCGGCCATCGAATATTCCGATTTCTTTGTTCCTCCCGACGCGAACGTTCCGCATGAGTGGACGCGCGCCCGCCTGAAATACCCGGATGTCTTCGGAGGCGAAGACTTCGGTCCCGCCGCGTACTGGACCATGGATTATCCGCGCTCCGATCGCCATCTGCTGCCGGGAATCGCGCGCCTGACGCGCATCGACGCGCGCTCGGTGGAGCAGGTGGTCGAGCTCGACGGCTCGGACGATATCTACAACTGGCCCTCTCTCTACGCCGTGGAGGTGGGCCACTGGAAACTCCCCGAAAAGCAGGCTAAGCAGCTTCGCGATTACCTGGATCGCGGCGGCTTCCTGATGGTGGACGATTTTCACGGCGACACGGAATGGTCTATCTTCATGGACAGCCTGAGCAAGGTATTCCCCGAGCGCCGGGGAGAAGTGCTGGCGGAAGATCTGCAGGACTCAAGCGAGATGTTTCACACGCTTTACGATCTGCAACATCGCGTTCAGATTCCGGGTGCGAATGCCTGGCAGCAGGGCCTGACCTACGAGCAGCCGGAAGACGGCGGGCGGAATCCGCATTGGCGGGCGGTCCAGGACGGCAGGAACCGCGTGGTGGTCGCGATCAGCCACGACATGGATCTGGGGGATGCGTGGGAACACGCCGACGATCCGTGGTATCCCGAAGCCTTCACCGGGCTGGCCTATCGGATTGCGATCAACTACATCGTCTACGATATGAGCCACTGACCCGGTAACCACGGTGCTGCCATGGTGCAGCGGTAACTTTAAGAAAAATCGAGTCTCCCGCACCTAGGGTCTACACTTACCTCCGCGACCTGCCGATGGGTAAGGCGTGAGTGGAGGTTTCCATGATCCTGTCTCGTCATACAGTATCTCGATTCGCAGCTATGTTTCTGGCTATGGGTGCGCTCCCATTCCCCGGATGGGGCGCCGGGAAACCGGTCATCGACCCCAAGACGCCTGAAGGCCGGCTGCTGCTAAAGGCTCAAGCTGAGAACGACCTATCGAGGAGGCTGGTGATGCTAGAGCTGTTTCCCGAACTGTTTCCATCCTCGCCGTCGGTGGGATATGTGTTCGGGGAGATGCAGGCCCGTTATCATCAGGCCGGAAAGCTGGACAAAGCCTTGGCCTCGGGCGCCAACGCACTTACTGTCGATCCAAACAATCTGGCGGCAGCCTGTTTAAACTGGCGCATCGCGGCGGATATGAAAGATCCCGCGCTGACGGCAGTCTGGATAAAACAGACGGGCTACATCGCGGAGAAGGTTCTTAGAACCCCCGACCCGGACATGAGCCAGGCCACTCGCGACTGCGGCGCCAGCGCCCGGCAGGCGGTTGAACAGGACGCGTATAAGGACGCCGTGACGGCCAAGAATCCGGCAGAGCGGGTGAAACTGCTGGAGGCGTTTCTGGTAAATCATCCGCAAACCACGCACGCCGATGACATCCAGATCGCCATGTTTATGGCCTACCGCGAGCAGGGCGACGCCGCCAAGGCTTTAGCCGCGGCTGAAAAAATTGTGGCTCGCACCGATACGCGCGAGGACGCCCTGCTGCTGGTGGCCGAATCCTATTTCAAGGCCGGCAAGGAGCCCGATACGGTGGTGAATCTCTCGAAGAAGGCCATTAACCGCTTGAACAAAGCTGAAAAACCGCAAGGCATGAGCGATGCCGAATGGGCCCATAACAAGACCGCGGGAGTGACCCAGGCGAACTACATGATCGGCTCGGTCAGCTTCCAGGCTGAAAAGTGGGACGTGGCCGACCAGGCGTTTCGGGCCGCGCTGCCTAACCTTACCGATCCTCGCTTCCGGGCGGAGGTGTTGAGCTCGCTGGGCTGGGCTAACTACAAACTGAAGAATGTTTCGGACGCGATCAAGTTCTATATCGATTGCACCAACATTCCGGGGCCGTTCCAATTGTCCGCGTCCAAGACGCTGAACACCATCACGGCGGAATACCGGATCAAATAACACTGTGGGCCGGGCATGCCCAGCCCCTACAACTATGCAGGGACGAGGCACGCCTCGCCCAACATGCTACTCTGAGCGCGGATGCGCCTGCGAACGGTCCTGTTAATTCTGCTTGCGGTACTGAGTATCTGGAGCGTGCTGCTGGCGCAAAAACCGTTTCGCGAATACGACACGGTCGAGGGGCACGCGGAGTCCGCCGTACCGCCCGATGCCAATGTTCCTCACGAATGGACTCGCGCGCGCCTGATGTATCGGGACTATTCCGGCTATGGACGCGGCTTCCGGCGCGGCGCGGGAAATTGGACCATCGATTATCCGCGTTCAGACCGGCATCTGCTGTTCGGAGTGAAGCGTCTGACGCGTATCGACAGCCGCTCCGTGGAACAGCCTGTAGCGCTCGATAACACCGACGATGTGTACAACTGGCCCACGATGTACGCGGTGGAAGTCGGGCATTGGGAACTAAACCCGGAGGAAGCCGCGCAACTCCGCGATTTCCTCAATCGCGGGGGCTTCCTGATGGTGGACGATTTCCATGCCGACGCCGAGTGGCAGGTATTTCTCGAAGGAATCAAACAGGTCTTTCCGGATCGCGAGATCGTCGATCTGCCGAAGGCCGAACCCATCTTCCACACCTTGTACGATCTGGACGACAAATACCAGATTCCGGGAGCACAATATCTGCGCACCGGGCGAACCTATGAAAAGGACGAGAGCGGACGGCCGGAACACTGGCGCGGCATTTACGACGACAAGGGCCGCATCGTGGTCGCGATCTGCCACAACATGGACCTGGGCGACGCCTGGGAATGGTCTGATGAGCCGGAATATCCAGCCGAGTTGGCCAACATGGCCTACCGGATCGCGATGAATTATTTCGTCTACGACCTCTCACATTGAGCGTGTTATCCTTAAGTCCGGCTAAGACTTTCATGCGCCTGCGCGCGGCGATTTTCCTGATTCTGGGCGGCCTCCTCACCTGGGGTATCTTATACGCCCAGAAGCCATTCCTCTCCTACGAAAGCACCGAAGAACACGCCGAAGCCGTACTGCCAACAGACTGGGAACGGCCGGCGGAATGGACTCGCGGCCGGCTGAAGTACACCAGTTCCACTTTCGAACACCCCTTTCCGAACAACACCGGCCGGTACGGTTGGCGCACCGATTACCCGCTGGGGGATCGCCACACGTTGCAGGGCCTGATGCGCCTGACCCGGGTGGACGCCAAATCGGTGGAGCAGGTGGTGGAGCTCGACAACAGCAGCGACATCTATAATTGGCCGTTCCTGTACGGGGTTGAAGTCGGACATTGGTCCTTGAACGATGAGGAAGCGGACCAGCTGCGCGACTATCTTCTACGCGGCGGCTTCTTCATGACCGACGATTTTCACGGGACCCAGGAGTGGGACGTCTTCATGGAGGGCATGC
>Ga0157370_10006390_pt1 | contig 13006 bp, 8 predicted proteins | sample C35metaG_FD_113463 | JGI IMG/M metagenome (GOLD analysis project Ga0157370, IMG submission 113463) | Corn rhizosphere microbial communities from Kellogg Biological Station, Michigan, USA - C3-5 metaG | ecosystem: Host-associated > Plants > Roots > Rhizosphere > Soil | place: USA: Michigan...
GCGCAGCCACGCGAAACGTCCCGCGACTTCCGACGGGATCGCGTAGCCCACGGTGTCCGGTGCATTCAAGGTTCCGGCACCCGCCGCGACCACCGCGCTGAACACTTCGGCGAGGTATTCGGGCTCGGTGCGCATCGCGTCCTCGGCCGAGAATTCGACTTCGTCGGAAAGCCCGCGCGCGCGCTCCACGGCGGCGACCGCGGCATCGAGCACCTGCGCGCGGCTCATGCCGAGCTTGTGCTCGCGGTGCAGCGGGCTGGTCGAGATGAACACATGGATGCGCGAGCGCTTCGCCTTCTCCAGCGCATGGCCGGCGCGATCGATGTCGCCGTCGCGGCAGCGCGCGAGCGCGCACACCGTGGTGCCCTCGCGCAAGGTCTCGGCGATCCGCGCGGTCGCGGCGAAATCATCGGGCGAGGCTTGCGGGAACCCGGCTTCCAGCACGTCCACGCCTAGCACCTCAAGCATTTGCGCCATCCGCAGCTTGGCCTTGGGATCGAGCGCGAATCCCGGCGCTTGTTCGCCATCGCGCAGGGTGGTGTCGAAGATGCGGACGTGTCCGGTGGATACGTCGTCCTGGGTGTCGCTGGCTTGCCGGTTCGGATTTTTCATCGCGTGGCTCCACTGTTCGAGGCGGCGCCGAAGGCAATAAAAAACCCCGCATCCGTTTCCGGTGCGGGGTTCTTCAGGAGTATTCAGGTTTGTTCTGGTTACCTGGACACGCGCCCTCAGCCCGCACCTCCGCTGGTAATAAGGAGAGTAAGTACGAGGACGAGAGCGAGGATCGAGTCGATCCCGGGTATGCCGCGGGCCAGCAACGCGCCATCGATCGCGACCAGGCGATCGGTGTTGCGAACGTTGCGATGGATGTTGCGCTGCGGCATGGGTCGAAAGTAATCGCGGGTTTGTAGCGCTGTCAAGCGTTTTCTGATGACGATTTGTTCTATGTGCGGCGCGCGGACGTCTGGACGTCCAGATGTCCGCCCGCCGCAGCCATCCCGCTGCGCGTTCGGGCGGCGGGTTCACGCAGCCAGCGTTTCAGGGCTCGATCCTCGGCGGCCAGCGGTTCAGCTTCCGCCGCTCGATCCAGCATCGCGGCGAGCACCGCGGGCACGGGGACGGGGTGACCGACCAAGGGTTCGACCACGCCTTCGAACTTGGCCGGATGGGCGGTCGCGACGACCGCCCAGGGCGCTGTATCGCCGGCTGCGCGCAGGGTGTCCAGCACATGCATCGCCGTCGCGCTGTGCGGACAGAACACCTCTCCGTACGCATTCGCATGGTGTGCGATGGTGTGGCGAATGCCGGCGTCGTGGACGCTGGTTGCGGCGATTTGCGCGCGCAGTGCAGCGTCGTCGTTGCCGAAGGTCCAGCGCAGGCGTTCGAAGTTGCTGGCGCGCCGACGTCCATCGCATTGGCGAGCGTGGCGACGGCGTCGCGCGGACGGTAATCACCGCCGCCGAAGAATTCCGGCAAGGTGACATTGGCGTTGCAGGCCAAGCGCACTTCACCGACCGGCAAACCCAGCCTGCGTGCCCACAACGCGGCCACTGCATTGCCGAGGTTGCCGGTGGGCACGACGAAGTTGAGTGGCACGCCGTGTTCGCGCCACAACTGCAGTGCGGCGTGCGCGTAGTAACTCATCTGCGGAAGCAGCCGCCCGAGGCTGATGCTGTTGGCCGAACTGAGCGGGCGCACCACCTGCAGTGCCGCATCGTTGAGCGCGGCCTTGACCATGCGCTGGCAGTCGTCGAAGCGTCCCTGCACGCGCAACGTGCGCACGTTGCCGCCGAAACTTCCGAGCTGGTGCGCCTGGCGTGGCGAAACCCGCCCGTCCGGGTAAAGAATCACGACGTCGATGTTCGGCTGGCCGTGGAACGCGGCGCCCACCGCGGCGCCGGTGTCCCCCGACGTGGCGACCAGGATGGTGAGCGGGCGCGCATCGTCGCGTGGCAATCGGCGCAGGCACGCGGCAAGAAAGCGCGCCCCGACGTCCTTGAACGCGGCAGTCGGGCCGTGGAAAAGCTCCAACACGAACGTATCGCGCTGCGGCAACGGACGCAGAGGCGTTTCGAAATCCAGCGCTTCCCGGCAGATCGCAGGCAATTCGGCGGCCAGCGGATCGCCGGCGAAGAACGGCGCCAGCAATGTCGCGGCGGTATCGGCGAGTGAGCCGTCCGGGTCGAACGACGAAGCATCGAGTCGCGGGAACGTCTGGGGGACGTACAAGCCGCCGTCCGGCGCAAGGCCGGCGGCGATCGCGCCGCTGATCGTGACGGCCGGGCTGCGGCCGCGGGTGCTGAGGTAACGCAGGGGCTCGTTCATGTCATCGTCGCGTGTTCGGCCGCATCGTCGACGTGTTCAGTCAATGTTGCCGCGGGCGATTCGATCGGCGCGACGAAAGCGTCGCTTTGCAGTCCTTCCGCGGCGAACGCGCTCCGCATTGCGGAAGCTGCTGCCCCGGCATCATCGCGGTTTTCGTACCAGCCGAACACGCTGGGGCCGCCGCCCGAAATGCTGGCGCCGAGCGCATGATGATCCAGCGCCGCTTGTTTGACGCGCGCGAAGCCCGGTACCAGTGATGCGCGCCGCGGCTCCACCAGCACGTCCCGCAGACCTTCGCGCACCAGTGCGGCGTCGCCGCGGAAACAGCCCGCCAATACCAGCGCGAGATTGGCGCTCTGCGAGACGAATGCGTCCAGCGCGTAATTGCCGGCCAGCGCGGCGCGCGCCTTGCGCGTCTCCAGCACGCAGTGCGGATGCACCAGCGCGCAATGCCAATCGCGCGGCACCGGGATGCGCAGCAGGCGATCGTGCGTCGCGAGCACCAGTCCGCCCAGCAACATCGAACCCAGGTTGTCGCCGTGGCGGCTGCCGCTGGCCACGGCTTCGCCGTCCAGCGCGAAGCGATACAGCGCTTCGCGCGGAAACGGCTGTTCCAGCAAGGCATTGGCGGCCACCAGCGCGGCGACGCATGACGCGGCCGAGCCACCCATTCCCGACCCGAGTGGAATGCCTTTGTGCAGAATCAATTCGAATCCGTGCGGCAATCCGAGCGCGGCGCGCAACGCCAGCAATGCCATGCCTGCAGTGTTCAGTCGCGGTTCGCGCGGCAGGTCCGTAACGGCGCCATCGATCTCGGCGATGCGGACAGTGGGTTCGTCGATCACGCGCACTTCGGCGCTATCGGCGGCCCCGGCCATGCCGTGGCCGAGGATGTCGAAGCCCACGCCGACATTGCCCACGCTGGCCGGTGCGCACGCGCGGGCAACGCATGCCCGCGATCCGGCGAATGGCGGCGGCCTGTTTTCGATCATCTCGGCACTCATGATGGCACCGCCAGCGTTTCGGCGATCCGCAGCACGTCGGCGAACACGCCGGCAATGGCGTTCACGGTGACCTCCGGTAGAGGTCCCGTCTCGCTGGCGGGTGTCGGTTTGCGCCGGCCCGCCTCGTCGAGGGCGGGACCGTTGCGTGCAAGGATTATTCGCGCACGAACGCCCACCCGTGACCGATGGTCGTGGTGGTAATGATCGTGGTGGTGGCAGTACAGCCGGCCGGCCGTGCCCGCTCGGCTTGGGCGGGGACGCGGAATCCATCGGCTGGCGCGGGTGGGAACGACATGGCCACGGAAGCTAGTGTGAGCCACGGGCGATTGTCAAGACATTTCGGGCGTTTTGTTCTGGACGTCCAGACGTCCATATCAGATGGAAGGCCCAACGCCATGATTCCAATCAAGGGGGTGGCCGTGCAGCCATGCCCCCGTCGTGCTCGCCGTCAGGCATGGTGTGGCTGATAAAATGAAACGATGGACACGCAGAACCCCACTGAACGCCCTGCCGCAGAATCCGTCGTTCGCCTCGCCGATTACCGTCCTCCCGCGTGGAGGGTGACCGAGGTTCAACTGAAGTTCGACCTCGGCGTCGAAGAAACCCTGGTTCATTCAAAACTCACCCTCGCGCGCGATCGCGACGAGCCGCTGCGCCTCGATGGGGAGGACGTGGAACTGGTGGCTGCGCGGCTCGACGGGCGCGCCTTGGTGCCGGCCGACTACACGCTCGATGTTGCGGGTCTCACCATTCCCGGTGCGCGCGACGGCAGCGTGCTGGAGCTGGAGGTGCGTATCCACCCAGCCGGCAACGGCCAGTTGTGCGGGTTGTACCCGTCGGGCAAGCCGGAACGCGCATTCCTGCTGACACAGTGCGAAGCGCAAGGTTTCCGCCGCATCACGTTCTTTCCCGATCGTCCCGACGTGCTGGCGCGCTACGACGTCACCCTCGTCGCCGACAAGTCACGTTTCCCGGTGCTGCTGGCGGCGGGGGAGGAAACCGAATCGGGCGATCTCGACGACGGCTGCCACTTTGCGCGCTTCGTCGATCCGCACCCGAAACCGAGTTACCTGTTCGCGCTGGTGGCGGGGCGCCTCGAGAAGATCGAGCGCGACTATCGCACCGCCGATGGGCGCGATGTGATCCTGCGTCTGTGGGCCGAGGCCGACGCAATCGACCGCTGCCATTACGCGATGGATGCGCTGGGACGCGCGATGCGCTGGGACGAGCACGCCTACGGGCGCAACTACGACCTGCCGGTTTTCAACGTGGTCGCGACCCACGACTTCAACATGGGCGCGATGGAGAACAAGGGGCTCAACATCTTCAACTCGAAGTATCTGCTGGCAGATCCGGACGCCACCACCGATGACGAATACCGCCATATCGAAGCGGTGATCGGGCACGAATACTTCCACAACTGGAGCGGCAACCGCGTCACCTGCCGTGACTGGTTCCAGCTTTCCCTGAAGGAAGGTTTCACGGTGTTCCGCGAGCACAGCTTTTGCGAAGCCATGCACTCGGCGTCATTGAAACGCATCGAGGACGTGGCCACCTTGCGGCGCGTGCAGTTTCCGGAAGACGCGGGCCCGCTGGCGCATCCGGTGCGTCCGGCGGCCTACCAGGCCATCGACAACTTCTACACCGCAACCGTGTACGAAAAAGGTGCGGAACTGATCCGCATGATCGCCGGACGTTTGGGTCCGGAAGGTTTTCGGCGCGGCACGGATCTCTACTTCTCGCGCTTCGACGGCCAGGCCGTCACCATCGACGACTTGCTGGCGGCGTTGGGCGAGGCCAATGGCGTCGACCTCTCATCGTACCTCGCGTGGTACGCGCAGGCCGGCACGCCGGAACTAAGCGCGCGCGGCGAATACGATGGCGCTTCGAAGCGCTATGTGCTCACGCTTGCCCAGCGCACGCCGCCGACGGCGGGGCACCCGTACAAACAGCCGGTGCCGATTCCGGTGAACGTGGCATTGTTCGGCGATGACGGTATTCCGATGCCGTTGCAACTCGAAGGCGATGCCGCGCCTGTTGTCCGCGAGCGTGTACTGGAATTGACCCGCGCCGAACAACGCTTCGTGTTCGAAAATGTGCCATCAGCTCCGACCCCTTCGCTCTGCCGCGGCTTCTCGGCGCCGGTGCGGATCGCGTTCGACTACGAGCCCGCACAGCTCGCGTTGCTGCTGCGCCATGAAACCGAAGGCTTCGATCGCTGGAATGCCGCGCAGGAACTCGCCGCGCGCGCGTTCGACGAAGCGATCGCCGGCGGCGATGGATGCGCCGCGACGGATGCATGGCTGGCGGCATTGGCGCAATTGTTCGTCGCGCGTGCGGAGATCGATTCCGCACTGCTGGCCGACCTGCTGACACCGCCGTCGGAACTCGAACTTGGCGCGCGTCATGCGCCGTTCGACCCCGATGCCGTCCATGCCGCGCGCGATGAGCTGGAAAACGCGCTGGCACGGCGGCTGGGTGATGCGCTGACCGCGGCGTACCGCGAACTCCACGCCGACGAGTCGGGTGCGCTCGACCAGCCAGCGGTTGCGCGACGCCGGCTGAAAGCGCGCGTGCTCGCTTTGCTGGTGCGTCACGATGCAACGGTCGGCACTGAACTGGCGTCCAGGCAATGCAACGCGGCGCGCGGCATGACCGATCGTCTCGCCGCGCTGACGGCATTGGTGCGCAACGATGCAGCGCAAGCCGCCGATGCGCTGCGGCTGTACCGCGAACGTTTCGACGGCGATGCACTGACGCTGGACAAGTGGTTCATGCTGCAGGCCACCGTGCCCGCGCACGCCGCGCTCGAGCGCGTGCAGGCGCTGGAATCCGACCGCGCCTTCACGCTGGCCAATCCCAATCGCGTGCACGCGTTGCTGGGCGCGTTCGCGCGGGCCAACCCGGTGGCGTTCCACCGCCCGGATGGCGCCGGCTACCGGTATTTCACCGGAAAGCTGGCGGAGATCGACGCGCGCAACCCGCAACTTTCGGCGCGGCTGGCCAAGGCGTTCGAGGACTGGACCCGGCTTGAGCCCGGGCGCCGCGCGTTGGCCGAGACGGCCTTGCGCGCGCTGCGGGAACAGGGGCAACACTCGCCCGATCTCATGGAAATCCTGAGCCGGATGCTGGGGGCCGGCGACACCGGCAGCGCTTGCTAAGGGAAACCTAATCCTTTCGGGCGTATCCTCGGGCCCAGCTCTCAGCGAAAAGCCAGACCCGTGCACGGCCAGCGGGACTTGTGTCGTAGCGTTCGCTGGCACGGCGATCAGGGAAGATCGCATGAGCAAACCGGAGGTGTGCCATGCAAGGAACATTTCGGTCAGGAGGATGGAGCCACGTTGTGCGCATGGCGCTTCTGAGCGCCGGCATGGTCGCGCTGGCCGGCTGCGCCACCGGTTACGCCTTCGTGCAACCGGATGAGGCGGGCAGCGGCGGCTACTACACCAGCGACGAGCCGTATTCCGGCCAGGGTTATTACGATTACTACGGCACCGGTCCGTATTATCCCGGCACCAGCGGTTACGGTTACTACAACGGCACCAGCCCGTACTCGAATGCCTTCGGCTGGGACGACGGCTACTACGGTGATTACGGTTACTGGTCCTCTTTCACCTTCAACCTTGGTATCTCAAACGTATGGGGTTTCCCGGGCTATTGGGGGCCTTGGTACACCATCGGTTTCCCGATCTCGGGGTGCTGGCGCCGGGACTGCGGCCACTACCACCGGCGGGATCACCGTCATCACCACGACCGGCACGATTTCGTCGCGGCCACGCCGCACCCGCGGCTGAAACCGGGTGCGCCCCCGCGCGGTTCCGTGCCGCCGGTCCAGATGCTGGCGCGCCCGGCGGACAGTTTCGCCAAGAGGCGCCCGCTCCCAAGCGCCACCTTCGCGCCGCACGATTTTGTGCGGGCGCCGATCGACCGGTTGGCCGGGGAGCGCTTCATGGCAATGCCAGCACGACCGATCTCCATGCCACGCGCATCGGTGGAACCTGAATTCGCCAATCGAAGTGACATGCCGATGCCGGCCAGGCAGGATTTTCACGTCGCCCCGCGAATGATCGCGACGCCGGCGCCGGCAACCAGGGTTGCGCCAGTCTCGCGGCCATCTCCGCATCAGACAGACGCATCCAGAACCCGGATTCCGTGAGGTTTTTTCCGTCCAGCCAATGAAAAAGGGAGCGCAATGCTGCGCTCCCTTTTCCCCCTCAAATCACGAAACCCGGCGATTGCGCTCGTGCCGCTTCAATGCGGGATGCTGACCACGCCGCTCAGTTCGTGCAACTGCAGTTCGGCCGGTTTCATCGTGTGCAGCGCCCCGTCGTGACGCACTTCACGGATTTCCTCGGTGTGCAATTCGAGCTCCGCCATGTGGACCAGCTCGTCATGGTGCCGGTAAACCTCTTGCCATTCTTCATTGGTCATAGCGACGTGGTTCATCACACTGCTCCTGTATCGCTGGGTGAACGCCGGAAATCTGAATGCTTCAAGTGGCGTTCATCCGCAGCCGCTGATACTCTTCGCCGAAAGGGGCAGTTGCGATTCAATCCGCCACTTCGACGCCCGATGTTTTTCCCGAATCTGGCGCCCGGAACTCGGTTACTCTGGATTCCCCCTGTTCCTGATGACCGCCGGGCGCCAGTTCCTTTTCGCACCAGTCCGTGGTGCTTCCCGCCGATGCAAAGACCGGTCCCTGTATCCGGTCCGTGCCGCTTTGTGGCGGCTGCATCGGCGGGAGCGCAGGAGTATTTGTGCACGCCGCATGCCAATCCATCGGGAAGCGCGCCCGAAATTTGCAAGAGTTTGTAACGTTGGCGGGTAGGCAAAGACTTACGTACGCTACGCACCGCGCCAGGTAACATTTCGAAACGATTCAAGGGGCGATTGCAAACGGAAGTTCACATTCGCAATGCCGATGGCGATCGATGATTGTGCGTTGCGTGGAAACGAGTGACACCGTATGACCGGTTATGACGTTATCGTTGTTGGCGGCGGCCATGCTGGCACCGAAGCCGCACTTGCTTCTGCACGCTGCGGTGCGCGCACGTTGCTGCTCACGCACAACATCGAGACGATCGGCCAGATGAGTTGCAATCCCGCGATCGGCGGGATCGGCAAGGGTCATCTGGTGAAAGAGATCGACGCGCTGGGCGGCGCGATGGCACACGCGGCCGACCTTGCCGGCATCCAGTGGCGGACGTTGAATGCATCGAAAGGTCCGGCGGTGCGCGCGACGCGCTGCCAGGCCGATCGCGCGTTGTACAAGGCCGCGATCCGGCGCATCGTCGAACGGCAACCGAATCTCGAAATCTTCCAGCAGGCGGTCGACGACCTCGTGATCGAGCACGGCCGTGTCGCCGGCATCGTCACGCAAATGGGTTTGACGATCCACGCGCCGCGCGTGGTGCTGACGGTCGGCACGTTCCTCGCCGGCAAGATACACATCGGTCTTGAAAACCATGCAGGCGGTCGCGCCGGTGATCCACCTGCGACCATGCTCGCGAAACGCCTGCGCGAATTGCCGCTGGGCGCCGATCGTCTGAAGACCGGCACGCCTCCGCGCATCGACGCGCGCACATTGGATTACTCGGTGTTCGAGAAACAGCCGGGTGACGAACCGCTGCCGGTGTTCTCGTATCTCGGTTCGCGCGATGAACATCCGTGCCAGATGCCGTGCTGGATCACGCACACCAGCGAACGCACGCACGACATCATTCGTGCAGGACTCGACCGTTCGCCGCTTTACACCGGCAAGATCGAAGGCACCGGCCCGCGCTACTGCCCGTCGATCGAAGACAAGGTGGTGCGTTTCGCCGACAAGGTCTCGCACCAGATCTTCATCGAGCCGGAAGGCCTGGACGCGATCGAGATCTATCCCAACGGCATTTCCACTTCACTGCCGTTCGACGTGCAGGTGGAACTGGTGCATTCGATCCCCGGCTTCGAGCGCGCACACATCACGCGCCCCGGCTACGCGATCGAGTACGACTATTTCGATCCGCGCGGCCTGCAGCCGTGGCTGGAAACGAAAGCCATCGCCGGATTGTATTTCGCCGGCCAGATCAACGGTACCACCGGTTACGAGGAAGCCGCGGCGCAAGGCCTGATTGCCGGCCTCAACGCCGCGCGTGCCACGCGCGACGAACAGCCCTGGTGGCCGCGACGCGATGAGGCTTACACCGGCGTGTTGATCGACGATCTCACCACCAACGGCACGATCGAGCCCTATCGGATGTTCACCTCGCGCGCCGAATATCGTCTGCACTTGCGCGAGGACAATGCCGATTTGCGCCTCACCGAAAAAGGCTTCGAACTGGGCGTGGTACCGTCGCAGCGCTTCGATGCGATGCGCGCCAAGCGCGACGCGGTCGAATGCGAAACCGCGCGTTTGAAATCATTGTGGGCAACACCTTCCAATGCGCTCGGCGCGGCGTTGCAGGCGCAATGTGGCATCGCGCTCGCGCACGAGGCCAACGCGCTGGACTTGTTGCGTCGCCCCGAACTCAACTACGCCGCATTGACGGACACGGATGGATTCGGTCCCGCCGTTGCGCAAGAAGACGTGGCCACGCAAGTCGAGGTGCAAGCGAAATATGCGGGGTATCTCGATCGCCAGCGCGACGAAATCGAGCGCCAGCGCCGCCACGAATCCACGCCGATTCCCCCGGGTTTCGATTATGACCGCGTGCGCGGCCTGTCTGCGGAAGTTTCGGCGAAGTTGAAGCGCGTGCGCCCCGCCACGCTGGGTCAGGCGCGTCGGATCAGCGGCGTCACGCCCGCGGCCATTTCGCTGCTGCTGGTGCATTTGCATCGCCACCGAGACCCACGCGCCGCTTGAAGTTTGACCTTGCGCTCGTCCCTGATCGCCGCACCGCGAGGATGCAACGCGATCACGATCGACCCGGGTCAACGGATATCAGAACGGCCATCCATGGCCTGACTTTTCACCAAAGCTGCTCTGGGCGCATCTTCAATGACGATTACGCGAATTCCGCTCTCCGCGGTTGCGTTCCGACGAGGTTAACGCGCGCGCTGCAATCATCCATTCATCGCACTCGCGTGATGCCGACAGCAACGCCGCGCGGGATCCACGCTTCGAGACAGGAGAGACCACCAACCTGGCACGGATCGGCGTGCCAAAACATTGGAGGGAACACCCCGCGGATGATCCGCGAATCCGCTGCCAACTTGACCCGCACTGTTTATCGGCCGCTCCGTCGTGCCGGGCAGCGGGCGCTGCGCAAGCCGATTGCAAGCACAACGCGGATCTCGCGCCAGCCCGAACGCTATCCGGCGCTCGACAACGCGCGTTTCGTGCTGATCGCGTTGGTGGTGGCGGGGCATCTGCTGGAACAACTGGTCGACTCGGGGCCGTTTGCCGCGGCGCTGTACCGTTGGATCTACTTGTTCCACATGCCGGCGTTCGTGCTGGTTTCCGGCGCGGTGTCGAAGCCGAACCTGACACGCCGTCGCACGCTCGCGCTGGCGACTGGCCTGCTGATTCCCTACCTGGTGTTCCAGACGTTGTATCCCGCGTGGGATGCGTGGTTGTTCCAAACCAGCGATTGGTCGCAGGGTTATCTGACGCCGTACTGGTTGCTGTGGTACCTGCCGAGCCTCGCGTGCTGGCGTTTGCTATTGCCGTTGTTCGCGCGGCTGAAATTCGCGTTGCCGCTGGCCGTGGCGATCGCCTTGGCCGCGGGTCTGGCGCCGTGGATCGGTTATCCGCTGTCGCTGTCGCGTACCCTGGTGTTCTTCCCGCTGTTCCTGCTCGGTCATTTGATCGGCGCGAGACGCCTGCAGTACCTGGGTAGTGCAGGTGTCCGCAAGGCTGCTGCCGCGACCATCCTGCTGGGTGCAGCGGTCGGCGCTTGGTTTTTGCGCGACCTGGATCCGGGGTGGCTGTATGCGTCCGCCGACTATGCCGCCTTGAATGCCGCGGCGTGGTCCGGTTCGGCGACCAGACTGGTGCTGCTGACGGCATCGACGCTGTGCGCGCTCGCGGTGTTGGCGCTCATGCCGCGTCACGCGCGCCATTCCGGCTTCGGCCGGCGCAGCCTGACGGCCTATCTGATGCATGGTTTCCTGGTGCGCGGCCTGATCGCGGCCGGCGTGTTCGCCTGGCTTGCTGACGCCCTGCCGCCCTTTGCGCAAACGCTCCTGTGCCTTGCTGCCGGCGGCTTCATCGCCGCGCTGTTTTCCACGCGCCTGGCCGGCCGGATTGCAGCCCCGCTGACCTGTCCCGTGGCATGGCTGCGCGGCTTGCCCGGCGTCTTTGGCGGGGGCGCCATACGCTCGCGGATGGAACAAAACAAACGTCTGTATTAGGCTTGGCGCGTCCGCCGTTCGGCACCTGGAGATTCCCGCCCATGCTTCGCCCCCGTCACCTCGTCGGCGCCGTGGTGCTGGCGCTTGCCAGTTCCGCCGCGTTCGCGCAATCCACGCCACCTGCCGTGCAGCCGTCTGCGCATGCGGGCTTGTTCGACAACGTCGTGGTGTTCGGCGACAGCTTGAGCGATGACGGCAATTTGTCGCTGGCGCTGCAGTTGCCGCAGATCATGCGGTTCACCACGAATCCGGGTCAAACGGGACTCGAGAACGTCGCCGATTATCTGGGGGTGCCGATGACGCCTGCACTCGCGGGCGGCACCGATTTCGCCTTCGGCGGCGCAGGCATCCTCAACAATTCGCCGGGCACGCCCTCGAGCGTTCCGACCTTGCCCACGCAACTTGGCATGTATCTGCAAGCCACCGGCAACCAGACCGACCCGAACACGTTGTATGCGGTGTGGGGCGGCGCCAACGACGTGTTCTACGTCGCAACCTCTGCCGCGGCCGGCGCGACCGCGCAACAGTTGATCCAGCAGACCATCAAGCAACAGGTGCAACTGGCGATCGCGAACAGCGTGATCCCCAATGATCCCACTGCCATCGCCGCGTTCACGGCCCAGATCACGCCCACTGTGACCCAGCAGGTGGCCGCGCAAGTCGAAGCGGCTGCTGGTGTCTCGTCGCTGATGGACCAGGCGCAGGTGACCGCAACCTTGCAGCAGGCAGCCGCTACCGAGCTCGGCATGATCCAGCAACTCGGCAAGGCCGGTGCGCGCTACGTGATGGTGTTCAACTTGCCCAACATCGGCCTCACGCCTTCGGGAATCGCGCAGGGGCAGGCGGCGGCCACCCAGCTCACCGGCCTGTCGTTGATCTACAACAATGCGCTCAACGCGGGCCTCGCGAGCACCGGGGTCAACATCATTCCGGTCGATACCTTCGCGTTGCTCAATGAGATCGCGGCCGACCCGTCGCGCTACGGTCTTACCAATGTCACCCAGCCGGCCTGCACCGGCGGCGACGGCAGCGCATTCGAATGCCTGCCAGCCGGTACCCCCGGCGCGACGGTCACCTACCAGCCGGGTACCCAGAACACCTATCTGTTTGCCGACGGCGTGCATCCGACCACCGCCGCGCACGCGATGCTGGCGCAGTACGCCGAATCGATCATCGCGGCGCCGGGTGAAATGTCGCTGCTGGGCGAGGCGCCGCTTGCGATCAACGAAAGCCTCAATCGTTCGGTGCTCGATCAGGCCACCACCAGTCTGGCGAATGCGCCGGGCAATGGATTGCGGCTATGGGCGAATTACGACTACACGCGCCAGCGTCTCGACGCGCAA
>Ga0157370_10006391_pt1 | contig 13004 bp, 22 predicted proteins | sample C35metaG_FD_113463 | JGI IMG/M metagenome (GOLD analysis project Ga0157370, IMG submission 113463) | Corn rhizosphere microbial communities from Kellogg Biological Station, Michigan, USA - C3-5 metaG | ecosystem: Host-associated > Plants > Roots > Rhizosphere > Soil | place: USA: Michigan...
CGCGAGCGAGGTGCCGCTGGAAACAGCACGCGCGTGCGCGACGGTGGCCGAGCTGGCGGAGATGGCGGCCACCAAGGGGAACGTGAACGCGCGCGCGGATGCCGGCGTCGCGGCGCTGATGGCGGAAGCGGCGTGCCGGGGCGCGGCGTTCAACGTGAAGGTGAACGTCGACTCACTCGACGACTCGGCGGCCGCGCACGGGCTCACCGAGGCCGCGGAAAACTTCGTGCGTACGGCGAGTGCGGCGGCGGCGCGCACCGCGGCACTCGTGCAGGGCGGCTGACGGCGCTACCGGGAACCGAGCCGATTTTTCGGAGGTTGCGAGAGCGCGGCCGGACGATCAATTCGGCGGCAACGGCGGCGCGGGTGGCGTTGGCGGTGTGATGAATCCGCCCTCGCCAATCGGATCGTCATCGGCGTCCTTGTTGCCGGCATCCTTCGCGACCTGCGCCTTCGTGTTGTTCCAGCCAGTCTCGACCACCGGCTGCTTCGCAGCTGCGGCCTGGGCCAGCACGTTCCGCTTCCTCGCGGACATCTCTGCCGCGGCATTCGCGTGGGTCGCGCTGCTCAACCAGCTGCAGTCCACCAGATTCTCGTCACCCGAATACTTGTAGTTGTCCACCAGGTACATCTGGAATTCGATCTTGGCCCGCTCGTACTTGATGAAGTTTTCGCCTTTCGATCCAGCGTCGGGAATCTCGAAGACGTCGCTGAAGTAGGTCGCACGCTGCCTGGGATCGGTCGAGTAGCAGACGTACGCGATGGATCCCGGAGCAGGTGGAGCAGCGGGAGCGGCTGGGGTGACGGGGTTCGAGGGCTCGGATCGGCCGACAGCGGAATTGGAACGGGCTGCTGCGGCACTATCGGCCACTCGCTTGCCCTCGTCCCGAGCCGCCTGCGCGAGCGCGCGGAGAAATTGCGCGCTCAGTGAGTTGTCGACGGAATCCGACGAGCTCGAGTTGGCCACGCTGCTTTTTGCCTGGCCGCCCTTCCCCATCGCGACGAAATTCCCGTAGCCCTCCCAGTCCATCGTGAAGGTGAACTTTCCGGGGCCGTCGGGCATGAAGTCGTGGGCGACCGGTATCAGTATGCCGCCGCAATTGGCTGCGGGGTCGCCGGCAGGTTCCCGATACGTGAACGCGTCGCCGTGGTTCACGCAGATCTGACCGGTGCCGGATCGCATCCAGCCGCTCTTCTGCACCCGATCGTCGTGGTACGCTCCCCACAGGCCGTCGGGACGCAGCGTCGTGAACGCGACGCGCGCGCCGGACTGCGGGGTGTATGGCCCCGCCGCGTCGTAGTCCTCATCGTAGACGGTCGCACACGTGCCGGCCGCCACCGTGTACCATCCGCTCGTCTTCCACGTGTAGCCGGTGATGAAGCTCTGGATTCGCGCTGCAACGGCGACATCGACGTCGGCCCGACCGTTGTTGCAGATCTCCAGCGACGCATCCTGTGCCGACGCGATGCGGGGCAGCAGCATCGCGGCGAAAAACAACACGACCAGCCGAGGGCCTTTCATGACTTACTACCTCCGGAGCAGAGGCACACGCACACCATACTAGCAGGAACCGGATGGAACGCCAGCGGCCAACTCGAGGCGCCACTGTCTGGTTCGCCGCGCGTGAGGTTGCGCAGCACTCGCTTCTTCGGGAAACGGTTGACGCCGACGGCGCGGCACGGATCGCCTTGCGGGTCCGTGCCGCGCTCGCGAAGTGGAACGGCTCGAGCTACGGCTTGCTGCGCGTGATCGCCGTGTCCTTCTTCGCGGAGGGCGTCGCGACGGCGGGTTTGACTGTCGTCGCGGTCCTGGTCGGGGTCACTGCCTGCGTCGTGACTGGCGCTTTCGCCGCCGCGCCCGTTGTGCCCGTCGGCGTCCTGCCCGTGTTGCTCACGGCAATCGCCCTGCTTCCGGGTGCCGCCGCAGTAACCGACGTCGGGTTCGTTGCGGCCGGGCTCTGACGGTTTGTCGCCGGCGCCGGATTCTTCGCAATCGAGCCGGCGGCGGTCGAGGTTGTGACGGCCGGACCGGGCGACGGGGTCGTCGGCGACGCGCATGGATCGACCGTCTGCGCGGCCGCGGGCGGCGGCGCCTTCTTGTGCTTGAAGAGCGACGTGATGCCGGAGACCGTCGTCGCAGCCGTGGCGACCGTCGAGGAGGCCTGGCCAGCCGCGTTCTGCACGGTGCCGGAGCCGGTCGCGCCCGCGACCTGCATTGCGGTGCCGGCGACGCCTCCCTTGTTGCAGGGCGCTGCGCCCGGAACGACGCCGCCCGCGAGCGACGCGCCGCCCGACACCCCGTTCGTCAGCCCCTCGAAGTGCAGGGGAAACTCTCCGCCCAGCGAGTGCTGGTTGCCCTCGTACGAATTGATCTCGTCGACGGTCAGGTCGAGCATGAAGGTGAAACCATAGATCTCCTGGCCCGGGTACCACGCCAGCTCGAACTGGGCATCTCCAGCGCCGCCGGGAGGCAGCGTGAACTTCGGATCGAAGCTGTTGCCGTTCACCTGACCGATTCCGCGGACGCCGTTCGCGCCGAACACGCTGTAGCGGTTTCCCTTTTCGTCTACCGCGCCTCCGGACCCCGCGACATATCCCAGCACGAGCGGATTCGCCGTCTTGTTGCGGAACCGGACGATCACGTCGAGAATCTTGTACCCTCGCAGGTCGCTCGTTCGAAAGTTCGTGATCGTCGCCGCGAAGTCACCGGACTCGGCGCAGTTCGGCGTGTTCCCGCACACCGAAGGAGGCGCGGGCGCGGCGGCGGGAGCGCTCGCCGCAACGGGGGCGGCCTGCGCGTGAAGGACGGGTACCAGCACCACGGGCCCGGCGGTGAGGCCGGCTACGGCGACTGCCCACCGCATGCATCGACTGACTCGCATGTTCCACTCTCCTTGGCATCGGGTGACCGCTCGATTGCATTCTGTATTGCGCAGAAAGCAGCCGAGGATCGTCATGCGCCGAGCACGTTCGGAGTGGAAATGCGCTGCCCGCGTCGCTCCTAGTTCGTCGCGTAGGCCGTCAGAATCCGCGGGCCGGCGTCCGTGATCGCGATCGTGTGCTCGAAGTGCGCCGCACGCGAGCCATCGGCCGTCACCACCGTCCAGCGGTCGGGCATGGTGCGCGTCTTCGGCGTGCCCACGCTCACCATCGGCTCGATCGCGATCGTGAGCCCCGGCGTCAACTTCATAAGGCGCTTGGGCTTGCCGTAGTTCGGCACCTGCGGCTCCTCGTGGAACTCCGTCCCGATGCCGTGCCCCACCAGATCGCGCACCACACTGAAGCCCGCACCCTCGGCCACCGCCTGGACCGCCGCGCCGATGTCGCCGATGTGATTGCCGATCACGGCCGCGGCGATGCCCGCATCGAGGGCGCGCTGCGTCACGTCCAGCAGCTGCTTCGACGTCGCGTCCACCTCGCCGATGGCGACCGTGGTCGCCGAGTCCGTGAAGAAGCCCTTGAAGCGTACGCCCACGTCGAGCGAGAGCACGTCGCCGTCGTGCAGCACGCGCTTCCTGGACGGGATGCCGTGCACGATCTCCTGATTGATCGAGGCACACACGGATCCGGGGAAGCCGTACAGCCCCTTGAACGCCGGCGTCGCGCCCTCGTGGCTCCGGATGAATGCCTCCGCCATCTCGTCCAGCTCCCACGTGGACACGCCGGCCTTCGCCTGCGCGCGCAGATGCGAGACGGTCGCGCCCAGAATGCGCCCGCCCTCCGCCATCAGCTCGATCTCACGCGGCGACTTCAACGCGATCATTTTCCGAGTCCCTTCATCACGATTCTGGTGATGTCATCGATGTTGCCCAATGCATTTACTCGCACGACGCGCGTTCCGTTGGTCTCCGGCGCGTCCGCGCCATTCGATTTCCGGGCGCGCTGGTCGTACCACTCGATCACCGGCTCCGTCTGCTCGCGATACGCCCGCATGCGCGCGCGGATGGCGTCCGGCTCGTCGTCCTTGCGCCGCACGAGCTTTCCGCCGCACTTCTCGCAACGGGTGCCCGGCTCGCGCCCCGTGTAGGGCGTCTGGCAGCCCTCGCAGGTGGTCCGCGCGCTGAGGCGGCGCACCAGCTCGTCCTCGCCCACCTCGAAGAGTAGCACGGCATCCACGCGGCGTCCCAGCTCACGCAGCACCCGCTCCAGCCCCTCCGCCTGCGGCACCGTGCGCACCACGCCGTCGAGCACCACGCCCTTCGAGGCGCTCCCCTGTGCGAGTGCCTCCTTCATGATACCGAGGATCACGGAATCGGGCACGAGGTCGCCGCGCTCCATCGCGGCCTTCGCCGCGAGCCCGAGCGGAGTGCCCTGCGCCACCGCGGCGCGCAGCACGTCGCCGGTGGCCAGCTTGGGGATGCCGAGCGACGTGGCGATGCGCTCGCCCTGCGTGCCCTTTCCTGCGCCCGGCGGCCCGAGCAGGACGATGTTCATGGTTCGGTCTTCATGGTGCGAGCCCTCTCGGCGTTAGTGTTGAGCAGCAACACGGTGAGGTGCTCGCGAGGGATCAGCCCCGCTCGCGGAACCTCACGCGGGCACCCTTCTTCATGAATCCGTCGTACTTCCGGATCAGCAGCTGCTGTTGCACTACCTGGACCGTGTCCAGCCCAACGCCAACCACGATCAGCAGCGACGTTCCGCCGAAGCGGAAGGGCACGTTGATCGCCTCCGAGATCACGATCGGCAGGAGGAAGATCAGCGTCAGGAAGATCGCGCCGGGAAAGGTGATGCGCGTGACCACCCGATCGATGTACTCCGCCGTGCGCGCCCCCGGCTTGACACCGGGAATGAACCCGCCCTGCTTCTTCAGATTTTCCGCGATGTCGATCGGATTGAAAATGATCGACGTGTAGAAGTACGTGAAGAAGAGGATGAGCAGCGCGGAGAGCAGGTAGTACCACCCCGTGCCCGGCTGGAAGTATTCCGCGATCTCCTGCAACTTCGGGTTCTTGCTGAACTGCGCGAGCGTGCCCGGCACGACGATCACGGTCTGCGCGAAGATGATCGGCATGACGTTCGCCGCGTTCATGCGCAGCGGAATGAAGTTCTTCGCGCTCTCCCGCTGTCGCCCGCGCGCCATCGTGCGCTGCGGAATCTGGATCGGCACGCGCCGGGCCGCGACCGTGATCGCGACCGTGCCCGCGACCACCAGCACCATCACGACGCCGAGCAGCACGAGCTTGGGCGCCGCCGTCGTGCCCGTCTGCACGTACGCGAACGTCTGCCCGATGCCGGGCCAGATGCGCTCGACGATCGAGAAGAAGATCAGGAGCGACGCGCCGTTCCCGACACCGCGCTCGGTGATCTGCTCGCCCAGCCACATGACGAACATCGCGCCCGTCGTGAGGAAGAGCACCATCTGCAGGCGGAAGCCCAGCCCCGGATGGATCACCGCGCCCGAGAGCGACTCGGTGAAGAGCGCGTATCCCCACGCCTGCAGCATCGCGATCGCGACCGTGAGATAGCGCGTGTACTGCGTGATCTTGTTTCGTCCCTCTTCCTCGCGCTGCATCTTCTCGAACGTCGGCACGACGGCCGTCATGATCTGGAAGACGATGCTGGACGAGATGTACGGCACGATGCCGAGCGCGAACACCGTCGCGCGCGAGAGGCCGCCGCCGGTGAACAGATCGTACAGGCCGGCGAGGCCGCCCGACTGCTGATTCTGGAAGAAGTCGATCAGCGCCTGCACGTCGATGCCTGGCGCCGTGATGTGCGCGCCGAGCCGGTAGATCACGAGCGCCAGGAGCGTGAAGCCGATCTTCGACTTCAGCTCCGGCGTCTGGAAGAGATTCTTTACCGCTTCTGCTGGATTCGATTGCGCCATTTTACTCTTCGACACGGCCTCCCGCCGCGACGATCGAATCGCGCACGGAAGCGCTCACCCTGATTCCGCGCAGCGTGACTGCGCGCGTCAACTCGCCGTTGTTGAGCACCTTGGCCGGTCCCTTGTTCTTGCGGATCAGCCCTGCTGCAATCAGCGACTCCTGCGTCACTTCGGTTCCCTCGAGCTCGTTGAGGGCGTCGAGCCGCACGGTCTGGTTCTCGACGCGGAACGGGTTCGTGAACCCGCGCTTGGGCAGCCGGCGCGTGAGCGGCATCTGCCCGCCCTCGAAATGCGGCTTGCCGCCGCCCGGGCCGTGATGCCCCGCGCGCGCCTTCGATCCCTTGTGTCCCTTGCCGGACGTCTTGCCCGTGCCCGATCCCGGTCCGCGTCCGAGACGCTTGCGGTTGCGATGCGAATGCAGCGCCGCCTCGAGATTGTGCAGGCCGAGCTTCTCGACCGGCGCGTCTTCCTCTTTTTTCGTCGCCATGGTCTACTCCTTCACCGGCGTCACCTTCACCAGGTGCCGCACGCGCTTGATCGCTCCGCGAAGCGAGGGCGAATCCGGCTTCACCACCACGTCCTGGTGGTGCCTGAGCCCGATCGCCTTCAGCGTCGCACGCATCCGGGCTGAATGCCCGATGCCGCTTCGCACCTGCTCGATGCGAACGTCGCCCTTGGTGAGCGTGTTCGACTCGGTCTTCGCCGGGCCCTTCCCCGGATGCCAAACGAATGTCCGTGGCATTACACCATCTCCTTCGATTTCGCGCGCGACTTGTACTGCAGGCTGCCGACCTCGATGTCGCGCTCGCGCGCGATCTGCTCGACGGTCGTCAGGTGATGCAGCCCATCCAGCGTCGCACGCACCATGTTGTGCGGATTGGTCGAGCCCAGGCTCTTCGTGAGGATGTCGCCCACGCCCGCGCACTCGAGCACCGCGCGAACCGCGGCGCCCGCGATGACGCCGGCTCCCGGCGCCGCAGGCTTCATCAGCACGCGACCGGCGCCGTGCTCGCCGATGATCTCGTGCGGAATCGTGCTCCCCGTGAGCGGGATGCTCGACATGTTGCGCCGCGCGGCGTCGACGGCCTTGCGAACCGCCTCCGACACTTCGTTCGCCTTGCCCGTGGCCACGCCCACCTTCCCGCGGCCATCGCCGACGGCGACGAGCGCGTTGAAGCTGAAGCGGCGTCCACCCTTCACGACCTTGGCGACGCGGTTGATCGAGATCACGTTCTCGAGCAGATCGCCGCCCTCGCGCTCTCCTCCGCGCGCGTCGCCGCGACCGCCACGACCCTCTCTGCCGCCCGGACCACCACGGCCGCCGCCAGGTCCGCCGCGACCCTGACCGCCACCCGGTCCGCCGCGACCACCACCGGGACCGCCGCGCCCAGCGCCACCGCCCGGACCGCCACGCCCGCGCGCGCCGCCCGGACCACCGCGTCCCGCGCCGCCACCCGGACCGCCACGACCGCCGCCCGGCCCGCCGCGGCCACCGCCGCCACCGCCGCCACCGCCCGGAGCACGATCCTGCGAAGGTGCGGACGCGTCGCCCGCCGAACCCGAAACTGGACTCTCAGCCATGTTTAAAACTCCAATCCGCCCTCGCGGGCACCGTCGGCCACCGCTTTCACGCGGCCGTGATACTGATAGCCGGCACGATCGAAGACGACGCGGGTGATCCCCGCCTCCTTCGCCCGCTCCGCCAGCGCCTTCCCGACCGCAGCCGCGCGCTCCGCCTTCTTCCCCTCGCCCACCGTGAGGTCGCTCACGGTGAGGATGGTGCGGTTCGCGGCGTCGTCCACGATCTGGGCGTAGATGTGCTTCAGCGAGCGCTTCACGACGAGGCGCGGACGCTCCTGCGTGCCCTCGACCTTCTTGCGCACGCGCAGATGCCGGCGGAATCGCTTCTCGGCCCGCGTCTTCGGCTTATGGATCGCTTTCATCGCTTACTTGCCTCCCGCCTTGCCGGCCTTGCGACGTACCTGCTCGCCGGCGTACTTGATGCCCTTCCCCTTGTATGGCTCCGGCGGACGATAGCTGCGGATCTCCGCGGCCACCTGTCCGACCATCTCCTTGTTCGCGCCCTCGATGTTCACCTGCGTCGGCTGCGGCGCCGTGAGCTTGATCCCCGCGGGCGCACGATACTCGATCGGGTGCGAGAAGCCGAGCGAGAGCTGCAGCCCGTAGGGGCGCTGCTCCGCCTTGTAGCCGACGCCGATGATCTCGAGCTGCTTCGAGAAGCCGGCCGTCACGCCCTCGACCATGTTGGCGACGAGCGTCCGCGTCAGGCCGTGCAGCGCCTTGTGCTCGTTCTCCTCGCTCGGCCGTTCGACCACGACTTCGTTGTCCTTCATCGACACCAGCATCGCCCCGGGGAGCGAGCGGCTCAGCTCACCCTTGGGCCCCTTCACGGTGATGTGCGAGCCGTCGAGCGTCACCGTCACGCCCTTCGGGATCGCCACCGGCTTCTTTCCAATTCGCGACATGTGAGCGCCCCCTTTACCAGACCAGCGCGAGGAGCTCGCCGCCGGTGCGCGCCTGCCGCGCCTGCCGATCGGTCATGAGCCCCTGCGACGTACTGAGAATCGCCATGCCGAGTCCGTTGCGCACGCGCGGGATCTCGGAGACGCCGACGTATTTCCGGAGACCCGGAGTGGAGACGCGACGGATCTCGCGGATGACGGGCTGCTCGCCGGCGTAGCGCAGATACAGGCGCAGCACCTTCCAGCCCTCCGCGGTCTCCACCGTCTTCACATCCCGGATGTAGTTGTTCTCCAGCAGGATGCGGGCGATCTCGACTTTCACCTTCGATGCCGGAATGTCCACGCGCCGGTGCTTCGATCCGCAGGCATTGCGGATGCGCGTCAACATGTCGGAGATCGGATCGGTCATGCTCATCAGTGATTCCTGTTGCCCATCGTATCCGCTACATGCGGACGTGTGGGACTCGTGAGGGTACGAATCTGATTGCCTGCGCCTTACCTGCGTTTACCAGCTCGCCTTTCGCACGCCCGGGATGAACCCGTTCAGCGAGAGGTCACGGAAGCAGATGCGGCACAGCCCGAACTTGCGCAGGAACGCGCGCGAACGGCCGCAGCGCTGACAGCGATTGTGCTGCCGCACCGCGTACTTGGGCTTCCGCTTGCTCTTCTCGATCATGGCTTTACGGGCCATCGCTCAGTCTCTCTTCAAAAAAGGAAGACACGGCACGTGATGACTCACGATACCATCTCATGGGGCAGCGGGACGATCGGCTTCTCGTCGCCGCGGAACGGCATGCCGAGCTCGCGCAGCAGCGCGAACGCCTGATCGTCACGGTTGGTGCTGGTGACGAAGGTCAGATCCAGACCGTGCACCTGGTCGACCGAGTCGTAGTTGATCTCCGGAAAGATCACCTGCTCCTTCAGCCCCAGCGAATAGTTGCCACGGCCATCGAACGAGCGCGTGCCGAGCCCGCGGAAGTCGCGGATGCGCGGGATCGTGACCGCGATGAAGCGATCGAGGAACTCCCACATCCGGGCGCCGCGCAGCGTGACGCTCGCGCCGATCTCCTGTCCCTGGCGAAGCCCGAAGTTCGAGATGGACTTCTTCGCGCGCGTGCGCACGGGGCGCTGGCCCGCGATCAGCTCGAGCTCCGCGACGATGCCGTCGAGGATCTTCGGCTGCTTCACCGCTTCGCCCGCGCCCACGTTGAGCACGATCTTCGTGAGCTTCGGGATCTCGTGAATGTTCGTCAGCCCGAACTGCTTCTGCAGCTTCGGACGGATGGTCTCGTCGTAATACGTCTTGAGGCGCGGCGCGACGACCGGCAGTCCGACGCCCGTGTGCTCCTTCGGCGCCGCCTGCTCCCTGTCCCCGCCCTTCTTTCGCGAGCCGCCTTCCTTTTTTTCCTTTTCCTTGGTCGCCATTGCTCAGTCTCCTCAGCGCTCTTGGACGATCTTGGGGATCGGCTCCCCACTCTTCGCGCTGACGCGCTCCTTCGTTCCGTCCTCGTCGATCCGCTTCCGCGTGCGCGTCGGCTCGCCGGTGCCCGGATCGAGCAGCATCACGTTCGAGTGATGGATCGCCGCGGGAAAATCGATGATCCCGCTCTGCTCCTCCGCCGTGCGCGCCTTGCGGTGCTTCTTCACCATCGCCACGCCCTCCACCACGACGCGCCCGGTCTTGGTGTGCACGCGCAGGATCTTCCCTTCCTTGCCCTTGTCGTTGCCGCGCATCACGCGCACGGTGTCGCCCTTGACCACCGGCATCTTCACGCGCTCGGCGTTCATGGCATGACGGCGCGCGTTCTTCGACTTCGCGCGCTTCGTCTCGCGGTACTTCAGGTCGCGCATGTTATAACACCTCCGGCGCGAGCGACACGATCTTCATGAACTTCTTCTCGCGCAGCTCGCGCGCGACGGGTCCGAAGATGCGCGTGGCGCGCGGCTCTCCCGCATCGTTGATGATCACGACGGCGTTCTCGTCGAACCGGATGTAGCTGCCATCCTTGCGTCGTGTTTCCTTGACGGTGCGCACGACCACCGCGCGCGCCACGTCCGACTTCTTCACCGTGCCGTTCGGGAGGGCATCCTTCACGGCCACGATCACCGTATCGCCCAGCCCCGCATACCGGCGCCTGGTGCCGCCCAGCACGCGGATCACGAGCGCGCGCTTGGCGCCCGAGTTGTCCGCGACTTTGACGACCGACTCCTGTTGAATCATTGATGATCTCCGTTAACGCGCGCGTTCGACGATCTCGACCACACGCCACCGCTTGTCCTTCGACAGCGGCCGGGTCTCCATGATGCGCACGCGATCTCCGGTCTTCGCGGAGTTGTCCTCGCTGTGCGCCTTCAAACGCTTGGTGCGCGTGACCATCTTGCCGTACAGCGGATGCGGATAGCGACGCTCGATCGCCACCACCACCGTCTTCTGCATCTTGTCGCTCACGACCACGCCCAGACGCGTCTTGCGCGCCCCACGCTTCGCCGCGGCTCCCGTGCTCACTTTCTCTGCCATGTCGCCTCTCACTCCTCGTTAGCGCGCCGCGCGTGTTGGTGTCGCGGCGAGTTGCCGCTGACGAAGAATCGTCTTGAGCCGTGCGACATCCTTGCGGAGCGCACGCAGCCGAAGCGGATCTTCCAGAGTCTGGGTCGCGCTCCGAATGCGAAGGCGGAATCGCTCTTCCGCGAGCTCCGCGATCCGGGTCTCGATCTCGTCGTCCGTCAGCTCACGAATGTCTTCAGCTCGCATCGGTATGCGCCTCCTCACGGGCAACGAACTTCGACTTCACTCCGAGCTTCGCTGCCGCGAGTCCCATCGCGCGCTCCGCCGTCTTCCGGTCGATTCCTTCCAGCTCGAACATCATCCGCCCGGGCTTGACCACCGCCACCCAGCTCTCGGGCGAGCCCTTTCCCTTCCCCATTCGCGTTTCCGCAGGCTTCTTCGTGACCGGCTTGTCGGGGAAGATGCGAATCCACACCTTGCCGCCGCGCTTGATGTGCCGCGTGAGCGCCACTCGAGCCGCCTCGATCTGCCGGTTGGTCACCCACCCCGGCTCCAGCGCCTGCAATCCGTACTGGCCGAACGACACCACGGCACCGCGCGTCGCGATCCCCCGGGTGCGGCCCTTGAACATCTTCCTGAACTTGACGCGCTTTGGACTCAGCATTGGCTCGGTCTCCTCAGGCGCCGGTCGAGTACGTGCCGCCGCGACGGCTCGTGGTGTCCTCGCCGCGGAAGATCCACACCTTCACGCCGATCGTGCCGAAGGTCGTCTTCGCCGTGCTCGTGGCGTAGTCGATCTTCGCGCGCAGCGTGTGGAGCGGCACACGGCCCTCGTGGTAGCCCTCGACGCGCGCGATCTCCGCGCCGCCGAGCCGGCCGCCACACTTGATCTTGATCCCCTGCGCGCCCGTGCGCATCGCGCTCTGCACCGCGCGCTTCATCGCGCGGCGGAACGAGATGCGCTGCGCCAGCTGGTGCGCGATGTTGTCCGCGACGAGCTGCGAATCGAGCTCGGGATGCTTGATCTCCTCGACGTTGATGCCGACTTCCTTGCCCGTGAGCTGCGCGAGCTCATCGCGCAGCTTGTCGACCTCCGCGCCCTTCTTCCCGATCACGACGCCCGGACGCCCCGTGTGCACGGTGACGACCACCTTCCCCGGCTTCCGCTCGATCGTGAGATCGGAGATCGCGGCGTGCCCGAGACGCGCGTGCAGATACTTGCGCAGGAGCTCGTCTTCCTTGAGCAGCGCCGGAAAATCGCGGTTGGCGTACCACTTCGACCGATGGTCGCGCGTGACACCCAGCCGGAAGCCGATCGGATTCGTTTTCTGACCCATTAGCGTCCTTCCTTTTCGGCAACCACGATTTCGACGTGGCTCGTCCGCTTGTGAATTGGCGTTCCGCGGCCCATGGCGGCCGGCATGAACCGCTTGAGCTTCGGTCCCTCGTTGATGATCGCGAGCTTGACGTACAGCCGATCCGGATCCAGCGACTCGTTCGCCTCGCGCGCCTTGAACTCGGCGTTCGCGATCGCGGACTTGAGCGTCTTCTCGATCTGCTTCGCCGCGTGCTTCTTCGAGAACGCCAGCAGCGCCAGCGCCTCGTTCACGTACTTGCCGCGAATCTGATCGATCACCAGCCGCATCTTGTATGGCGACTGGCGCGTGGTGCGCTGGAATGCGCGCACATCAGCCATGGCTACCTACCTCCCTTTGGTCCACCACCGCCCGCTGCGGGCGCCGGTGAAGCCTTCTTGTCCGCCGCCTTGTTGCCCGTGTGACCACGGAACAGCCGCGTCGGAGAGAACTCGCCGAGCTTGTGCCCGACCATGTTCTCGGTGACGTAGACGGGGATGAACTTGTTGCCGTTGTGCACCGCGAAGGTGTGGCCGACGAACTCCGGCGTCACCGTGCTCGCGCGCGACCACGTCTTCATCACCCGCTTCTCGTTCCGGTCGTTCATCGCGCGCACTTTCTTCTGCAGCGACTCCAGCACGAACGGACCCTTTTTTACGCTTCTCGCCATGTTGAGCTCTCGAAAGGACTGAAGACTGATGTACTGGACGTTACGTGGTCGCTTTTCCGCGCTTGCGGCCGCGGACGATCAACCGCTGCGAGGACTTCTTCTTGTTGCGCGTCTTGACGCCTTCCTTCTTGCCCCACGGGCTCACCACGTTGCGTCCGCCGCG
>Ga0157370_10006396_pt1 | contig 12995 bp, 9 predicted proteins | sample C35metaG_FD_113463 | JGI IMG/M metagenome (GOLD analysis project Ga0157370, IMG submission 113463) | Corn rhizosphere microbial communities from Kellogg Biological Station, Michigan, USA - C3-5 metaG | ecosystem: Host-associated > Plants > Roots > Rhizosphere > Soil | place: USA: Michigan...
CATCGTGGAGGCGACCGCCGGGCCGGACACGATCGTCGTGAAGCACCCGGCGTACGCGAACAAGGTCATTGTGACGCTCGAGGTGGCGGCGCCTCTGGCCGTTCTCTCGATTCGGCCGAACGCCTTCCCGCAACGCGCCGTCACTCGCGGCCCGGGCGTCGTGACGATGGCGCCCGCGTCGGAACCCGGCGCGTCGAGGGTCGTGGTGAAGGAGATCATCGAGGGCGGCCAGGGCAAGCTCGACCTGGGTGAGGCGCCGGTGATCGTCGCGGGAGGGCGCGGCCTCAAGGCACCGGAAAACTTCAAGCTCGCCGAGGATCTCGCGGCGGCGTTCGGGAACGCGGCGGTCGGCGCGACGCGCGCGGTGACCGACGAAGGGTGGCGGCCGCACAGCGATCAGATCGGGCAGACGGGACGACAGGTGAGTCCGCAATTGTACATCGCCGCCGGCATCTCGGGCGCGATCCAGCATCTGGCCGGCATGCGGAGCTCCAAGACGATCGTGGCGATCAACAGGGACAAGGACGCGCCCATCTTCAAGGTGGCCGATTACGGGATCGTCGGCGACGTCATCGAGATCTTGCCCGCGTTGACCCAGGCGGTACGCGAGGCGAAGGCCGGGCACTGATGCCTGTTTCAAAAGTCATATTTGTATTCTTGCTGGTCGGCGGTGCGGGCTTTTTCGCGCTCAACGTGCAGCGACTCGCGCGCTACCTGCGGCTCGGGCGCGCGGAGCCTCGCACTGACCAGCCGCTCGCGCGCCTCGAGAACGTCCTGACGATCGGCATCGCACAGACCAAGATCTTCCGCGATCCGATCGCCGGCCCCATGCACGCCGCGATCTTCTGGGGGTTCATCGTGCTGACGGCCGGCACGGTGGAGATCTTCGTGCAGGGTCTGTTCAACGGGTTCTCATACGCGTCGTTCCTGCCGAATCCGGTGTTTCAGGTGTATGCCCTCTCGCAGGACGCCTTCGCCGTGCTCGTGCTGGGGGCCGTCGCGTTCGCGTTCTATCGCCGGCTCGTGCTGCACCCAAGGCGCCTCGAGGGCGACAAGCTGGAGCACGCCGACGCGCTGATCATCCTCGGGTTGATCGGCGGCCTGATGGTGACGCTGCTCCTCGCCAACGCGTGCCAGTATCTGCTCGATCCGTCGGCGATCGGACCGGCGAAATTCGCGTCGCGCGGGATCGCCCCCGCGATCGCCGCGGTCGACGCCCACCCTGTGGTTGCCGCACAGAGCTTCTGGTGGGCGCACGTGACGCTGGTGCTCGTGTTTCTCAACTACCTGCCGTACTCCAAGCACCTGCACGTCGTGACGTCGCTGATCAACGTGTTCTTCTCGAACACGAGCGGCCCCGGGCAGAAGGGCGTGATGCGCCCGATGGATCTGGAGGCCGACGTCGAGCAGTTCGGCGCATCCGACGTCGATCATCTCACCTGGAAGAACCTCCTCGACGGCTACTCGTGTACCGAGTGCGGCCGCTGCACCGCCGCCTGTCCGGCGAACATCACGGGCAAGATCCTGAGCCCGCGCAAGATCGTGATCAACACGCGGCAGCGGTTGATGGAGAAGGGGCCGGTCGTGACCGGCGACCGCATGGAGTTCTCGCATCCGGCCCTCGTCCACGGCGAAGGCGACGACGCCGGCGCGACGTCGGCGGGCCAGGTGCTCACCGAACATCGGTTGCTCGACACCTACATCACCGAAGAAGAGCTGTGGGCGTGCACGAGCTGCCGTGCGTGCGTCCAGGAATGCCCGGTGTCGATCGACCAGCTCGACATCATCAACGAGCTGCGGCGCTATCTGGTCCTGTCCGAGTCGCGCTTTCCCGAGGAGGTCCAGCCGGCGTTCGAGTCGCTCGAGCGCAACGGCTCGCCGTGGGCGTTCAGCCCGGCCGACCGCGCCAAGTGGGCCGAGGGGCTCGATATCCCGACGATGGCCGAGGTCGTGGCGCGCGGTGAGCGGCCCGACATCCTGTTCTGGGTCGGCTGCATGGGATCGTTCGACGATCGCGCCAAGAAGATCACCGTCGCCTTTGCCAGAATTCTCAAGGCGTGCAACATCGACTTCGCGATCCTGGGCCAGGAGGAGCACTGTCACGGCGACCCGGCCCGCCGCATGGGAAACGAGTACCTGTACCAGATGCTGGCCAAGGACACGATCGGCACCCTCGACCGCTACGAAGTGAAGACCATCGTCACCAGCTGCCCGCACTGCTTCCATCAACTCGGCAACGAGTTCCCGCAGCTCGGCGGAAACTACGAGGTCATCCACCACTCCACGTTCGTCGAGCGTCTGCTGCAGGAGGGGCGCGTCCCGCTGCAGGCGGCGGAAGGGAAGCGGCTCACGGTGGCGTATCATGATTCGTGCTACCTGGGCCGCTACAACGACGTCTACGACGCGCCGCGCGAGACGCTTCGGCGCGCCCTCCCGATCGTCGATCTCGTCGAGCCGAAACGAACGCGCGACCGCGGCCTCTGCTGCGGCGCCGGCGGCGGCCGCATGTTCATGGAGGAGCGTGTGGGCAAGCGGATCAACGTCGAGCGTACCGAGGAGCTGCTGGCCACCGGCGCCGAAACCATCGCCGTCGCCTGTCCCTTCTGCATGACCATGATCAGCGACGGCGTGAAAGCCGTGCAGTCCGACGTGCCGGTGCTGGACATCGCCGAGGTCGTCGCCGGACAGTTGCAAAGCTGAGTGGTCGGACGGCCAGCGCTCAGCTTGGCCGATCGAGCGTCTCGCGCACCTTGAGCAGAAGACTGTCGTGCGTGAATGGCTTCTGAATGAACTGCGTGTCTCGGGCCAGGACGCCGCGACGGACGACGGCGTCGTCGGTGTATCCGGACATGTACAACACCTTCAGCATCGGCGAGCGCGCTGAGAGCCCCTCCGCCAGCGCGCGACCGCTCATTCCCGGCAGCACGACGTCGGTCAGCAGCAGGTCGATGTTGTCAGCGTGACGCTCCGCCAACTCCGTGGCCTGTTCCGGTGTGGACGCCTGAAGCACGCGGTAGCCAGCCGTCTGCAGCACGCGAACCGCCATCTTGAGAAGCGCGGGGTCGTCCTCGGTCACGAGCACTGTTTCCGCGCCCGGCTGCGATGACGCGGGAACCGATGGCGCCAACGGCTCGACGGCCGCGTCGATCCGCGGAAAGTAAACCTTGAATGTCGAGCCCCGTTCAGGCTCGGAGTACACACTCACCGAGCCGCCGCTCTGCTGAACGATGCCGTACACCGTCGACAATCCGAGTCCGGTTCCGCGGCCGGGGCCTTTCGTAGTGAAAAATGGCTCGAAGATCCGCCGCTTCGTCTCGGCGTCCATGCCGACGCCGGAGTCGCTCACCGAGAGCATCACATAGCGGCCCGCCGGTGCGTCCAGGTGGGCCCGCTCGTACAGGTCGTCGAGGACGACATTGGTTTCCTCCACCAGCAGCAAGCCACCGTCGGGCATGGCGTCCCGCGCGTTGAGGCAGAGGTTCAACACCACCTGCTCGACCTGCCCCGGATCGGCGAGAATCTGCGCGGTGCCGGCCGCCGGGCGAACGACGAGCTCGATGTGCTCGCCGATGAGCCGGCGCAGCATCGGTTCAATTGTGCGAAGCGACTGCCCCAGGGCGAGCGGACGCGGAGCCAGCACCTGCTTGCGGCTGAAGGCAAGTAGCTGGCGGGTCAGCGCGGCGGCGCGATCGGCCGCGCGGAGAATTTCGGCGACGTCGCCCTGCTCGGGACTTCCGGGCTCGAGCGATTCGCTCAACAGCGACCCGTAGCCTTGAATGGCGGTCAGCAGATTATTGAAGTCGTGCGCGACGCCGCCGGCGAGTTGGCCGATCGCGTCCATTTTCTGCGATTGGCGGTACTGCTCCTCGAGCGACCGGCGTTCCGTCACGTCCAGCCCGATGCCAGCTGCCCGCACGGGCGCCCCATCGGCGTCATAGAACGTTCGGCCGACGCCGCTCAGCCAACGCACGCTGCCGTCGGGCCACACGGTGCGATAAAGGATGCTCGAGTCGGTGTGCTGTTTCGTCGCGCGTTCGATCTCGTCGGCGACCGTCGCGCGATCTTCGGGATGGATATGGTCGAGGAAGGCTTCGAACGTTCCGCCGAACGTTCCGGCCGGCAACCCGTGCAACGCCTCATGCGTCTCGGACCATTGGGCGGCGCCGGTGGCGAATTCGACCTCCCAGGTTCCCACGCGAGAGGCTTCCATGGCGAATCGCATGCGACTCTCGGCATCGTCGAGGGCGCGTTTCGCGGCGTGCTGCTCCGAGACGTCGCGGAGGATTCCGGTGAACAGCCGCCGGCCGTTCTCGATGCGCTCGCCGAACGATGCCTCGAGCGGAATGAGGGCGCCGCTGCGGTGCCGGCCGGTCAGCGCCACCGCACGCCAGGCGATCGTCCGTCGGCCCGTTGCGACGTAGGCCGCGAGTCCGGATTTGTGTCGCTCGGCGACATCGCTCGGCATGAGCATCGTCAGCTCTCGACCGATCAGCTCCTCCGGCGCATAGCCGAAGATGGCTTCGATCGCCGGGTTCGCGAATTGAACGCGACCGCGTTCGTCGATGGTCACGATTGCGTCGGTCGCCGCTTCCACGACGGCGCGATAGCGATTCTCGCTCTCGCGCTGGCGGCGGGCCGCGAGCTCCCGCTCCTCGAGCACCGCGCCGAGGACGAGTCCGGTCAGGCTCACGACACCGAGAAACGCGTACACGTGCATCGCCGAGGCGATCCCGGACAATGACTCGCTGGCGAACGGCCCGACACCGAGCGCCGCGTACCACGTGGCGATTCCGGCCACGACCAGCGTGGCTGTCGCGGCGCCGCCGGGACCGAATCGGAGTGCTGCCCACAGAATCAGTGGGATGGTCGCGTAGGAGCCGGGCTGCACCGTCCACGGTCGGATGGCTCCGAGCGCGACGAGGCTGACCACAAACAGGATGGTCAACCCCACGGCTATCTCGATCCAGTTGGCCAGGCTCCGCCGGCGCCAGTCCGACGCCCGTGCGGCTCCGATCACGACCGGAGCGACGACGAGCATGCCGAGCCCGTCGCCGATCCACCAGACGAACCACGTATGGGGCAGCGCCCGGCCGAATTCAAAGCTCAGCGCAAGTCCGCCAAGCAGCGCGGTCACTGCGTTGCTGAGCACGGCGGCGGTCCCCGCGAGCTCCCAGACGTCGCGGAGCGTCGTAAGGGTCATCCGACGCTTCAGGCGCCATCGAACGAGGCTCGCGGCGCTGAGCCACTCGATGGCGTTGGCGAACGCCGCCGCGATCACGAACGATGTGTGAAAGCCCGATCGCATGTCGGAGCTGATGCTGCCCACGACGCCCCCGACGACCAGCGCCGGCCAGTCGCGGCGATTGCTGACCAGAAGCAAGCCGAGCATGAGGCCGCTGGCCGGCCATAACGTGACGATGCCGTGCGGGATGGCGAACAGGTAGCCGAGACGCGCGCACTCGTAGTAGGCGGCGGCCGCGAGGACCGCTCGAACCAGCGTCCGGGCGACGTTCCTCGCCCGATGTCTAACGCGACGCTCTTTCAGAATCGAGAATGAGCCTGCGACATCCTCGCGCTCAGTATTCCCGTGCGCTCGTTCAAGAATCATTTCGGCGAATCGTTCCGTCGTCCGCGGGGCCCCGGCGCACACTCCGGCCGCCGGCTGCGATCGGTGAGGCCGGTGGGCGAGCTGGAGCGCGGGCATGGTGGGGAGTGAGCGATGGCTGCGTCGCCACCCGAAGATGAACGCGTGAAGCCTCGTTACGTCACGCCGCCGCCCCTGCGATCTCGAACAGTGCGATGGTCTGACGCACCTGTCCGTCGCGGAATGCCACGTCGGACTGGCCAATGACCGCGAGTCCGGCCGGCCCGAGCGCACCGAGGAAGTCGGCCCGGGCCACGCGTCCGGGATCGGCAATGATCGCGACGCCGCCGGGCTCGAGCGTGGCGGCGAGCACCCGTGCGACGAGCGCGCCGTAAGCGCGCTCGTACAGCACGTCGGACGCGACCACGACGTCGAAGCGCTCGAGGCGGGGCGGGAGCCTGCGCCAGTCGAGCAGCAGTCCGTGCGCCGGCCGGGCGCCGTTTCGTCTCACGTTCAGGCGCGCGAATCGCACCGCATCCTCATAGTAATCCGACGCGGTGACGTCGAAGCCGGCGAGCGAAGCGCTCGTCGCAACCAGGCCCGATCCACAGCCCAGCTCCAGCAGCGATCGGCCGTTCGCCGGCAGTACGCGAACGTACTCCGCGAGCACACGCGCCGACGGCCAGAGCTCGGCCCAATAGGGCAGGCGCTCGTCGAGGTCGAAGTCTCGTTCGTCGATCAAGTCCTCCGCGCTTTCGGGATGAAGAATCGACAGCGTGCGCCCGCCGATCACGACCTCGGTGTCGGCGACGCGGAACCGTCGTCGAAGCGCCGCCTCCTCCCTCGAAAGACGGTCGCCGCGGCTCACGCCTCGAACACGTCCGACGACAGCGCGTCGTCGCCAAGCAGCATGGCGCGAAGCGATTCGCCGGCGCGTACGACCTGTCGCTCCGGGGGAACGACGAGCAGCGCGTTGGCGCGCGCCATCGATGTGAGGAGACCCGATCCCTGCGGCCCCGTGAGTCGCGCGACCGCGGCATCGCCGTCCCACTCGACGACCGCACGCATGAAGTGCGTGAGGGGCGCGGCGAGGAGAATGTCGTCGCGCGTGCGAACCGCGATCGTGCGCCGGAAGACCTTGGGCTCTCCGCGCAGCGCCCGGATCAAGGGTCGCCCGAACAGCTCGAAGGTGACCATTGCCGACACCGGATTGCCGGGCAGCCCGAGCCAGGGCATGCGATCGAGCGTGCCGAAGCCAAGGGGCGCGCCGGGACGCATTCGTACCCGCCACAGATGCAGGTCGGCACCGAGCGAGCGAAGCACGTCTTTCGTGAAGTCGAATGCACCAACCGACACGCCACCCGACGTTACGAGTAGATCGCAGCCGCGCGCGCCGGCAATCCGTGCCTCGTAGGCCGCCGGATCGTCGCCGACGATTCCCAGATCGACCACGTCGGCGCCGGCGGCGAGCACGGCGGCGGCGATGGTGTAGCTGTTCGACGACACGATGCGGTCGCCGCGCAGCACGGCGTCGAACTGATCGAGATCGACGACTTCGTCGCCCGACGCGAGCACCGCCACCCGGGGCCGCCGATGCACCGGGACCATCGCGCAGCCGACCGACGCCAGCACGCCGAGCTGCGCCGCGCCGATCACCGTGCCGCGCCCCAATGCGACCGTGCCGGCGCGGAGGTCCTCGCCGCGGGGACGCACGTTGCGGCCGGCGTCGCGCGCGTCCCGGATCGCCACTCGTTGCTCCCCGCCGTCGGTATCCTCCACTCGAACGACGGTGTCGGCGCCCTCGGGGACGGGCGCGCCGGTCATGACGCGAATGGCCGTGCGCGGCGCGACGGCTTGCGAGGGACGCTGGCCCGCCCGCACCGTCTCGAGCACCCAGAGCGTCACCGGCTCGGATTCGGAGGCGAATGCGACGTCCGATGCGCGCACGGCGTATCCGTCCATCGACGAATTGTCCCACGGCGGGTGATCGATCGGAGACGACACGTCCTCGGCAAGCACGCGGCCCAACGCCTCGCGCAGCGGAACGCGCTCCGCCTCGAGCGGGCGCGCGTCCCGCAGGATTCTGCCGCTGGCCTCGTGAACGTTGAAGCTCACTCGCGGAGCCGCATGCCGGCCAGTCGCACGGCGATCGCGTCCTGCACGCGTTCGGTCTCCGTGACCGGCACGGTCCAGTTGTTCGCCAGGAAGCTGAAGATGAGCATATGCTGATCGGCCGTCGTCACGTAGCCGGAGAGCGAGCGGGCGAGCGCGACGGAGCCCGTCTTGGCGTGTACGTTGCCCTGAGCCGGCGTGCCTTTCATCCGATTGCGAATCGTGCCGTCGACGCCGGCGATCGGCAGGGCGTCGTAGTAGGCGCTGAACCGCGGCGAGCGGCGCATTGCGTCGAGGATGCGAACGACGGTGCGCGGCGAGATATAGTCATAGCGAGACAGGCCGCTTCCGTCGCGAATGACCGCCTCGGCGGGTACCACCGCGCCCCATTTGGCGATCTGCGCCCCAACGACGGCGCGCGCGCTGTCTGTCCAGCCCGCGCCCGTTCGCTCCAGCGCCACCGTACGGAACAGCATCTCGGCGATCTGATTCTGGGACGGCTTCAGGAGGGCTTTGAGAATCTCGCTCAACGGCGGTGACGACAGCGTGGCCAGCGTGTCGATGCGACCCAGCGTGTCTCCGAGCGCCGCGTCTCCGATGGCGATGCCTTTGTCGCCGAGCGCCTCGCGCACGGCGGCCAGGTAGGCGACGTCGGGGTCGTGGTGCGTGACCTCGATGAGCGCCGTGTCGCCCGCGGCGATCTGTCCCTCGAGGATCACGTCCCAGCTCGTGCTGTCCTTGCGCGCTCGAAGTCCTTCGCCGCGACCGCGACGTCCATCGCCCGACGCCGGGGCGGCGACGGTAGTCGCCTGGACGCGGACGCGTGGAAATGATCGGGCCGGCGTGACGCCGACGCGCACCGAATCGCCCGGCCGGTCGCCGCCGCGAACGTGCAGCACGCTGAATCCCTCGTTGAACAGCAGCTCGTCGATGGGCGCCGAGTAGGAGTCCTCGAAGTCATCGTAGGTCCAGCCGTAGCCGAATACCTCGCCGGGGAACGCGTCGCCCGCGGCGACGATGCGTCCGGTAATGCGGCGAATGCCCCGGGCGGCGAGCGAGTCGGCGATGGCGCGCAGCGGGATCATGGCGTCGTGGAGCATGTGATCGCTCACCGACGGATCGCCGCGGCCGATCACCAGCAGGTCGCCGTCGAGGGTGCCGTTGGCGACGGCGCCGCGCGCCGCGAACACGGTACGGTAGCGGTAATCGGGGCCGAGCTGGGCGAACGCCGTGGCGCTCGTGAGGATCTTCATGTTCGACGCCGGCATGAACAGCTTGCCGGCGTTCCGCGAGTAGAGGGTGTCGCCCCGCTCGGGGTCGACGATCAGAATCCCCCAATGAGCGTTCGAGAACTCCGGCGCGTCGGCCAGCGAATCGATCATCGCGCGAAGCGCGGCGTTCGGTCCGGTCCCGAGCGACGGACGCGGCGCCGTGGCGGGTCGGCACGCCGCCGCGGCAACGGCGGCCGCGGCGAGGGAAATCACAAGGCGGGATCGGTGCATCGCTGCTCTCGTCTCGGTGGGAATCGGCAGAAGGATACTTCTCTCGGGGGCACCGTGGCGAGATGCGGGCCGCAACACGCGCTCAACGCGCAGCGGCCATCGCCTCGGCGAGCGACAGGTCTGACGGCGTGTTCACGTTGAACAGCAGCATCGCGGGATCGCCGAGCGGCGCGATGTCGCGCGCTGGAATTCGCTCGACCGCGGGGAGCGCCGCGATCAGGCGCGACAGGCGTAGATCGCCCGCGTCGAGCGCGGCCTCGATGAATGGCAGACAATCGTGCGTGTAGAGCGCGCACAGCGGTTCGAGGCCCGACGGTCCCTCGGGAACCACGGCGGCCTTGTCGGTGGCGCGGTCCCGGATCAGCTCGAGCAGCGCCGGCGACACGAAGGGCATGTCCCAGGCGACGACGAGCACGGCGCACGGCGCGTTGGTAATCGCCGTGTGCAACCCGACCAGACTCCCGCGCTCGGGACGCGCGTCGGCGTGCACCGTGGCCCCCGTGATCCATTCGCGCGCGTCAGACGCGTTGCTCACGATGATCAACTCGGGAACGACCGCTCGCAGCGCGGCGGCTACGCGATCGATGATGCGTACACCGCCGACACGATGCAGGCCCTTCGGCGCGCCTCCAAAACGCTCGGCCTTGCCTCCGGCGACGATCGCGCCGACCAGGCTCGTCACGCCCGGTAGCTGGCGCTCAGCGTCGCGTCTTCAGCGACCGTGACCTCGACGACCTTGGTGGCCGCGCCGAGCGCCGTCTGCACGCGCTCGAAGATGAACGCCGCCAGCTCCTCGCCCGTCGGAATGCGCTTGCCGTCGGCGAACTCGGGGACGTCGAGGTTGATGTTGCGGTGGTCGAACCGGTCGCGAACCTCGGTCGCCAGAATGCGATCCAGCCGGCCGAGGTCGACCACGAACCCGGTTGTCGCGTCGAGCGCGCCGGTGACGGTGACGTCACACGTGTAGGTGTGCCCGTGATAACTCTCGCGCGCGCACAGGCCGAACACCTGTTCGTTGCGCTCCTGCGACCAATCGGGACGGCGATACCGATGCGCCGCGGCGAACGTCACGCGGCGCGTGAGGAAGCTGGACATTGAGGAGTGGGCAAATAGCGGGTGGAGGCTGCAGCGTCGAGACAGAGATAGTCTACCGACGACGCCGGCTCAACGCCCGCCGTTCCACGAATCGAGGTTCCGCCGCTAATGGTCTTCCCCGAACTCGTCCCGCCCCGTGAGCCCTTCCGGCGTCGGGCTCTCCGGCGGAATCCACGGTGTTCCGTTCTCAGTGGCGTGCTGGACGTCGGTCGTCCCGTACAGCTCGGCGTTGAGATCCTCGTCGAGATGTTCGGCCTCTGGGCTCAGGGGCACCGCGCGATCGCCCAGCAACAGACCTTCGCGCCGATCCTCGTCCGCGAGGTGCTCGTCGACCGCCTCGGGGCTCTCCGCGCGCCGCGACGGGTCGACGAAGATGTCATTGCGCACGCGCTGCGCGCCGACCAGATCGGTCACGACGTGTTCGGCGATCAAGCGCTCGCCGTCCGTGCCCACGCGCCCGTTCAGGATGACCAATCCGTTCTCGACCGTCACCGTCAGGTCGTCGATGTCGAGCGCGTTGCTCGCCGCGAGGTGCTCGCGGACCAAGCCGCGCAGCTCGGCGTCGCTCAGGTCATCGAGGTCGTTGAGATCTTCGAAATCGCGCGCCATGGATCCACCCGTGTTCTCGGTATCCCCCGGCGCTCCGCCGCAGACGTCGGCGCCTAGAACAGATACGAGAGGCCGAGGGTGAATGCCGGATTGTTCGTCCAGAACGACTTCGCCTGCGTCTGCGGAATGACCGCCGTTCCGCCGATTGGTGCGACGTAGTACGTCTGCGGATATGCGATCGTGTACAAGCGATTCTTCACGTCGCCGCGGACCTGCCAGCGTCCACCAGGAACGATTCGAATCCCACCGCCCCATGTGAGTGCAAAGCGGGTGCCGAACTTGAAGCCGCCAGAATCCGGCTGCGCGTGAAAGTCGGAGATCAACCCGGCACCCCCGGCGATCTCGGGCACGATATGATGCCAGCCCTTGGCGCCGGTGAGGCTGAGCCCGAGACCGACGTCGGCGGTATAGAGCGGCCGACTCGTCTGGCCGAGCTCGCGTCCCGAGGCGGCGGGCTTGAACGGATTGATCAGGCGCCGGTCGGAGGACACGCGCACCACCTCGGCGGTCAGGTGTGCCGGGCCTCCCGCGCGCCACTCGTAGTGTGCGCCCAGCAGCAGCCCGCTCTGTGGTCCCACGTTCGCTGGATCGCGATGCGCATGGTACTCGCCCGCGATGAAGCTGAACTCTTGTGAATGCTCGAGATCCACGTACGGACTTCGCGACGGTGGATACCCGACGACCTGGGCGCCGGCCGCCGCGGCCGAGCAGAGCAGGGCCGCGGCGACGATCGGCGCGATGGATCTATTCACGCGCGTTCTCCTGTGAGTCTCAGGTCGACGCCGGTCATCTCGGCGGGCTGCTCGAGGTTCAGCATCGTCAATATGGTTGGACCAACATCGCACAGGGCACCGCCGGTGCGCAGCGGTGCGCCGTGGCCGTCACTGTCGACGACGATGAACGGCACGGGATTGGTGGTGTGCGCCGTGTGCGGGCCGCCGGTTTCGGGATCGATCATCATCTCGCAATTGCCGTGGTCCGCCGTGATCAGGAGCCGCGCGTCGGCGCGTGCGGCGGCCTTGATCACGCGCGTGAGGCATTCATCGACCGTCTCGACGGCCTTGATCGTGGCCGGGATCGAGCCCGTATGGCCGACCATGTCGCCGTTCGCGTAGTTGCAGAGAATGAAGTCATGGTCGCGCTGGACGATGGCGTCGCACAGCACGTCGGTGACACCCGGCGCGCTCATTTCCGGCATGAGGTCGTAGGTCGCGACCTTCTGGCTGGGCACGAGCCGCCGATCCTCGTGGGGAAAGGGAGTCTCCACGCCGCCGTTGAAGAAGTATGTCACGTGGGCGTACTTCTCGGTTTCGGCGGTGCGGAGCATGTGCATGCCTGCCTTGGACACCACTTCGCCGACGATGTTCGCCATGGACTGAGGCGGAAAGGCGACCGGCAGGTCGAACGTGCGGTCGTAGGACGTCATCGTGACGACCGTCAACGCGGGACGCGCGCTCGCATCGAAGCCGTCGAACTCCGGCTGCGTGAGAGCTCGAACGATCTGCCGCATTCGGTCCGCCCGGTAGTTGAAGCAGATCAGCGAGTCGCCGTCGCGCATCGGAGCCACGGGGTTGCCGTCGCGGACGATCACCGTCGGGGTGATGAACTCGTCGGTCTCGTCGCGGTCGTAGGCGGCTCGAATCACCTCGAGCGGATCAGTCCCTTCCGGTCCTGCCCCCTCGACGGCGACGTGATACCACTTCTCGGTCCGGTCCCACCGCTTGTCGCGGTCCATGCCGAAGTACCGGCCGCCCAGGCTGGCAACCACGGCACGGCCAGCCGCGTACTCGATCAACTGGCGCATGTAGCCGAGGGCGGACCGAGGCATCGTGTCGCGTCCGTCGAGCAAGGCATGGATGGCGATGCGCGGGACCTGACGCTTGGCGCACAGATCGACGAGTGCGTAGAGATGCTTGTCGATTGCATGGACGCCGCCGGTTCCGATCAGCCCCATGAGGTGCACCGTGCCTCCGTGTCGCTTGGCGTTGTCGCAAGCGTTCACGAACACGGGATTGGCGAAGAAGGAGTGGTCGCGGATCGACTCGTCGATGCGGACGAGGTCCTGCATCACTACGCGCCCGGCCCCGAGGTTC
>Ga0157370_10006399_pt1 | contig 12989 bp, 10 predicted proteins | sample C35metaG_FD_113463 | JGI IMG/M metagenome (GOLD analysis project Ga0157370, IMG submission 113463) | Corn rhizosphere microbial communities from Kellogg Biological Station, Michigan, USA - C3-5 metaG | ecosystem: Host-associated > Plants > Roots > Rhizosphere > Soil | place: USA: Michigan...
GCACCGCCGCTAGTGACGACGTCCTCGATGAGTGCGACGCGGGTGCCTGGTTGCAACGTGCCCTCGATCGCCCGCGACGGCCCGTGGTCTTTCAGATCGGGACGCACGAGCACAGCAGGCAGGCCACGCGCGAGCGAGACAGCAATAGCAAGCGGGACGGCGCCGAGCGCGGTGCCGGCAACGCATTCGGTGTCTTCGGGCAGTTCGCGCGCGATGGCTTCGGCGACCCGGCGCAGCAGTGCGGGCCTGGTGCCGAACTGGTACTTGTCGATGTAGTAGTCGGCCATTACGCCCGAGCGAAGCCGGAAGCTACCTCGCAGCACTGCCGCCTCGGCCACGGCCGCGGCGAGGTCGTTCGTGTCGGCTTGCATCTCGGCTTGTTCAGTCGCCGACAATTCCTCGCTACGACCGGCCGGTCGTACCGGGAGCCGGGCGCTCTCGACCTGGCTGATGAGCCGCCGGATGCGCATGCCGTGCGCCGGCCCGAGCAAATAACCGGGGAGCGGAGCGAGCCAGGTAGCGCTGCCCAAACTGACGGCGTCCGCGCCGGCCCAGAAGTATTCGCGACAGTCGTCGAAACTGCGGATGCCGGCCGTCGCGATGATCGGCAGCCGGATGCCGGCCTCTCGCAGTTCAGAGACCACCCGCAAACCGATCGGCTTGATCGCCCGGCCGGAGACGCTGCCGTAGTAGTTCTTCATGAACGGCTGCCCCGTTTCCGGATCGAGCCGCAGGCCCTTCACGGCGTTGATCGCCGTGAGCGCGGCGGCGCCCTGCCGCTGTGCAATTCGTGCTGCGGCAACGTAGTCGGTGTCGGGAGACAGCTTCACGATGACCGGGTGCCGGCTGGCCGGGATCGCCTGGGCCAGCACGTCTTCGAGAATGTTCTCGAACGGGAAGTTCACGTTGTGACACGACACGTTGAACTCGACCGCGGCGATCTGGCCCGGTTCGGCATGCTTGTTGACCGTCTCGACGAGTTCGCAGAACTCGTCGGCGGAGAACCCACCGAGCGAGACGATGCGATTCAGCCGATGCGTACGGTCGAAATACTCGTCGAAGTAGCGCTCGATGCCGATGTTGCACCAGCCGAAGGCGTTCATCCACCCGCCATCGACACTGCGCAGCGCTTGCCGGTAGAGGCGAAGCAGTTCCGGAAACTCCGTCAGCTTCCAGTCATCGCGCAGGGTGAAGTGACCCTCCCGGGGCTCCAGGGTCAGCGTGCGAGTCGTCACCGCGCCGAAGCGCTCGAGCGGCACCCACTGTGCAATGGGGCTGAGCCCGTACATGATCAGCCGGTGCGCGGACGCGCCGTAGCCGAGCAGGCTGGCCGACGTCACGACCCGGTTCCGCAGCCGCACACCGTTGAGATCGAGCACATCTACCGCCCAGTGTTGTCGTGTCGCCCTTGTCGTGTCGCCCTTGTCGTGTCGCCGACGACGGTGCCGCGTTCGTCGCCAGCGTCTCAAGAAGCAGTCAACTCCCGCGACACGTTCGCGGCGAATTCATCCATGACCTGACTGACCTTGCGGCGGACGACGGCTTGGCCGAACTCGCCCAGCTTGCCAAAGATCGCGGCGTCCGTATGCACCGCCATCGCGGTCTTCCCGTCGCCTTCAGGGGCGAGTTGCATGACGACCTTCGCGTTGACCGACCCCCGGATCTTGCGATCGGCCGCCTCGACGTTCATCTTTGCCTGCATCGCGTCGGCGTCTCGCTCGGCGACGCTGAGCTTCCCCGATAGCCGAACCGCGACCGGCCCGACCCGGGCCTTGACCGTGCCGGTGTAGGTGGTGTCATCGACCTGGTCGATCTGTTCGAACCCGGGCACGCACCTCGCGATGTCCGGAAGGCTCATGGTGAACGCCCACACCTTCTCGGTGGGCGCCTCGATTACCAGCCGCTGGTCGATGATCATTTGAACACCTTCGCATCCGAGATTCGGGGCGGTTGTATGCAGCCGTCGCCTGTTGCGGACAGCGGTCCCGGTGTAGCATACAGCGGCATACGGCAGCCGGACGAGGGGATGGAACACGCGGCCAACGTCTATGGCGGGCACGCCCCGGCGTGAGATGAAGGGTCGGCGATGCAGGGAAAGGTCCTGGCTTTGATGACCGCTCTTTGCTTTGGGCTCAACCCCGTGATTTTGAAGTACGGGTTCGCTCGGAAGGGCCGCAGCGACGTCGCCGTGGTGATCGGCCTCCTCATCGCCGTGCCCATCTACCTGCTCTGGGCTCCGTTCGTCGGCGGCATCTCACTCGCGCATCTCAGCCTGCAGGCCTGGATCGGGTTCATCTTCGGTGGCATCTTCGGCGGGGCCATCGGCCGGCGCTGGCTCTACCTGGCGGTCCAGCGGCTCGGCGCTTCACCGGCCGCGGCGATCAAGAACTCTGCGCCGATGATTACGACTGCGCTGGCACTCGTCGTCCTCGGTGAGCACGTCACCTCGTTGCAGTGGCTTGCGATCGTCGAGATCGTCGTCGGCATCACGCTCGTCAGTTGGAGCGGCGGCACGCCTGGCGGTCGCTGGTCCCAGTTTCTCAATGTCGGCATGCTCGCGGCGATCGGCGCGGCCATCTCCTACGGGATCCGACCCCTCTTTCTGAAGTGGGGGCTCGACCAGGCCAACGTGCCGATGACCGCCGCGCTGATCGGTGCCCTCGCCGCGGCAGCTCTCGCGATCGCCCTCACCCCGCAAAGGGAGCTCTGGACCGGCATGTGGGCGCCGTCGACGGGCGCCTTCGCGATATCGGGTGTCTTGCAATCTCTGGGATTTCTCGCCTTGACGTTCGGGTTGTCGAGCGCCAACGTCAGCGTCGTCTACCCGGTCACTTCAGCGGCGCCGCTGTTCACCCTCCTGTTCACCGCGCTCCTGCTGCGAAAGACAGAGCGAATCAGGTGGCCGACCGTGGTGGGCGCGTGCGTGATCGTCGTCGGGGTCATTCAGCTGTAGAGGTTTGAAAAGAAGCAGATCGAGACCGAGCCCGAGGAGTGGAAGCATGGCAAAGGATCTCCGCACCTACCTCGACGAGTTGCTGCAGAAGTTTCCGGAGCAGCTGAAGGTCGTCGAGGACGAGATCGATCCAGAGTTCGAAGCGACCGCGATCGTCGACAAGATCGAGAACGACGTGGCCTACCCGGGGTTCCCGGCGGTCCTCTTCAAGCACGTGAAGGGGTCCAAAATTCCGCTCCTGCTCAATCTCCACGGGTCGTACGACCGCATCTCGCTCGCGATCGGGAGCGACATGCGCAACATGGTCGAGGACTATGCGAGCCGCGAAGGCAGCGGGATCCCACCCACAGAAGTGCCATCGGAGCGGGCACCCGTGCACGAAGTGGTGCTCACCGGTGACGACATCGACATCAGCCAGCTGCCGTTCCTGTTGCACCAAGAACTGGACGCCGGCAAGTACATCACCTCGGCGGCGACTCTCTCGCGCGATCCGGACAGCGGCCGCATCAACGCTGGCATCTTCCGTCACCAGGTACAGGGCCCCAAGCAGCTCGGCTTCATGACCAACCCCGCGCACCACACGTCGTACATCCTTCGCCAGCTTCGCGACGAGGGAAAGAAGATGGAGGTCGCGCTCGTCATCGGACACCACCCCGCGATGCTGATGGGTGCGGTCGCGAAGCTGCCTGGCATCGGTGGAGAGCTTGACGCGATGGGCGGCCTGCTCGGCGAGTCGCTCGAGGTCGTGAAAGCGAAGACGGTGGACCTGCTCGTGCCGGCACGCGCCGAGATCGTGATCGAAGGCATCGTCGACACCGATCCCGAGAAGGTACAAAACGAAGGGCCGTTCGGTGAGTATCCCTTGTACTACACCCGAATCGGGCCAATGCCGTGGGTGCAGATCACGGCTGTGACGATGCGTCGCGACCCCATCTACGTCGACGTCTTCAACGCACACCGTGAGCACCTCGTGCTGGGTGCGCTGCCTCGCATGGGCAGCATTCTTCGTCGAGTGCGCCAGGCCATGCCGACCGTCACTGCTGTGAACTTGCCGTTGTACGGCATCCGAAGCTCACTGTTCATCAGCATGAAGAAGAAGGTCGACGGCGAGCCGAAGATTGCGGCATGCTCAGCGTTCACGGTTGACCCGATCCTGAAGCACATCTGGATCGTTGACGACGACATCGATGTCTACAACCAGGACCAGGTGCTCTGGGCGATGACCACCCGGTTCCAGGCCGACCGCGATCTCACGATCATGCCGAATTTCCTCGGCGGCCACCTCAACCCGGTGACGTACGGGTATCACCGAGAGGAGAAAGGGCCCATGGAGACGAAGCTCATCTTCGACTGCACGAAGCCCGCTCCGCCGGAGTACTTCCCGCAGATGTGCCGGATCCCACCCGAAGTTCTCGAGCGCGTGCAGCCACACGATGTTCTTCGCGACTACGAGCCCGGCATGAAACTCACCAACGGTTAGCTCGCGCAGTTGCTAGGCGCTCCGATGCCGGAGTCGAAGGTGTCAGCCGGGCCGACTGCGGGCCGCGTGCTTCGTGACTTGATCGAAGCAGAGCGGCCACTCGTCGTGCCCGGCTGCGCCGACGCGTTGACCGCCAGGATCGCGGCCGACGTGGGTTTCCCGGCGCTCTACGCAACCGGCGCCGGCATCTCGAATGCGCTGCTCGGGCTGCCGGATCTCGGATTGGCGACCTTCACGGAGGTGCTCGACCAGGTGACGCGGATCTGCGCAGCCGTCGACGTCCCCGTCATCGCGGACATCGACACGGGTTACGGCAACGCGTTGAACACGTATCGCGCAGTGCGCGCGTTCGAACGCGCGGGAGTCGCCGCCGTGCAGATCGAGGACCAGCAGTTCCCGAAGCGGTGTGGCCATTTCACCGGAACGCAGACTGTCGCGGCAGCCGAAATGGTCGGCAAGATCGAGGCCGCGCTGGACGCACGCCGTGACGACTCGCTGGTCGTCATTGCGCGCACCGACGCGATTCATGGCGGCGGCGTTGATGACGCGGTGGAGCGGGCCTCTACCTATGCGCAAGCTGGTGCCGACCTCATTTTCATCGAAGCCCCGACGACGGCCGCCGTGCTCGAGGAACTGCCCCGCCTGATCGATGCCCCGCTGGTCGCGAACATGGTCGAGGGCGGCCGCACTCCGCTGTTCGACGCGCGACAGCTCGGCGCCATGGGATATCGCGTGGTGCTCTTCGCCAACACCGCGCTGCGAGCGAGTGCCCTTGCGGCCCGAGACGTACTACATGCGCTGCGGCAAGACGGCGGCAGCGGCGCGGTTCTTGACCGGCTCCTCAGTTGGGACGAGCGGCAGCGGCTCGTCGGCTTGCCGGAACTGGAAGAACGCGCTGCCCGCTACGCCATCACTGATGGAGGGTTCGACAGATGACTGAAAGCGTCCCGCTTCGATGCTCGGTCCTACGCGGCGGAACCAGCCGCGGCGTGTTCTTCCGCGCCGAGGATCTGCCGACCGAGCGGTCGGCGATCGAGCCGCTCCTGCTCGACGTGTTCGGGAGTCCGGACGTCCGGCAGATCAACGGGCTCGGCGGCGCCACGTCGCAGACCAGCAAGGCTGCGATCATCGGCCCGCCAAGCCGGCCGGATGCCGACGTCGACTACACGTTCGCACAAGTCAGCGTTACCGCCGCGCTCGTGGACTGGGGCGGAAACTGCGGCAATATCTCTTCCGCGGTCGGCCCTTACGCAGTAGACCAGGGCCTCGTGCCTGTCGTCGAGGGTCAATGTACGGTGCGGATTCACAACACCAACACGCGCAAAATCATCAACTCCAGGTTCGCAGCGGCCGACGGGCGCGCGCTGCTTGGTGGCGACTACGCGATTCCGGGCGTGCCCGGAACCGGCGCGCGAATCGACCTCGAATTCGTCGACCCCGCAGGTTCGTCGACGAGCGGCCTACTTCCAACCGGAAACGCGGTCGATGAGATCACGCTTTCCGACGGGCGGCGGCTGCAGGTGTCGGTCGTCGATGCCGCCAACCCGGTTGCGTTCGTGCTGGCCGACGACCTCGGCATGCGCGGCACAGAACTCCCGGCGGAGATCGAGGCGCGCACTGACGTGACGAGCGTTCTCGAAGAAGTGCGCAGCATCGTCGCCGAATGGGTCGGCATCGTGTCCGATCGTCGTGACGCGACGAAGAAGAGCCCCGGCTTGCCGAAAGTCGGCATGGTCGCTCCACCCAGCGACTACGTCACAAGTCAGGGCACCACCGTGAGCGCCGACGAGATGGATCTGTGCGGGCGACTCATGTCGATGCAGACCGCTCACCGTTCCTACATGGTGACCGGCGCAATTTGTACCGGAGCGGCAGCAGGAGTTGCCGGCACGCTTGTCGCACAGGTGACGCGCTCGAGCGGTCACGGAGCACCGTCGAGGACGGTGCGAATAGCTCACCCGTACGGCGTCATGGACGTCGGCGTCAAAGCTGAAGCGGTTGGCGGGCGTTCGGGAATCGCGAGCGTCAGCGTCGGGCGCACCGCACGGCACATCTTGGACGGCGAGGTGTGGGTGCCCGCTCGCCTGTTCCCGACATCGGCGTCAGCCGTGGCGCTGTAGCGCCTGGTATCGGCGCGCGGCTTGCTTCGCGCGATACGCCATCGGATAGTCGCGAACGCGCTCGGGCACGAGCGGCGCGGTCGCGCGCACCACCGCCGCGAACTGTCGCAGTCGGCGCTCGCGGTCGGCCGACCACTGCAAGCCAAGCTTTTCGCGCGCCGTGGGTGGCAGCGTTCCGATCGTCGTCTCGCGCAACATGAAGCGCCCGAGCGGGCGGGCCAGCGGCCAGAGCAGTCGTGCCAACGGCAGAGACGGCGGCGGCGGCACGTCGTCAAGGGCGAGCATCCGTAGCAGATCGGACGACGTCCGTGTGTGCTCGAGCCGCAGCCGCGTCATTTCGTCGACGTAGTAGTGAAAGGCGTCGAGGTCTGCCGGCAGGTTGCGATCCGGTATGCCAAGCGTGGTGCCGATCTGTCGCCACTCGGCGTACAGTCGCCGCTGCTGCTCAGGCGTCAGGCCGTTGCCGAAGAGGTCGTGCATGACGAGCGCTGCGTCGAAGTTCGACAGGTGCGTCCAGGCATACGGTTCGGCGCTCAGCGCGCTGTATCGCGAACCATGTGGGCCGACACCCCGGATCGACCTGTGCACCTCGCGCAACCGGCGCCCTTCCGCGACCGCCGCCGGCCCGCCGAAGACCTGAGTTACCAACGACGTCACCGTGCGGTCGAGCCGGCCCCATGGATCGGTTCGAAAAGACGAGAAGTCTTCGACCGCGGCGCTGATCACTGGATGCATGACCTGAGTCAGCAAGGCGCGCCCCGCAACCAGCAACGCTCGCCGGTCGAGGCCCAACCGCCAGGCCAGAGACTCGGGGCCGATCGGCGACGCACCGGCAGGCCAAGCAGCGTCGGCGTCCGATTTTGTCGATGAGTTGATCTTGGCCTCCGGGCTGCGCTACCGGGCGCCGGAACCGCGCAAGCTGCAGAACCGGATTGCCCCGGATAACCCTATGGCGAACGGGTTTTCGTGATCTCAGCAGCGTCAACAACATCACCTTCCGGACGCCCTCACCCGGTTGACCGGCTGCTTCAGACGCGCCTAAGATACCGCTGTATACAACGGTCGTACGCCGGTATACAGTGGCGTTTCTCCAATCGGTCGATCGGAACCTGCGAGCTGAAGCCCCCGTTTGCCCGGGGACGGATACAGGAGGGCGATCGTGGCCCGCTCGAAGGCGCCAACGGGCGCCACCGCGCATCGCGCGCCCGCGTGGAGGGACACTCGCGGGTGGCTCGACCAGGTCGCCTCGATCGGCCAGTTGCGGGTGCTGAAGGACGTCGACTGGGAGCGCGGCATCGGCGAAGTCACCGAGATCGCCGATCACACAGCGGGATCGCCGGCCTTGCTCTTCGAGCAGATCCCGGGGTACCCGGCCGGCCATCGCGTTCTCGTCAACGCAAACGGCACGCCGGCCAGGCAAGCCGTGACGCTCGGTCTGCCGGCCGACATGGCGAATCATCAAGGTCTTTTCGGGTTCTGGCGTGAGGTGCTGGACGGGCTGACCCCGATCCCTCCGCGCGTCGTTGACGACGGCCCCATCTTGCAGAACCTGGTTGAGGGCGACGCGGTCGACCTCAACGCATTTCCCGTCCCGATCTGGCATCCCGATGACGGCGGCCGCTTCATCGGCACCGCCAGCCTCAACATCGTGCGCGATCCCGATTCTGACTGGGTCAACGTCGGCACGTACCGTAACCAGATCTTCGGCCGTAACACGATGGGCATGTACATCAGCCCCGGCAAGCACGGCTTGCTGGTGCGTGAGAAGTACTTCGATCGCGGTGAACCGTGCCTGGTTGTCGTCGTCGTGGGTGCCGACCCGCTTCTCTTCATGGCTGCATGTGCTGAAGGCATTGCCTACGGCCAGGGCGAACTCGATTGGGCCGGCGGCGTCCGCGGTGAACCGATCGACGTCGTCCGAGGACGGCACACGGGCCTGCCGATACCCGCACACGCGGAGATCGCGATCGAGGGCTGGATGGACCCTGTCGAGCGCCACCATGAAGGCCCGTACGGCGAATGGATGGGCTACTACGCCAGCGGCGCAGGCGAGACGCCGGTCATCAGGGTTGCGGCTATCTACCATCGCGAGGACCCGATTCTCCTTGGTTGCCCGCAAGGCAAGCCGCCGCATGAAGACAACAGATTCCTTGCCTACTTGAAGTCTGCGCTCGTCGAACAGCAGATCCGTGGCGCCGGGATTCCGCGAGTGACAGGGGTGTGGATGCCACCCGAAGCCGGCAACCGGATGATGACGATCGTTGCGGTGGATCAGGCATATCCCGGTCACGCCACGCAGGTTCTGCAGGTTGCGGGCCAGGTCGGTGCCTCGGCCTATGCCGGGCGAATGGTGGTCGTCGTCGATCCGGACATTGATATCTACAGCATGGACGACGTCCTCTGGGCGATGCTCACTCGTGTCGACCCCGAACGCGACGTGAGCGTCGTGCGCCGAGCTTGGAGCGGCCCGCTCGACCCGGCGATTCATCCGGACGAGCGCGGCTTCAACTCGCGGCTACTGATCGATGCGACAAAGCCTTGGGAATGGCGTGACCGCTTCTCCGACCCCGTCATCACCGCCGAAGCGGCACGTGCAGCACGCGAGAAGTGGGGTTGGGTCTTCGACACGAACGCACCTGCACGCCCGACGTAGCGCAGCTTCTGACCCTGGATCTGCAGGCCAAGACCGAACGGAGAACACAAACGACATGAGCGATTCTGTCGACCTCATCGTAAAGAACGGCACTGTTGTGACGAGTGACGCCACGTTCAAGGCTGATCTCGCGATCAAAGGCGGTCGGTTCGTGGCGATCGCAGAGCCTGGTTCGCTGAACCTTGATGCGAACGAGGTCTATGACGCCGCAGGCAAGTATGTGCTCCCCGGCGTCATAGATGGGCACGTTCATTTCCGCGAGCCCGGGCTCGAGTACAAAGAAGACTTCGGATCAGGCTCGCGGGCGGCGGTCGCGGGCGGCGTGACGATGGTGCTCGACATGCCGAACACCAAGCCGGCCACCGACAACGTCGAGCATGTCGAGCTCAAGCGCAAACTCGCAGAAGAGAAGGCGCACTGCGACTTCGGAATTCTCGGTCTCGTCGTTCAGGAGAACGTCGCCGACCTGGTTCCGATGGCACAGGCTGGTGTTGTCGGTTACAAGTGCTTCCTCGGTGAGACCATCGGCAATATTCCGGCGCCCGACGACGGAATGCTGCTCGAGTCCTTCCGCGAGATCGCCAGCGTGGGCCTGCGCGTCGGTTTCCACGCCGAGAACAACGAGATCATGCAGCATCTCATTCGCAAGATCAAAGCGAGTGGTCGCACCGATGCGCTCGCACACGTCGATTCCCGGCCGGCGCTGGCGGAGGTCGAATCGATCCAGCGCATGGGGCTGTTCGCGAAGCATGTCGGCACGAAGGTTCACATCTTCCACCTGTCGTCGAAAGACGGCCTCGACATGATCGACGAGTGGCGCGCGAAGGGCGTCGACTTCACGACAGAGACCGGCGCGCACTACGCCTTCCTCACGTCTGATGACATGCGCACCCTGGGGTCCATGCTTCGCATGAACCCGCCCGTGCGCGAGCCAGGGCACGGCGATGCGCTGGTTGCCGGTCTTGTCGACGGTCGCGTGAACGCCATCGCGACCGACCACTCGCCGCACACCAAGGAAGAAAAGCTCAACGACGACATCTGGAAAGCGATCTCCGGCTTCGCAGGTGTCGAGACCAGCGTGCGGTTGTTCCTGACCTACGCGGTCAACGCCGGCCGCATGACGCTTCAGCAGTACGTGCGTGCGTCGTCCGAAGGGCCGGCCAAGACTTGGGGTCTGTACCCGCGCAAGGGCGCCATTCGGCTCGGTTCTGACGGTGACCTCACCATCATCGATCTCGATAAGAAGGGCGTTATTCGCGAGGCGGAGATGCACGGTAAGAACAACGGCAACCCGTTCGAAGGTCACGAAACCACGGGCATGGCGGTTGCCACGATTGTGCGCGGCACGGTCGTGGCGCGCGACGGCGAGCCCGTCGGCGACCCGATCGGCCGGATGGTCCGGCCGGTGGCCTCAGGTGGCGACAGTGCCGACGCGATGGTCTCAACCGCGGCGCACTGACATCAGCTTCGGGTTGGGGTAGGTCGGCACGTCTACCCCAACCCGAACACACTCACGAACCTCTGAGAGGAGCGGCCGAGGCCGTGCCCGCGTCTTTAGCATTCTTCGAGCCACGGACCGTGGCAGAAGCCGCAAGCATCCTCGACGAGTTCGAGGGTTCAAAAGTCGTGGCAGGCGGCACTGCGTTCACCATCATGCTGCGGCAAGGGCTGATCGACCCGGAGGGCATTGTCAGCCTCAATCGGGTGCCCGACTTGGACCGCATCGACGAAGCCGATGACGGCTTGCGGATTGGCGCGCTGGTCACGCACCGCAGGGTCGAACTCAACCCGATCGTGCAGCGGCGGTTGTCGGTTCTTGCGAGCACCTTCAGCCAAGTGGCGAACGTGCGGGTTCGCAATGCTGCCACTGTCGGCGGCGTCATGGCGGAGTCGGACTATGCGTCCGACCCGCCCACGACCCTGCTGGCGCTTGACGCGGACGTCGAAGTCACGGGCGTTGGCGGGCAGCGGGTCATCCCGGCCCGCGACTTCTTCGTTGCGTTCTATGAAACTGCGCTCACGCCGGATGAGGTCGTGACGGGTATTCGGGTGCCGTGGCTGCCGCACGACGCCGGTGCTGCGTACTGCAAGTACGTAACGCGTTCGTCGGAAGACCGCCCGTGCGTCGGCGTGGCGGCCGTCGTCCGGCTCGAGGCGGATGGCCGCAGTTGTGCCGACCTGCGAGTCGCGGTCGGTGCGGCTGCCGAAACGCCGCAGCGATTGCCCGACGCCGAAGCCGAAGCGGTGGGAGGCGAGCTGTCGAGCGACCGGATTCGGGCGGTAGCAGAGCATTACGCGAGTGCCGTCGACACGCTCGATGACATGCGCGGCTCGGCTTGGTACCGCACTCAGATGGTCCGGGTGTGGGTGCGCCGAGCGATCGAACAAGCACGTGACCAGGCAGCGGTGCTCGTGCGCGCCGACCAAGGAGATTCTCGATGACGGTCGTGGAGAGCAGGCCCCGCTTCTCGGGGATGATCGACGCGCGCGAGCGGGTCACCGGACGCGTGGGCTACACGATCGACATCGAGCTGCCGGGGATGCTGCACGCGAAGCTGCTGAGGAGCATCTCGCCACATGCGCGCATCGCGCGCATCGACACATCGAGAGCGCGCAGCCTGCCCGGTGTCGTGGCCGTCATCACTGGCGCCGACCTCGTCAACCAAGGCGATCTCTTTCCGTGGTACGGCCCGGTGTTTCGCGACCAGCCGGTTCTCGCCGTCGACAAGGTCAGGTTCGTCGGGGAGCCGGTCGCCGCCGTGGCGGCGGTCGACCTCGACACGGCGCGCGAGGCGGTCTCGCTCATCGATGTCGAATACGACGAGCTTCCGGCGGTTTTCGACGTCGACGCGGCGCTGGCCGACGGCGCCCCGATCTTGCATGAGGGCCCGCCGCGACTGGGGCAGACGTTCGCAGACGTCATCGTCAACGCATCGGGCGACAGCAACATTTGCAACCACTTCAAGCTGCGCAAGGGCAACATCGAACAGGGCTTCGCCGAGGCCGACCACGTCTTCGAGGATGTTTTCACCAGCCCGGCGGTGCAGCATGTGCCGTTGGAGACCCACGCATGCGTGGCGCAGGTCAAGGCGGGCCAGGTCACGGTGTGGGCCGGGGCGCAAATCCCGTTCATCGTGCGCACTCAGCTCGCGGAAATCTTCAAGATTCCGGCAACCCGAGTGCGGGTCGTCGTCCCCACTCTCGGTGGCGGATACGGCGGAAAGTGCTACCCCAAGATTGAACCTATTGCGGCTGTGTTGGCGGCCGCCGCGCGTCGTCCGGTCAAGCTTCACCTCACGCGCGAAGAAGAGTTCGTCACGATCACCAAGCACGGGATGCGGATCCGGATGCGGACCGGAGTCCGGGACGACGGAAAGATTGTGGCTCGCCAGAGCATCTGCCACTTCAACACGGGCGCTTACGCCGACATCGGTCCTCGTCTCATCAAGAACGGCGGATACGGAACCGGCGGCCCGCATGCCATCCCGAACGTCTGGGTCGACTCGTACGCCGTGTACACGAATATCGTGCCTGCAGGAGCCTTCCGGGGGTACGGAATCAGCCAGGCCGCGTGGGCCTACGAGACGCAGATGGACATGATTGCCGAGCGCCTCGGTCTCGATCCCTACGCATTCCGGCAGCAGAACCTTCTGCGTGACGGCGACACCGTGATGACCGGTGAGCCGATGGAGGACTCACACTTCGGCGAGCTGCTCGAAACGGCTGCCGACAAGATCGGGTGGGACTTCAACGGCTGGGACGTGCCGCCTGAACGCCACGGAA
>Ga0157370_10006400_pt1 | contig 12986 bp, 11 predicted proteins | sample C35metaG_FD_113463 | JGI IMG/M metagenome (GOLD analysis project Ga0157370, IMG submission 113463) | Corn rhizosphere microbial communities from Kellogg Biological Station, Michigan, USA - C3-5 metaG | ecosystem: Host-associated > Plants > Roots > Rhizosphere > Soil | place: USA: Michigan...
CGATAAGCGCGATTGTTTTCGCCGGATGTGCGGCCGAAAGCTTCACGTCCGCCGCCAGCACAAAACCGAGCGCGTCACCAAACGCGCGCTCGCGCGGCTTGACGGCAGCGGCGAGCGCATCGATCTTATGAAAGACATCGGGAAGCGGCGTGAGCTTTCCAATGCGCTGGGTATTCTTCGGCGGCATGAGCCCTCTCTAGCCAAGCGGCTTGAACGCTGCAAAGCCGTTACGCAGTCATGGTATAGGGATTTTCGATGAGCGAAACGGAGCTTGATTTGAGCGGGTTAAAATGCCCGCTGCCGGCGCTGAAAACGCGCAAGGCGCTCACGCGTCTTGCGAAGGGCGACCGGCTTGCCGTCACCTGCACCGATCCCTTGTCGGCGATCGATATCCCGAACCTGTTACGGGAGACCGGCGACAAGCTGCTTTCGAACGGCAAGGAGGGCCAGAAGCTCGTCTTCCGGATCGAGAAAAATTAGCTGTCATTCCGGGGCCCGCCGAAGGCGGGAGCCCGGAATCCAGAAACACTTGCGATTGTGGATTCCGGACAGCCTCGCACGCAAGTCGGCTGTTGCCGACTTGCGCTTAAACGCACCGAAGTCGGGCAAGCCCGACTTCGGTGCCCGGCTTCCGGAATGACTAGCGGATTTTCAGCGCACGCACAGAGAAATTGCCGGCGGAGTCCGTCCAGAGCGCGTGCTCGATCCAGCCGGCCTGGCGCGCGAGATTTTTGAAACCGTCGCGCGTGTATTTGTAACTGTTCTCGGTGTGAATGGTCTCGCCGGGCTCGAACTCGAATGGCTCGCCGCCGACCGTCACGGTTTGCGACTTCCTGCTCACGAGATGCATCTCGATCCGCTCGCGCTTCGTGTTGAAGAAGGCGCGGTGCTCGAAGGAGGCAAGATCGAAATCCGCATCCGCCTCGCGGTTGATGCGCGCAAGCAGATTGAGATTGAACGCCGCCGTAACGCCTTCGGCGTCGTTATAGGCAGCGTGCAAAATCTTCTCGTCCTTGACGAGATCGACGCCGATGACGAGCGAAGCATTCTCGCCGAGAATACGCGCGGCATTGCGCAGGAAAGAGACGGCAGCGAGCGGCTCGAAATTGCCGATGGTCGAGCCGGGGAAAAACCCGACGCGCGGCATCGCACGCACTTTTGCTGGCAGATCGAAGCGCTTGGTGAAATCGGCCGCGACCGGAAAAATTTTCAGTTTCGGAAAATCGCGGCGTAGCTCCTGTGCCTGCTCCTCGAGATATTCGGCGGAAATATCGACCGGCACGTAGGCGGCGATCTGCGGCGCGGCTTCGAGCAAGAGGCGAATTTTCGCGTTCGAGCCCGAGCCGAATTCGACGAGCGCCGCGCCTTCCGGCACGAGCGAAGCGATCGCGCCCGCATTCTCGCGCAGCGTCTGCATCTCGCTCCGCGTCGGATAATATTCGGGAAGCTGCATGATGCGCTCGAACAGCTTTGATCCTTCGGCGTCGTAAAAATGCTTCGCTGCCATCCATTTCGGCCTCGACGACAATCCGGTGAGAACATCCTGCAGGAAAGAATTTTCCTCGGCCGCCGCCTTCTCGCGCGGCCTCGCTGAAAATTTCTTCATCAAAACCTCACTACTCAGTTTTCATATTCCGCGAGACGCAGGCCCATGAACTGCCAGCGCGAATGCGGCGGGAAAAAATTACGGTAACTGAAACGGGAATGGCCTTCCGGGGTTGCGAGCGAGCCGCCGCGCAGCACCATCTGGTTGATCATGAACTTGCCGTTGTATTCGCCGAGCGCGCCTTCGATCGCGCGATAGCCGGGATAGGCAAGATAAGCGCTCCGCGTCCATTGCCAGACGATGCCGAAAGCGTCAGCCAAGAGACCATTTCGCGCGGCGGCTTCCCATTCGAATTCAGTCGGCAGGTGCTTCCCCGCCCAGCGCGCGTAGGCGTCGGCTTCGAAGTAGCTCACATGACAAACGGGCGCCGCGAGGTCCACCGGCTGCAAGCCGCCGAGCGACATCTGGTGCCACTTTCCGCCGATCTCGTGCCAGTAGAACGGCGCCTTCCATTCCTCGGCCTGCACCGTGTACCAGCCGTCGGAAAGCCAGAGCGTCGGCGTTTCGTAGCCGCCGTCCCGCATGAATTCGAGCCACTCTTTATTCGTGACGAGCGCGCGCGAGATCTTCACCGGCTGAATCAATTCCCGATGCGTCGGCCGTTCGTTGTCGAAGACGAAGCCGGAGCCGTCGTCGCCGACCGTATGCGTACCTTCGGGAATTTTCGCGAATCCATCGCGTCCCTTCTCGCCGCGCGGCATTTTCCAGTCCGGATCGTAAGCCGGGTATGTCGGATTCTGCGCCAGCGCATGCAGGATATCGGTAAGGATGAGTTCCTGATGCTGCTGCTCGTGATTGAGACCGATCTCGACGATGGGCAAGAGCTTGCGAAGCTCGTTGGGCTCGGCCGCGGCAAGCAATTTCTCGACCGCCGCATCCACATAAGTGCGATAGGCCGTGACTTCGTCCGCAGAAGGCCGCGTGATCAGCCCGCGCTTGGGGCGGTCATGCCGCGGACCGGCCGATACATAATAAGAGTTGTAGAGATAGGCGAAGCGTTCGTCGAAAACCTTGTAGCCCGCAACATTCGGCACCAGGAGAAACTGCTCGAAGAACCAGGTCGTATGCGCGCGGTGCCATTTCGTCGGGCTCGCGTCGGGCATCGATTGCACGACCTGATCTTCCGGCGAAAGGGGTGCCGCACGGCGCTCAGTTTCGGCGCGCACTTTTTTGAAGGCAGCAAGCCACGTTTCGCGCAGGCGTTCTAGCGCCGCGGCGGCATCATGATGTAGCGTTTCGTCGGCGCGGGCGGCGGTTTTCGACATCAAGACCCTAAATCTGCGCGAAATGTAGGGAGTTCAGCGGATTGTGCCACCCGCCGCAACCCCGCGAAAATACTTCTCTCCCTATCGTGAAAGAGGCGTTATCGCGGCGAATTCCGCGCAATAACGTTTAGATGCCGCAATCGTTCAATCGGTTCCCGCTATTTTGGCTGCATGCGCAGCGCGCCGTCGAGACGGATCGTTTCGCCGTTGATGTAGCGATTTTCCACGATATGCAGCGCGAGCGCCGCATATTGCGCGGGATTTCCAAGCGCTTTCGGAAACGGCACGGAAGCCGCGAGACTTTTCTGCACCTCGTCCGGCAAGCCTTGCAGCATCGGCGTCAAAAAAATTCCCGGCGCGATTGCGTTCACGCGCACGCCGAATTGCGCAAGCTCGCGCGCGGCTGGAAGCGTCAGCGAAACGACGCCGCCTTTCGACGCGGCGTAAGCCGCCTGGCCGATCTGGCCTTCGTAAGCGGCGACGGACGCTGTTGAGATAATGACGCCGCGCTCGCCGTCCTCGAGCGGATCGAGCGCGCTCATGTCGGCCGCGGCAAGCCGCAACATGTTGAAGGTGCCGATCAGATTTACGCCGATGACACGGGCAAAATCGTCGAGCGGCATCGGCCCTTCTCGCCCGACGATGCGTTTTGCGGGCGCGATCCCGGCGCAGTTCACGAGAATGCGCGCGGCGCCGTGCTTTTTGCGCGCCTCTGCAATCGTACGCGCCGCGGAATCGGAGTTGGTCACGTCGCATTGGATCGCGAGCGCGCCGATTTTTTTGGCGACCGCTTGCATTGCATTTTCGTTGACGTCGAGGAGCGCGACTTTCGCGCCGGCTTTTGCGAGCGCCGCCGCCGTGGCGGCACCGAGCCCCGATCCTCCGCCGGTGACAAGCGCCGCCTGGCCTTCCGTTCTCATTGTGATTTCCTCGTCTCGTGCGTGGCGGCGTAGAATCGCTGAAAATCGCTGCCGGTGTCCGGGTCGATTGGCCGCATTCCAATATGGGGAATTCCATTTCGCAGCTGCGAAATAGTGCGGAATATTTTTATCTTGCCATAGATTTTCAGGGAGATAAGCTTGGAATAACTTATACAGACGATCCGAAACGGGATCGCAGGTTAGCATCGTCCCATCTCAAAATCCGGCGTCAAGACCGGGGTTTTCATAAAAAACAAAAAAGGGAGATCAGAAATGGAGCGCTTAAAGCGTAACTCTACTCTATTCGCTACGGCAGTGTTCGGCGCGTCGATTGCCGCGCTGACATTGCCCGCCAAGGCCTGGGAACCGACCAAACCCATCGAGATCATCGTTCCCGCCGGCACCGGCGGCGGCGCCGATCAGATGGCGCGCGCGGTTCAGGGCATCATCACCAAGCACAATCTTTCGAAGCAGTCGGTCGTCGTCATCAACAAGTCCGGCGGCGCCGGCGGCGAAGGCTTCCTCGATGTGAAGAACTCGAAGGGCGACGAGCACAAGCTCATCATCACGCTCTCGAACCTCTTTACCACCCCGCTCGCAACCGGCATTCCGTTTTCCTACAAAGATCTAACGCCGGTCGCCATGATGGCGCTCGACGAATTCGTGCTGTGGGTGAACGTCGACGAGCCGTTCAAAACCGTGAAGGATTACGTCGACGCTATCAAGAAAGAGCCCGACGGCCACTTCAAGATGGGCGGCACCGGCTCGAAGCAGGAAGACCAGATCATCACGGTCGCGATCGAGAAAGCGACCGGCAAGAAGCTGACGTACATTCCGTACAAGGGCGGCGGCGCGGTGGCGGTGCAGCTCGTCGGCAATCACGTCAACTCGACGGTAAACAACCCGATCGAAGCGGTCGCGCACTGGCGTGCGGGCAAGCTCCGTCCGCTCTGCGTGTTCGACTCGAAGAAGCTCGACTACCACGACAAGATCGCGGGCGATCTCGCGTGGGATTCGATCCCGACCTGCAAGTCGTCGGGCCTCGATATCGAGTATCTCATGCTCCGCGGTTTCTTCATGCCGCCGGGGGTGAAGCCGGAAGTCGTCGACTATTACGTCAACCTCATGAAGAAGGTTCGCGAAACCGAAGAGTGGAAGAAGCTCATGTCGGATGGCGCGTTCAATCAGACCTTCATGAGCGGCAAAGAGTATCTCGACTGGGTCACCAAGGCCGAAAAGACGCATGAGGACTTGATGAAGGCGGCCGGCTTCCTCGCCGCCAAGTAATGGGGAACACCGTCTAAGTAATTCAACTGAGGGACAAGTATGAGCCACAGTGCAAAGGAAGCCGGTGGGGCGGGCCCGTCCCACCGGAAAGTCGAGATTGGGTTCACCCTGTTCATGGGGTTCCTCGGTGCGGTGAGCATCGTGGGCGCGCTGCAAGTCGGGATCGGCTGGGGCGCGGAAGGCCCGAAGGCGGGGTTCTTCCCGTTCTACACGGGACTGATCGTGGTGCTCTCCACCGCGATCAATCTGATCAATGCGATTCGTACGCCGGAGGGCGGCCTCTTCGCCGAATGGCCGGCACTCGGCCAGGTCGTGTCGGTCATCGTTCCGGCGACGATCTATGTTTTGGCGATCCCATTTCTCGGCATGTATGTCTCGTCGGCGATCCTGATCGCCGCCTTCATGAAGCATTTCGGCCGCTACTCATGGCTGTTCTCGATCGCGATCGCGATCGCAGTGCCGGTCGCGATCTTCTTCATGTTCGAAATCTGGTTTTTGGTGCCGCTGCCGAAAGGCCCGCTCGAAAACTATCTGGGTTACTAGGGAAATCGGGGGACTGCGCGCGGACGCGCCAGCTCGGGGGAAGTACAGAAAATGATCGAAGATATCGGTAACTTGTTTCACGGCTTCGCCGTCGTCGTTCAGCCCTACAATCTGGTGCTGATGGTGATCGGCATCGTGCTCGGCGTGATCGTCGGCGTGCTGCCGGGTCTCGGCGGCGCGAACGGGGTCGCGATCCTTCTTCCCCTCACCTTCTCGATGTCGCCGACCTCAGCGATCATCATGCTCTCCTGTATCTACTGGGGCGCGCTGTTCGGCGGCGCGATCACGTCGATCCTGTTCAACATACCGGGCGAGCCATGGTCGGTGGCGACGACATTTGACGGCCATCCCATGGCACAACAGGGCAAGGCCGGCGAAGCGCTCACCGCCGCCTTCACCTCGTCCTTCGTCGGCGCGCTGTTCGCGGTCATCATGATCACGCTCGTAGCGCCGCTGGTCGCGAGCTTCGCGCTGCGGTTCGGTCCCGCCGAGATCTTCGCGGTCTATTTCCTCGCCTTCGCGAGCTTCGTCGGCCTCTCGAAAGAACCGCCGTTCAAGACGATCGTTTCGATGATGCTCGGCTTCGCGCTCGGCACCGTCGGCCTCGACCAGATGACCGGCCAGCTTCGCCTCACCTTCGGCTTCACGGAGATGCTGAACGGCTTCGACTTCCTCATCGCCGTCATCGGCCTCTTCGGTATCGGCGAAATCCTGCTCACGATGGAAGAAGGCCTCTCCTTCAAGGGCAAAGCCGCGCATATCAATGCGAAGGTCGTGTTCCAGACCTGGGCGACGCTGCCGAAATATTGGCTGTTGTCGCTGCGCTCCTGCCTGATCGGCTGCTGGATGGGCATTTCGCCGGCAGGCGCGACGCCTGCTTCGTTCATGAGCTACGGCATCGCCAAGCGCATGTCGAAGCGCGGCAACAATTTCGGCAAGGGCGAGATCGAAGGCGTGATCGCACCGGAAACCGCGGCGCACGCCGCCGGCACTTCCGCGCTTCTGCCGATGATTGCGCTCGGCGTGCCCGGCTCGCCGACAGCGGCGGTGCTTCTCGGCGGCCTCCTGATCTGGGGCTTGCAGCCGGGGCCGCTGCTCTTCGTCGAGCAGAAGGATTTCGTCTGGGGCCTGATCGCCTCGATGTATATGGGCAACATCGTCGGCCTTCTGATCGTGCTGACCTGCGTGCCGGTATTCGCTGCGATCCTGCGCATCCCGTTCAGCGTGATCGCGCCGATCATTCTCGTGCTCTGCGCGATCGGCGCCTACACCGTGCACAACTCGACTTTCGACGTCTTGATGATGGTCGTGTTCGGCATCCTCGGCTACTTCATGAAGAAGACGAACTACCCCATGGCGCCGCTCGTGCTCGCGATCGTGCTCGGCGACAAAGCGGAAGAAGCCTTCCGCCAGTCGCTGCTCGGATCGGGTGGCAGCCTCGGCATTTTCTTCTCGAACCCGCTGGTGAGCACGATCATGATCCTCGGCCTGATCGCGCTGTTCTGGTCGGTGATCTCGTCGAGCTGGGCGAAACTGCGGGGCCAGGCGGCGACGGCAGCCTGACGCAGACGGCGCCACTGGCGCGAAATTCAGGGACAGCTTAAAACGGGGGCGAAAGCCCTCGTTTTTTATTTTCATGATTGCAGGATTTTCAGCCGAACAATTTCTTCCGCTCGCGGCCGCGCTCTTTTTCGCGGGCGGGCTCACCGGAATTCTCGCCGGCCTCTTTGGCGTCGGCGGCGGCGCGATCATCGTGCCGATTCTCTACCAGACCTTCGTTCTCCTCGGCGTGCCCGAAGAAGTGCGCATGCCGCTTACGGTCGGCACTTCGCTCGCGGTCATCATCCCGACCGCGGTGCGCTCCTACCTCGCGCATCGCAAGACGGGCGCGGTCGATACGCGGATCATGCGGCTATGGGCGTTGCCGATTTTCTTCGGCGTCGCCGCGGGAAGCTTTCTCGCGGCCTTCGCACCGGCATGGGTGTTCAAGCTCGTGTTCACGCTGATCGCGGGCGGCAACGGCATCGCGCTTCTGATCGGCCGTAAGGACTGGCGCATCGCCGACGAGCCTTCATCCTGGCCGATGCGGGGGATCGGATTTTTCATCGGGCTCTTGTCGTCGCTGATGGGGATCAGCGGAGGGATGCTGTCCAATCTCTCGCTGATAATGTTCGGCCGCACCATTCACCAGGCGGTCGCGACCTCCTCGGGCCTCGGCGTCATCATCTCGATCCCCGGCGCGATCGGCTATGCGCTCGCAGGGATTTCCAAAATGAGTCTCTTGCCGCCGCTTTCGCTCGGCTTCGTCTCATTGATCGGCGTCGCGCTCTTGGCGCCGCTCGGCATGCTGCTCGCGCCCATCGGCGCGCGACTCGCGCATGCGATCTCGCAGCGCCGGCTCGAAATCGCCTTTGGCTGCTATCTTTTGCTGATGGCCGGGCGTTTCGCAGTCAATCTGCTCTAGGGCGGCCCTTTCCAAGTTATTCCAGGTGCGCGCAACTGCCACATTGCGGAATCCGCGCCGATCAGCCCTGTCTAATACATTATACCACTACAAGACTTCGACTAAAGAAGCAAAAATCCAACAGGGATGGACACTCATGACCTCGCAAGCAGTATCTCCTGCGCGGGCTTCCGACGCGACGCGTTGGGGCCAGCTTCTCATCGGCATCATCTGCATGATCGCGACGGCCAACCTGCAATATGGCTGGACGCTCTTCGTCAATCCGATCGACGCCAAATATCACTGGGGGCGCGCCGCGATTCAGGTCGCGTTCTCGATCTTCGTTCTCACCGAAACCTGGCTCGTGCCGATCGAGGGGTACCTGATCGACAAGTTCGGGCCGCGCACGATGGTTTTCCTGAGCGGCTTCCTGATCGCGATTTCGTGGGTGCTGAACTCGGTCGCAAGCTCCCTTACGCTGCTCTACATCGCGGCCGCGATCGGCGGCATCGGCGCCGGCATCATCTATGGCGGCTGCGTCGGCAATGCGCTGAAGTGGTTTCCCGACCGCCGCGGTCTCGCGGCGGGCCTGACGGCGGCGGGCTTCGGCGCCGGGTCGGCCGCGACCATCATTCCGATCGCGACGATGATTAAAGCCGACGGTTATGAAGCCGCCTTCCTGTGTTTCGGCCTCGCGCAGGGCGCGGTCGTTCTCCTATTCGCGCTTTTCCTGCGCGCGCCGGAAGCTGGCAACGTGCCGGCGTCGGCAACCGTGCAGCAGAGCCGCAAGGACTTCGCCTGGAACGAAGTGGTGAAGACGCCGATTTTCTGGGTGATGTATGCGATGTTCGTGATGGTCGGCGTCGGCGGCCTAATGGCGACCGCGCAACTCGCGCCGATCGCGAAGGACTTCAAGGTCGACGGCGTCGCCGTCACGCTCCTCGGTCTTACGCTCCCGGCGCTCACTTTCGCGCTTTCGATCGACCGCGTGCTGAACGGCGTCTGCCGTCCGTTCTTCGGCTGGGTCTCCGATCAGATCGGGCGCGAGAACACGATGTTCATCGCCTTCCTGCTCGAGGGCATCGGCATCTATGCGCTTCTGAAGCTCGCGCACGATCCGGTTTCCTTCGTGATCCTGTCGGGCCTCGTGTTCTTCGCCTGGGGCGAGATCTATTCGCTCTTCCCGGCGATGTGCACCGACCTCTTCGGCAAGAAATTCGCGACCGTGAACTACGGCCTGCTCTACACGGCGAAGGGAACCGCGTCGTTGCTCATTCCGCTGACCAGCGTCTTGTTCGACGTCACGGGCAAAAGCTGGACGCTGGTCTTCGTCGCGGCGGCGATCTTCAACATCGTTGCGGCGCTTATGGCGCTCTTCGTCCTGAAGCCGATGCGGCAGCGGTTCATCGCGGAAAACTAGGCTTTTTCGACCTCCTCCACCTGACCCCGGCCCGGTACTTTTCTGGTACCGGGCCGTTTTTTTACTTCGTCATTCGCTGGTATGGTGGTATAATTTATTTTAGATTTTGATCGTCGGTCGCAGGTTTCTTATACCACCCACAAAATATCAGCGGGACGCCCATGAACGAAATTACTTCTCGCCCCAAAAATCAGGCCGCCGCGGCGCGCATCGCCATCGCGCCGCTCGACGATGTCTCGACCTTCAAGGACCGCGCTTATGCGGCCCTCAAGGATGTGATCGTTTCGCTCGATGTCTATGACGGGCCGAACGAGGTCCGCCTCGACGAGCGCCGCCTCGCCCAGGACTTGGGCGTTTCACGAACGCCGGTGCGCGAAGCGATGGCGCAGCTCGAGCGCGAAGGTTTCGTCCGCTCGGTTCCCCGCCGCGGCATCTATGTAGTGCGCAAGACGAAGAAAGAAGTGATCGAGATGATCACGGCCTGGGCCGCGCTCGAGAGCATGGCGGCCCGCCTCATCACGCAGACCGCGACCGACGAAGAGATCGGGAGCCTCCGCAAGATGTTTACGACTTTCGTCGGCGACGAAGTGCTCGCCCATCTCGACGAATACTCCGAGCAGAATATCGAATTCCACCAGACGATCATCGGCCTTTCCGGCAACGGCGTGCTCGCGTCGCTCGCCGAAAACCTGTTCACGCATATGCGGATGATCCGGCGGAAGACCATCGTCGAGCGCGACCGCGCCGAACGTTCGGTCCAGGACCACCTTCACATCATCGAAGCCTTGGAAAAGCGCCAGACGGATTTGGCCGAAACGCTCGTGCGCCAGCACGCGCTCGGCCTTGCCGATCACGTTTCGCGCTTTGCCGACTATCTCGACTAACAACAATTCAACCGAGGAGCCAAAGATGGCCCAGACTGCGACTGCCCAGAAACCTGTCGAAGCTCAGCAGGAGCTGACGGACGGTTTTCATCTCATCATCGACGCGCTGAAACTGAACGGCGTCAAAACGATTTACGGCGTGCCGGGCATTCCGATCACCGACTTCGGCCGCATGGCGCAGGCTGAAGGCATCCGCGTGATCTCCTTCCGTCACGAGCAAAATGCGGGCTATGCCGCCTCGATCGCGGGCTTCCTCACCAAGCAGCCGGGCATCTGCCTCACCGTCTCGGCGCCGGGCTTCCTGAACGGCCTCACCGCGCTCGCACACGCCACCACCAACTGCTTCCCGATGATTTTGATCTCTGGCTCGTCCGAGCGCGAGATCGTCGACCTGCAGCAGGGCGATTACGAGGAAATGGACCAGCTCGCCGTCGCGAAGACGATGTGCAAGGCGGCCTATCGCGTTCTGCACGCGCAGGACATTGGCATCGGCATTGCACGCGCGATCCGCGCCGCGGTCTCTGGCCGTCCGGGCGGCGTCTATCTCGATCTTCCGGCAAAACTCTTCGGCCAGGTGATGAACGCCGAAGAAGGCCGCAAATCGCTTGTAAAAGTGATCGATGCGGCGCCGGCGCAGATTCCGTCGGCCGACGCCGTGAAGCGCGCGATCGACGTGCTGAAATCAGCGAAGAAGCCGCTCATCATTCTCGGCAAGGGCGCGGCTTACGCGCAGTCGGACGACACGATTAAGGCGCTCGTCGAAAAGAGCGGTGCGCCGTTCCTGCCGATGTCGATGGCGAAGGGCCTCCTCCCCGATACGCATCCGCAGTGCGCGGGCGCGGCGCGTTCCACCGTCCTGAAAGACTCCGACGTCGTCCTGATGGTCGGCGCGCGTCTCAACTGGCTCCTGTCACACGGCAAGGGCAAGGCGTGGGGCGAGCCGCATTCGAAAAAGTTCATTCAGATCGACATCGAGCCGAAGGAAATGGACTCGAACGTCGAGATCGTGGCTCCCCTCGTCGGCGACATCGGCTCCTGCGTCACCGCGCTTTTGAGCGCGATGGGTGACAAGTGGACGCCCGCGCCGTCCGACTGGGTGAACGCGGTCAAGACGAAAAAAGAAGACAACATCGCCAAGATGGCGCCGAAGCTGATGAACAACAACTCGCCGATGGATTACCACGGCGCGCTCGGCGTTCTCCGCCAGATCGTCAAGGAGCGTCCGGATGCGATGTTCGTCAACGAAGGCGCGAACACGCTCGATCTCGCCCGCGGCATCATCGATATGTACAAGCCGCGGAAGCGTCTCGACGTCGGCACCTGGGGCATCATGGGTATCGGCCAGGGCTATTCGATCGCGGCCGCGATCGAAACCGGCAAGCCCGTGCTCGCGGTCGAAGGCGATAGCGCCTTCGGCTTCTCCGGCATGGAGATCGAAACGATCTGCCGTTACAAGCTGCCGGTCACGATTGTCATCTTCAACAACGACGGCATCTATCGCGGCACCGACGTGAACACCGGCGGCTCCGATCCCGCCACTACCGTGTTCGTGAAGGGCGCGCGTTACGACAAGCTGATCGAGGCCTTCGGCGGCGTCGGCATCAACGCGACCTCGCCTGACGAGCTGAAGCGCGCGGTCAACGCGGCGATGGACTCTGGCAAGCCGACGCTGATCAACGCCGTCATCGATCCCGCCGCCGGCTCTGAGAGCGGCCGCATCGGCAATCTCAACCCGCAAAGCGTGTTGAAGAAGAAATAATCCAACTCAATCGAAGTTTCGCAGAATACGGAGGGAAGTTTCCATGGCGAAGAAGAAAGTGAAAGCAAAAGCGAAGGCCAAAAAGCCGGCGCCGAAGAAGAAGGCGGCGGCCAAGACGAACGGCCATTCGCTCCCGAAAATCTCGACGAAGCCCATGGGCGCGGACGGCAAGGCGTTGCAGGGCGTGAAAATCCTCGACTTCACGCATGTGCAGTCGGGACCGACCTGCACGCAGCTCCTCGCGTGGTTCGGCGCGGATGTCATCAAGATCGAGCGCCCGGGCGTCGGCGACATCACGCGCGGCCAGCTCGTCGACGTGAAGGGCGCGGACTCGCTCTACTTCACGATGCTGAACCACAACAAACGTTCGATCACGGTCGACTCCAAGAATTCGAAGGGCAAGGAGATCATCGAGCGGCTGATCAAGCATTGCGACGTCATGGTCGAGAATTTCGCGCCGGGCGCGCTCGACCGCATGGGCTTCACCTGGGAGCACATCCACAAGCTCAACCCGCGCATGATCGTGGCGTCGATCAAGGGCTTCGGCCCCGGACCGTACGAGGATTGCAAGGTTTACGAGAACGTCGCGCAGTGCACCGGCGGATCGGCATCCACGACGGGCTTCCGCGACGGCGTGCCGCTCGTGACCGGCGCGCAGATTGGCGATAGCGGCACGGGCCTGCATCTCGCGCTCGGCATCGTGACGGCGCTCTTCCAGCGCAACCGCACCGGCCGCGGCCAGAAGGTTTCGGTCGCGATGCAGGACGGCGTTCTGCATCTCTGCCGCGTGAAATTGCGCGACCAGCAGCGTCTCAAGGCGGGCCCACTCACGGAATACTCGCAGTTCAGCGAAAATATC
>Ga0157370_10006401_pt1 | contig 12986 bp, 13 predicted proteins | sample C35metaG_FD_113463 | JGI IMG/M metagenome (GOLD analysis project Ga0157370, IMG submission 113463) | Corn rhizosphere microbial communities from Kellogg Biological Station, Michigan, USA - C3-5 metaG | ecosystem: Host-associated > Plants > Roots > Rhizosphere > Soil | place: USA: Michigan...
GCCAAAAACCAGCAGGTATTCGGCTGGTCAGTTCCCGCATATGTTCGCCTCGGCCGCACCTACCCAGGCCGGCGCGCTCAAGAGCTGGCTGGCGGTGGCGCACCCCGTAGCCAACGGCCCGGCCGAGACGCTGATCGCCGCTACCGACCTGGTCAAAGAACAGGTGCTTGGTCCCGACCAACGTGCGGCGCTGCTGCAAGTGCTCGCCGCCGTGCCGGGTCTGACTGCTGACGGCGCCGTGATCGACCGGGCCGGCCGGCACGGTGAAGCGGTCTCACTCGTCTCGAACTACTCCGGCCTGCCGACCCGGTACACCCTCATCATCGATCCAGCCAGTGGCCGGATACTCGGCCTCGAGGAAACCCTCATCGAGCGGGCCGGCGCCCTCGACGTGCCGATTCCGTCAGTCATCGAGTACGAGATTTACGGCGTCGCCGACTACCGAGACGCCGCCTGAGTGGCGAAGCCGGTTCGAGAAGAGATGAGACCGGATCGGCTTCGCCAACCAAACGGCTCCGCCCGTTCATCAAGGAAACGGACGTATTACCACGTGTAAAAGCCGTCAGCGGTGTCGTTGTACGTGGCCCCGACGTACGACGAAGTCGAATGGGGCTCCTCTAACCATAAGCCGAGCTGGCAGCCCAAACCGCAGCCGTTCTGCTGCAGCGCCACAATATGCAGGCCGCCGCCGTTGACCCAAGAACTGGTCTGGTTAATAAAGCCGTAGTCGGAGAAGTGAACCCACTGCTGGAGCGAATAAGGGTCCGACCACTGCAAGCGCCGCCCGCCCCAATTGATGTCGGCATAGAAGCAGTACCAGTCGTTGCCGAAGACGACCGTCGGGCAGCCCTCGATATCCGATGGGGTGACGGCGCCGGGCTGGCCAGACGCAGCGTGCGGCGACGCGGCCGTCATCAACTGGGCCGCTGCCGCGCTGCTTTTCGGGGCTTTTCGCTGGCCGTCGAGGGGGAACGACATGATCACCTTGCCGCCGTCCCAGGCGATCTCATTGGCGCTGATCTGCAGGCCAGTCGGCGCCAGCTTCAACTGGTCGGCGATGCGACGCTGTAGCGGCACCTGAACATTCCCCGCCTCAGCCTGAAGCTGCTGGGCAGTCAGCGGCGCAGCAGTCGCCGGCGCACTGACTGCGAAGGCTTGGAAAAGCGAGGCCAGCAGCGCGGCTACGGCTAGCACAACGGCGAGGCGACGAGATCGGTATCGAGGCATGGGCACTCGCATTCTGGTCGGGGAGGTCAAACACACCGAATCGGACGTTTGGTGAGAGCGGACACTAACAGGAGTTGTGCATCTTGTGAAGAGGCGCGTCATGGAATGAACCGCAGACTTCTCAGTGACAAGCGCAACTGTCCTTAGAAGCAAGCAAGCCAGAGGCATAACCAGCTGACCGCCATGGTGCAGCGCAACTATTCCAACGGTTGAGGCAAAACTGGCAAGATGACTCGGGTGGAGCTACCTGAATCTGGCAGGGACCGATCCCAGTCTTCTGCTCGCAACCTTCAGCGCCGTAACACCTTTGCCCGGTGGGCGCTCTTCGGTGTCCTACTTCCCCTGTTGCCGATCATGGCACGGGTATCCGCGAGTTGGGTGGACATCGGACATCCAACTACAGATTACCGAACGTTATTTGGCGACGGTGACCTCCTTGTCTTGGCCGTAGTCGTAGCGGCCGCCGGCATTGGTGACCTGCTGTTTAGCGTGCGCCGGCATGTCACTGTCGGTCCCCGCGAGGCTGTTGCAATCTCCTTAGCACTCTTTGTGGTTGTACTGTCTGGGGTCGCCTATGGCTTAGTGACGCTCAAGCAAGAATCGCGAGGGTCGTTGCAGCAGAGCAGAGTGACCGAGACTCAGGTGTTGCAGGAGCAGCTGCGGCTCGCCCAGAGCAATTTGGACGCGGCAGTCAACCAGGTTGCGGAGGCGCAGCGGACTCGTGATCTAGCAGTAGCGGCCGCAAACGCTGAAGTTGATGGATCGGTTACAGATGGAGGCAGCGGCGTACGGGGCGTTGGCGCGTTAGCGGAGGAAAAGATGGCTAGGGCGTCACAAGCGCAGCAAGCGCTGAACGCGAGCATGGCTGCTCAGAAGCGTGCACAGGTGCAATTGGATGCGGCTGCTAATTCCCTGAATGGTTCGATCTCGCAAGTTGCTCACTCAGACAGTACAAATACGAGCCAAACCGCCACCATTTCTTTGACATTATTCTTTGCCAGCGTCATGGCAGTTACCTGGTGCATCCTGGTCGGCACCTCACGAAACCATGAGCTACTTCGGGATCAGTCGCCATCAATTTGAGCGCTGCGGCCATCGAGCGATTGGGATATCGGCAGTTAGGGAAAAGCGCCGAGGCATTGCAGTGTCGATCTGCGGGTTGTGGGCTGGCAAAGCGTCCGCCGTCTCCGAGAGACGCGTTTCGTTTACAAATGACGACAGTCAGAGTATTATTAATAATAGTATGCTTATCGTTATCATATTGCTTGTCGTTATCATAGTGGAACTTGGCTGGATCAGACAAGGCCGCAAATAGCGCGGCGTTGCGAGAAGCCTCCGCGCCTGTGACGTCGCGCCGTGATCGTTATGACACGGAGGCGTGTGGTAAGGCGGATTATGCCTTACCACACGCTCTCAGGCTATTAACTAACCAATACCTTCGCATGCGGTTGCAACCCCTGCGCCGCTGGATAGCAGCGTTCTGCAGACCCGCCCGCCCGCTTGAGCGGTACCTCGAATGTTGGTCTGCCAGTAGTGGAAGCCATACGTGTAGCCGTAAGCCGTCGGCTCCCAGAACGTCGCGTAGTTGTTGCCGTAGCGATCATAGAAGCGAACTACTTCGGATCGGTTGTAGATGGCCGGCGAGTTGACGTTTCCGTCGGTGAAGTTCACTCCGTCACCCTGACTAGGGTTAGCCCCTCAACGGCTTCGATGTGCACTACACCGCGTCGCTGTTCAGCCTCGTAATATGCCCCGGCATAATAGAGGCGCACACCCGAGACGCGAGCCCTAAAGCGACCGAACCGAGGGTCGAACGCCAGCTAGAAGAACTCACACGGCTGGCCAACACTTACAATTCGGTTCAGTTGGAAAGCATAGATACTTGTGCATGGCGGGTTCACGAGGCGCTCTACGCCTTTTTGGCGGAACTGTCGGCCGGACCAACATGGCCTCTCCCTGAACCGATCGATATTACCTCCTCCTTTATGGCGGCATATCTGCCAGACGGGTATGCTGAGCAGCAGCGGGAGATTGTTTTGGAGCGGTTGAGCAGCGCCGAAGCCCGACTTCAATTATTCCTACGTCGCTGCGTCGCCCACGTACTTCAGGAAGTGACGGAGGCGATTAAGGGAACATTGAATGACCACGGCGCTCTCGCCATACCGAACGCAGATGGGTGACGTAGGCCACGGCACGCGCATACGATGGCACCGCCTGGACTCACTTAACTCGTCCAGGCTGGATGAGCGCCGGCCCGGCCCGGCGCTCGAACCGAGGCGCTCTCAACCGCACGGGACGAGTGACGGCCATAGCGGCGCATGCGGCGCATGATTAGCGGGGCAAACGAAGCCTACGTTCACTCAATCCCCTGAAGTAATAGGTATTAAGGGCTACTTCACTGGCCTACGATGAAGGTACAGCAGCAGGTAAAGCACCTCTCACATAACGCTGCAGGTCTCCGTATATGACATCCTGGTCGAGTTCTTGCAGATCCATATTCTGCCAGGTACCCAGCGCATTCATCGCCAGGTCAACAATATCCTTGCCCCTCAGAACAAGTCTCTGAGTAGATCCAATTTCAGATTCAAGAGCTGCACGACTCATGATGCGCAGGCGATTCCGATCAGATGCTGGACGGAGGTCAACAACCGTCTCGCACGCCACGGCTAAAGCGAATAGATCGCTAGGCCCGGTAAAGACAGCTATGGGGCCTTCCGATCTGTTTTCTATTTTCATCATAATTTCCCTCCTTTTAACCTAATAGCCTTGGCGCAATCGAAGTCCTAGTGGCGAGAGGGGACATGGATGCTACCATGTTGCGCGGTCGAGTTGAGGAGCAATGAAATTGCCATACAGTGACGATATTGACCTCGCCCTTACGGCATTCCGCGACCTGCGACGCCGATGGGAAACCGTGGCATCGAGCGAGCATCTTGATCCGGCGGTAATCAGAGAGCTCTCGACCTTGCTGAACGACGCCCGGAACAGCGTAACTCGCGCTGAGAGGCAGGTGGTCTCGGCACGCCAAGACCTTGTGCGGCCAAGCGACTACACTTTCCGGCGTCAGATAGTGCGAAAAATTGCGATGGACAGCAACATTTGGATAACCGAACGAACGCTGCTTGCTCTTTACTTGCCTGGCGGAACAGTCGAGGCGTATCGCAGGAAAGTGAAGAAGGTTTTTACGGCCAATTCTTTGCCTCCTCCTCCTCTTGCGGCGGCGAATCCAATCAGCGATCTCGCAAATCGACTGAGCGTCCCTGATGATAACCAGAAGGTTCGCTTCGTGCGACGTTACGCCCAGCGTCAATTGCACTCTATTGACGCTATCCTGATTATACTCGCAAATACTCAATCGCCAAATTCGCCGCTCCGTTTCGAAATGTCTTACGTTCTTAGTACCACGGTTTCCTTTCAGAGATAAAAGGTTCCCGTAGCCATGAGTGCGGTCGCGTTCAGCTTGGCAGTTGTCTCCATTGCGATTTCCTGCGCCGCTTTGACCACTACAATCATTGTTGCTCGGCGGACGAGCCTTAGCACGACTGCTCGAACCGCGGCGAACATGGTAACCATTGAATACTTCCATGATCAGGCGATATGCCTCATCACGAACGGGTCGGATGAACCTATCAATGTCGAGACGATTTGTTGGGGTGACGGCAGTCTGACTGGGCCGAAGCCCAGCCGAGTGATTCCCGGCAAACCCTTGCCTGTTGAAGTACCTGCGGAGCTTAGTCGTGACGATGCCGAGGGCTCGTCTATGATCTGGGAGGACTGTCGATTCTGGCTTTGGGAGAGGCAATGCGGAGGCGTTCCCTCGCTGAAAGCGAAAGCGGAGCGACAAGGACTTTTGATAAAATTGAAACGAGTATAAGGTGCTGTGCAAGCGCCTGAGAGGGCGAGCCGCCGAAAAGCCCTCACAAAACCTTACGCCCTCCAAGCACCGACCTAGCAAACTCATCTCCCGTAGTGGCCGCTGGCACTAAAACCAAAGTACGCTGCTCCTTGCCAGGGGCTTGAATTTGACTCTAGGCGGCGTGTCCTGCCAAAGATCACTAAGAAGTAGGCTGCAGAGTCAGATCATGCAGACGCCACATGCCAGAATGGACCCCTTCCTCCGGATCATCCCAGTGGACAGCGGCGTGAGCGGCGGCCTCAATGTTCAGGATGCCGCTCTCGGTAACCTCTTGGTCAATATGGCCGTCGCCGCAAAGAATGCGAGCATTTCCGGTAGCCTCGGAATCGCTCGGCTGGGCGCTCGTCGATATAGCGCGCAGATGATGGCCCGCGCAGAATGGTTCGGGTTAGGTTTGCCCACTGCCGCATCGGCTTACCGGATTCCGCGCGGGGGCCCTCGCCTACCACCAGACATGCGCCAACGACAAGCAACTGCTCGGCTTGTGATCCGGGTGTGCCTGCACGAGTGGCCCGAGCTAGGGCGACGGACAAGCTACCCGTAGATGCGCCGAGCCGGTATCTCGGCTCGCATCTGCCGATCGCTCGGCCCGCCGGGACGTGCCCCAAGCCACCGTATGAACGAACGCACCTGCATCTGGTTGTAGGTTTCGACCGCTGGTTGGTCAATATCCAAGTACATGGGTTTGGTACCGAGCCCAATGAGTATCCCAGGCGAGATTGGCATGATAATCACCGAAGCTTCGTTCAACGCCACTCCCTGATGTGGCCCCAGGCCCTCAAAGTCGGTCTTAGCTGTAATTACGGGAGCGTCCCCGATAACAAAGTCCCCTTCTTTTGCGTAGGCGATTTGGACCTCGCCAGTTGCGAACTTCTGTCGCGCCCACCCGTAGTGCATGGCATTTCGTCGACTGTAAATCTCAGCCCTTACCTGGGGCGAAATCCGGTGTAGCTCCTCGTTCGTCCAGGCAAGAGCCCCTGGACCCGCCGGTAGCAGTCCAGTCCGCTGGGTATAGGCAGCACTCAGCAGATCAGGTCGCCTCGCCCAGTCCCCTCGGTGTGCATCCAAAACTTGCTGGAAGACTCGGTCTTGCATGACTCGCATGCTGGCGCTCCGAACCCAGTGCACCGCGAGAAGGTCGCGTAGTACATCGACGGCTTCCGGATCGCCAAGCACCTTGCGTTGGTCTATAAGCCGGTAGGTCCGGGTCATGTGCTGTTCGACAGCGCCCCAGCGCCGCTCCGCCTCCAAGGGCTCGTGACCATCAAAGTCATGCAGCCTGAAAATGCCTCCGGGGCCCTTCGGGTAGATGGAATCGCTATGACGGTCGTAAACCGAGACCTTCTTATTAACAGCGAACCTGCGTAGGACGACCTTCGAAACGGTGTGCTGCTCACGAGGTGGCCGATGCACGGTGTTGTTCCTTCAATACTGGTGGTCTGCAGCAGGTGTGCGCCCCGTTTGTACCGCATAAACCGGGAGGTCGGGAGAGGATGGTTCTCGCTCTGGGCTAATCTTATTCACCAATCGAGGCGTGTCCTCCAGGCGCGCCCTGAGCTACCCGCGTTCGGTACAACATCGCCCCTGTAACCCCCCGCCGGGGCACCGCCCCTGGCCGGTACCAGTCGGCGATCTTTAGCCAGTCGTGGTCGATCAGGTCGCAGTAGTCGCGGCAAGCCCGAATGGTGGCGTGCACCTGGCAGCCTTCCTCTCCCTGTTCGACGTCAGTGCAGTGGCAGCTGGCGACGTACTCCTGCCATTCCAGCAGCGTCAGGCTGCCGACCCTGGTGGCCTTCAGCATCTGGGCGAAGTGCTGCGGTTCCTCGTGCCGCGAGTCAGCTAAGAACCGCCGCAGCCACGAGTCGTCGTCCTCGTTCAGCGGGTTGTGCCAGCCGATCCGGTACACCGCGTCAGCGACTTGCTGTTCAACATCAACGTCGGACAGCAACCACAGCCCGCCGTGCCGGGTCATGAACCGCTTTAGCTCCAGCCGGAACTGGGCATAGGCGTACAGCGCGTAGCGGCCGTAACCGTCGGCTTGGTCTTCCGGGTCATAGGGCTCGGAGCTATCCGGATCCCACGGCGGGTGATCGGCTGGCTCTTCGCGGCGGGTGGTGATCGCCGCTGCCAGGTTGGCGCCTAGCGCATCGACCGGCGTCCAGATGCGGTAGTAGGCCTCGAAGCGTTCGACCCACTGCACCGCCAGCCGCGAATCGGCCGGGTGGCGCTGTTCCATCTGCGTGCGCGTCTGGCGCAGCTGCCGCCGCCGGCAGACCGCCAAGATCGCCTCCGCCACCTGCTCGAAGAGCTGGGGCTCGTAATGCTTGCGGAAGTGATCGACGGTGACGTGGTAAACGCTGGCGGCGTTACTGCGCCGGGTGCCGGAGGGCAGCAGCTTGGTGCCCTGGCCCAGACCTAGGTCGGCCTCGGCGGCGTCGGTCTCGGTACCGCCGTCCAGTTCGTCGATGGCCAGCCGCAGCAGTTCCTCGATGGCAGCCGGCTGTTGCCCTGCCTCAGTGGTCAGGTCGCAGACCTGGGCGGCGGCATGTAAGGCCGGCACGCGGTAGTGGCGCAGCTTGCCGAGGCCCTTCTCGCGGATCAGGCGCAGGTCAGCGAGCAGTGCTTCGAAGCGCGGCACTGCCAACTCCCCCGGCATACCGCCATCCTGCCCAGGTTGTGCCCGGCTCGACACCCCGGTTGCGCCCTGGGCCATCGGCTTGGCTAAGAGCCATCGCAGGAAATCGGCCTTCAAGCCACTGACACGGAACGGAGCGCAGTCCTATGAGCAGTATCGATCGGTACACCAGCGGCGGCGGGATGGTCAGCCTGCTGCTGTCGCGTCAAGTCAGCCGAACGCTGGCCCGGCTGGAAGCCGGAACGGTCGTCCAGGTGGCCCAGGTTGACAGCCGCGCCACAGTCCAGGCGGCGCAGGTTGACGCCGTGGCGGCGGTCGCCCAGCGGGCTATGCAGGACGTCGCCTTCGTGACGCAGGTCGAGCAGCAGCTCGGGCAGGCGGTGCCGCTGGCAGTCAGTCGGCTGCAGGCTATCGGTGACCTGGCGACCCTGGCCATGAGCCAGGTGGTCAGCGATACGGCCAGCCGCCTCAGGCGGTGTTCCGGATGATCGCCTTCCTGTGCTTTCTGCTCGGCGTGCTGCTGACGCTAATGGCCCTGGCCGGCTGGGCGATGTATCTGGCTCTCACCGAGCCGCCGCCAACCGCCGACCACCTGTCGCGTCTTACCCAGCTCCAGGCCGAGCAACAGTTGCACCGGCTCCGCCAGGAGGCGGTCACCCAGCTGTTGCAGGCCGTGCGGCGGGAGGGGTGACATGGACGAGTCGTCTATCGCTCCGCCGCGCGGCTCGATGGCCCGCCGTGCGCGGTCAAGCAGCCCAGCCGTCATCCCCAGGCGGGCGGGCATGCCTGGGCAACGAGGTGAGTAGCGATGTCCAGCTTTAGCCCGCGAGGCTGGCTCGACAGTGCGGTTTCCGCTTGCTTCGGTCTGCTCCTCGCCGCAGTGGCGCTGTACGTGGCGGTCGGCCTGATCAAAGCCATCTGGCCGCTGCTGCTCATCATCCTGATCGTCGGCGGTCTGCTGGCGCTCGGCGTGGCGCTCATGCGCCGCCGCGACCGCGGCTGGTAATCGCCTTCGGATGCGCGAAGCCGCAGCACGAAGCACTAATCCAGTCGGCAAATTTGACGGCGATGCCAGCGAATAACTGGCTCTTCCATTCGCTGTTGTGCAATGGACAAACTGCATTGACTGATCATTCAAACAATCATTAACTACTTGTACTGATTGTTATACCAATCACTTTATCACCAATCCAAGTAATGCAAAGGAGGGCAGCGCTATGTCAAAAACATTCAAAGACCAGCCGAGGCGAAAGGGCAGCCGGACCAAGCAGCGCACTATTTCGGTGCGGGCCGTCCGACGTGATCCGCCGGATCTGCGCAAGCTCAGCCGGGCCCTCATTGCTCTCGCTATGGCCGAGGCGGCCGCCGAAGCCGCCGCCCAGGCCGAGGCCGACCGGGCGCTTAGTAGCGACCACCCTGTAACGACTCCGGAGCAGCCGGATGACTAGGACCGTTCCCCTGGTGTGGCGCCAGTTGCATTTCCAGCGGCCGTTGGAGCCGGAGCGGGCAGTGAGCGTGCTGCGGCAGTGGGCGGCCGATCAGCGCAGCCCCCTGATCGCCCTGGAAGCGGCGGCCGACGCCGCCGGTGTCAGCTATCGGCTGGGCGCCCCGAACGCCGCTCTGGCTCAGGTCGAGGCCGCCGTCTTGCAAGCCCTGCCGGCCACCAGCCTGAGCGCGCTGGACAAGCGCGAGCCGGTCGAAGGGGCGCTGCGGCTACAGGCCTCGACGCGGCACCGGCCGCTCAGGATTGACCGCTTGGAAGCCACCGCCCGGGCGCTGCTCGGCGCGCTCAGTCAGGTACAAGCCGGCGAGCAGTTGGTGCTGCAGCTGCTGCTCGGGCCGCGGCGGGTGCCGCTGCCGATTCCGACGCACAGCCCCTCATCGATCATCGCGCCGTGGTATCAGATTGCCTGGCGCGGCAACGGCGGCCCGATCGACAGCGAGAAGCGCCGGGCACTGCGCGACAAGGTCAGCGACCATGGCTTTGCTTGCACGCTGCGTATCGGCGTGACGGCCGAATCAGCGGCCCGCCGCCGCGAGCTGACCCTCGGTCTGCTGACGGCCATCCGCACCAGCGAGGCCGCCGGCGTGCGGCTGCGCATGCGGGCCGACCGCGAGGCCAAGTTCAACCCGGCCGGTCGGCCACTCTGCTGGCCGCTCCGGCTCAACGTCAACGAACTGTTGACCCTGACCGCCTGGCCAATCGGCAGCGACGACCTGCCGGGTCTGCCGGCCGCCCATCCCCGACTGCTACCACCGGCTCCCGGCACGACGGGTGCGGAACGCGGCGTCGCGGCGGCTACCGCCCCAGGCGTTGCGGCGCAGCTGGCGCTGCCGGCCCGAGCGGCGCTGCAGCACACCCACGTCATCGGCCCGACCGGCGTCGGTAAATCGGTGCTGCTTGGTCGGTTGATCGAACAAGACATCGCCGATGGTCGGGCGGTCGTCGTGATCGAACCGAAAGGCGATCTGGTTGACGACGTGCTGGCCCACTTGCCGGCTACTCGGCGGGATGACGTTGTGGTCCTCAACGCCGCCGACCCGGCCCCGGTCGGGCTGAACCCGCTGTTGCCCAGCGGCGCGCCGGCCGAGGTGACCGCCGACCTCATCCTCAGCGTCTTCAAGGCCCTCTATGCCGAAGCCTGGGGTCCGCGTACTCAAGACATCTTGCACGCCTGCTTGCTCACGCTGTGCCGCCGGCCCGACGCCACCTTAGTCATGCTGCCGCTGCTGCTCACGAATGCCGGCTTCCGGCGTTCGCTGACCACCGGCCTCGGTGATCCGCTGGCGCTGGAGCCGTTCTGGGCCTGGTACGAGAACCTGTCCGAGGGCGAGCGGGCCCAAGCCATCGCCCCTCTTATGAACAAGCTGCGCCAGTGGCTGCTGCGACCCAGTTTGCGCGCCGTGCTTGGCCAGCGCCAGCCTCGCTTTCGGCTCCAACAAGTCTTTACCGAGCGCAAGATTCTGCTGGTACCGCTGCGCAAAGCCATTCTCGGCCCGGAAGCGGCGTCCTTGCTCGGCTCGCTGGTGGTGGCACAGCTCTGGCAGCACACCCAGGCCCGAGCCGTCGTCCCGGCCGAGCGCCGCCATCCGGTCATGGTCTACATCGACGAGGTGCAGGACTACCTGCACCTGCCGACCGATCTCGGCGACGCCCTGGCGCAAGCCCGCGGCTTTGGTGTCGGCTTTACGCTGGCCCACCAGTTCCTCGGCCAGCTGCCGCCGGCCATGCGCGGCGCGGTGCTGACCAACGCCCGATCGCGTATCTGCTTCCAACTGAGCCAGGAAGACGCCGTGCAGATGTCCCGGGGCCACAGCGAACTCACGCCCGAAGACTTCACCAGCCTGGGGCCGTATGAGGTCTACGCCAGCTTGTTCGCCGGCGGGGCTAGCACGCCGTACGCCGCCGGCCGCACCCTGGCACCCACCCCGCACACCAGCGATCCGGAGAAGCTGAAGCAGCGCAGCCGGGAACGCTACGGGCGACCGCTCGACGAGGTCGAAGCCGGCTTTGCGGAACTGCTAAGCAGCACCAGCCATACCGCTTCCGGTGAGCTGGGCCGACGCCTGAGGAGGCCACTATGAGCCGCCCTGCCGCTCTTCCGCTCGGGCTACCGCTCGATCTACCAACCGCTCGCGGCAAGAAGGAGCGGAACCTCCCGAGGTATCGAGGCGGGGGCGGATTTGCTGGAGCGAAAGACTGCCGCCAGGGAGCCGCTGCTGGCATTCGTCGTCCTGAGCGCCGCCGGGGCCCGGGGGCCGCTGGCCTCGATGATCTCCTGCGCCGACTGTCGCCGCGCGACCTGAGAGTGCTCGACACCGTCGCTGTGCACCGCTTCCTGACGACCACGCAGCTACAAGCCTTCGTCTTTGCGGCTCACGCCTCCGACCTGTCCGCTGCCCGTACCTGCCGCCGCGTCCTGCGCCGCTTGGAAAGCTGGCAACTACTGGAGCGGCTCGACCGGCGCATCGGCGGCCTGCAAGCTGGCTCCACGTCATCGATCTGGCTGCTGACACCGGCCGGGCAACGGCTGCGGAACCTCCACGCCGGCGGCGGGGCACTGACGCGGGTACGCGAGCCGGGCCAGCGCTTCGTCCAGCACTACCTCGCCGTCGCCGACGCTCACCTAGCGCTACTCGGCGCCAACCGGGCGGCCCAGCTGGACCTGCTCCAGCTAGAGGTCGAACCGGCCTGCTGGCGGCCGTACGCCGGTCTCGGCGGCAGCGCCGAACTGCTGAAGCCCGACCTGTATGCCGTGATCGCTACCGGCCAGTTCGAAGTGCACTGGTTCATCGAGGTCGATCGGGCGACCGAAAGCATGCCGACCGTCGTTCGGCAGTGTCGGCAATACGAGGCTTACCGCCGCACTGGCAGCGAGCAAGCCGCCAGCGGCCTGTTTCCCTACGTGTTGTGGGTCGTGCCCGACGACCGCCGCGCCGGCAAACTCCAGGGCGCCCTGGCTGCCGCCCACGGCCTGGACCGTGAGCTGTTCCGCATCACCACGCCCGAGCGCGTTCTGACTCTCATCACCGGAGGGATCGTATGAGCCGGCGATCCGGGCGGCTTATCGTTGGTGACGCCGCGACGGAGCTGGCGCAGCTGCCGGCCGCCAGCGTTGACATGGTGCTGACAAGTCCGCCGTATTACTTGTTACGTGACTACCAAGTTCCTGGCCAGCTCGGTCTGGAGCGTTCAGTTGACGACTGGGCCAGCCACCTTCGCACCGTAACTCGGCAGCTGCAGCGCGTGCTGCTGCCGACTGGCAGCTTGTGGCTGAACCTCGGCGAGACCTACGCCACCCACCCTCGCCAAGGCGCTGCTCGGAAGAGCCTGCTGCTTGGTCCGGAACGCCTGGCCCTGCTGTTGCTCGACGACGGCTGGCTGCTGCGGAACAAGATCGTCTGGGCCAAGGCAAACCCCATGCCCAGCTCGGTGCGGGACCGGCTGACGTGCACCTGGGAAGTGCTCTACCTATTCACCCGACAGCCGCGTTATTTCTTCGACCTCGACAGCGTCCGGGTCCCGCATGCGAGCAGCCACCGAGGCCGGCTCCAGCCGGCGTTCGTACGGCGGCGGCCACGGGAGGCCTGGCGCGGCCCGAACGGCGACGACGCCTCCGGACTGGATGCGCTCAAAGCCCGCGGAGTGATCGGCCACCCGCTCGGTAAGAACCCGGGCGACGTCTGGCGGCTGGCCTCCAGCAGTTA
>Ga0157370_10006402_pt1 | contig 12986 bp, 13 predicted proteins | sample C35metaG_FD_113463 | JGI IMG/M metagenome (GOLD analysis project Ga0157370, IMG submission 113463) | Corn rhizosphere microbial communities from Kellogg Biological Station, Michigan, USA - C3-5 metaG | ecosystem: Host-associated > Plants > Roots > Rhizosphere > Soil | place: USA: Michigan...
CTACCAGTAGTATTTTGGTCATATTACCCTCTATTGTACTAAGTGTCGGTAAAAATTACTATAGCCCTTATGGTTAATTTTGGTTTCGGGGTGGAACAGGAATGTCACCCCGTTGTCGAATATATTGATTAGGATTCTGTTCGATACTAGTGAGCGGTATATTTTCTCGTACTGGTGCACGGGGCGCCGTGTACTGTTGCTGAGGCTGATAAACGGGTTGTTGAGGTGCTTGTGGTTGGTAGTATGGCTGAGGTTGCTGTGGCTGCGTAATTTGATTTCTAGCCGCCTGGAGCTGTTGCACAACCTCTTTTGCAGGAAGGTTGGTGTAAACGGACTCCCCCGGCATGCTAGCGGGCTGAACTGGTGCTTGTTGCGGCATTTGCGAAGGTGGCGTGATGGTAGGTTGCGTGGATGTTGGGAATGCTGTCGGTGATGAGGTTGCCTGCGGGGTGCCCAATGTAGTATCCAGGGTTGCCGTTTGTGTGACACCGGATATTTTTTGCTGCTCCATCTCTCGTTCTTCCTCGATACCAGCTGCCTCTATGAGTCTCGTTGCTTCCTCATGATCGATGCGAGGAATCTCTACATAAAAGGTGCTGCCTTGTTTGTATTCACTGTCTACCCAAATACGGCCGTTCATAGCTTCAACGAGGCGACGGCAGAGATAGAGTCCGAGGCCAGTTCCGCCGATTTCCCTAGTGTCGGTATTATCAACGCGGTAGAACTTTTGGAATAGATGCCCCTGGTCTTCTTTAGGAATGCCAATACCGCTGTCGGCCACGCTAATAATAATATGGTCGTTATCATCACCACCAATATCGATAACAACATCACCTTTTGGCGTGTACTTGATGGCGTTATCAATAAGGTTGGAAATAACTTCACGAAGGTGGTCGTTATCGAGGTTGGCGTAAAAAACAGGGTTGAGTCGGCGCTCCCCTGCCCTGTCCTCTGCGTCGTCAGGCTGTGGCTTAAATAGAACGTGCAGGCCTTTAGTCTGGGCTTTTGGCTTAAGACCTTCTACGATATCGTGCGTAAAGGAGACAACATCGACAACCTTAGGATTATTAGAGAGTCGACCATCGTCTGCTTTGCTGACATCCAAGAGGTCTTGAAAGAGATTACCAAGGTGTTCGACAGATTGGTGCGCCTTGTTAATGAAATCACGCGCTTTTTCATCAACCTGAGCCGTTGCTGGATTAAGTGCTAAGCCGAGATAACCTTCGATTGAGGCGACAGGTGTACGCATTTCGTGAGCAGCTGTGCTGATAAACTCGGCCTGTTGACGTTCTTCACGCTTTTCATTTGTTATGTCGCGGAACACAACGATAACACCAGAACCTGGTTGTCCAACCGGCGAGACAATAACCGAGACAAGAATTTTTTTGCCAGCATGAGTTGTGAGTGAAAGGTCGCTTACATTCACCTCTTTATTGGTAGCGAGTACTTGTGACACGGGATCATTTGCTGGTGTGAGCTCGTGGTCGTTCTTATCGAGTAGATTAAGGACGGACTTATAATTAAGAGAAACGGCATCTTGCTTAGTCCAGCCAGTTAACTGCTGGGCGGCAGGGTTAATGAGCTGAATAATTCCTTGGCCGCTAAGAGCAACTACCCCATCGGCAATGGCGTTAATAACAATCTCTGATTTGCCGGATACTTGGCTTAGTTCGCTTGCAAGCTCATGATAAGCGCGGTCATCACCTTTACCTTCAGTCTTCTCTTTAGAATGCCAAATAAGATAACTAACGCCAAGAGGTAGTTCTCCGGTTAATACAACGGAAACAATCATTTCGCGTGTGAGAGTGCCGCCACTGTATTGCATTGCTAAATATAAAAAGGAAACTAACAATAAAGGGATAAGTCCGTACCAGCCAAACACGCCTGCGAACACCGAGACTAACATCCAAAGTGCGATAAACGGTGAATTGACGCCGCCCGTGCTAAGGACGAGTAGCGCAATGGTTGCAGTAAGGAGGAAGAAGGCACCCAAAGACCCCCATTCTATATACTTTTGTGGTGCCCATAAATAAGAGACGAAACCCATAATAAGCGTGACAGCAGCCATAGCTGCAGCTTGGTCGCTAATGAGTAGACCAGCTCCAATGTTTTTGACATTGGCAAAATAAGCCCACACATATAAGGCAATAATAATGCCGGACACAAGAATAACCGCCTCGCAGAGACGGCGATGCCAAAAGCGTGTGAGCGTGAGTGGTTTAATGTCTGCCCCCTATTTAGACAAATATGCTGCTTATGCCCTATTATGCCTAAACGATCCCCATTTCGCAAGGTATGGTATGCTTTTAATCATGAATATTAGTACGATTAAAACACCGGTCGTAAAAGCCGGAGCAATGCTTTTGACGGAACTGCTCGATGACTCGTTGCATGAATTTCATGACAACTCTATTTTAGTCATTACCTCTAAAGTTGTCTCGCTTTGTGAGTCACGCGTCGTAGACAAAGAAAAGGCGGCGAAAGATGAACTTATTAAGCATGAAGCAGACTACTATCTAGATCCTTCTTACAGCTCTCATCGATACCATTTTAGTATCGTACAGGGCATGCTCACCTCTTCTGCTGGTATTGATGAGTCAAACGGTAATGGCGACTATGTATTATGGCCACGTAATGCCCAGTCAACGGCAAACCAAGTGCGACAGTACCTTCAACGGCGTTTTATGGTTAAAAATACTGGTGTTATAGTCGTTGATAGTACAAGCTATCCACTACGGCGCGGCGCTATCGGTACGAGCTTGGCGCATAGTGGCTTTAAGGCCTTAAATGACTATAGAGGCAAGTCCGATCTCTTTGGGCGGTCTATTAAGGTTGAGGTTGCGAACGTCTGCGAAGGCCTCGCCGCAGGGGCCGTTGCGGCTATGGGTGAGGGTGCCGAGGGTACTCCGATTGCCGTTATAACAGATGTGAACTTTGTGGCATTTCAAAGTGCCGACCCGACACCCGAGGAACTTACCGAACTACGCGTTGCTCTTGACGATGATTATTACGCTTCGTTTCTTACGTCAGCTCCATGGCAGCGTGGCGATCGATCATAGCTACCTTCCCTGCATGAATGCGCGGTCACGTTCTATAACTTCGTTCCAGGTCTCCACTGTCCCGGCCTCCATTTGGCGCAGAAGGTCAGTGCTATAGGCTATAACTCCCGGTTTGTGCTGAGTTAGAACACGTTCGGCTTTTGGCAGTGGATATTTATAGGTTTCTAGTAGTGCAATCTGGTTACGTTGAAAGGCGGTTAGCTTTTGCATGTCCAACTGTTCTGGACGAGCCATGCCGTTAATTTCTCGGAATAGCTGGTGTCCTAGGAGTGGTCCCTGAGGCTGATAAAGCTCACCAAGGTCGGCTGAGGCGACGCTTTTTGCCATATGTTCAGCGTCACGTGAGGGGTAATGTAGCTGCGTAGCCTTTTGGCCTACAAGTTTACCTCCGGCGAATATCGGCTCAGTGCCGAGAATGGCAAATGACCCCATTGTACGAAGTGTCGGATGAATGATATCGTCACGACTTAACTCATGCTCTAGCCATTCGGCACTTTCTCGCTCATCAGTTCCACGTCCCTTTAGTTGAACGAGATCGTGTGCATATCCGGCAGCTTGTGCTGTTTTGCGTACGAGCGGATCCATATCGAGTAGTGTGCATAATTTGAACGCTGTATTACCTACTTCACGGGCATGGTGACCGTTGTGGTATGCCAGCTCATGGCTACCACGTCGGCGGTAGTTTGGATGGCCCTCACCGTATGTGCGATCGACGGTTTTGAGAGCGTCCTCCCCTACTCGCTCTAGCTTCGCTGATTGTTCGCGTTCTGAAAAATGCCATGATGAAACAAACTCACTCATGTAAGCTCCTTCTCTTTTTATGAATAGTTTTTTATCTGGCAGCGCTAACCGTCTCGATAGTAAGAGCTATTGCAATTTATTCATATTTGTTGTGCAAAAAGTGCACATATGGTAAAAAGGGAGGAGTGTTTACAGATACTCAAGTTATTCGGTCGTACTTTTTCAAGCTCGGCCTATCCTCAGAGATTGCCGATATTTATCTGGCTCTTCTTGCGTATGGTCCACAGACGATTTCGGATGTGTCACGACATTCGGGGGTGGAACGAACACGCGTGTATCGACTCATGGAAGAGCTGACGACAAGCAACTTGATAGAGGTGGAGACTCGGTATAAGCGGACTATTCTCCATGCCGCCCCTATCACCAATCTGCAGATTTTGCTTACCAAAAAAGAACAGGAGCTCGAGGAGCTTCGGCAGGGTTTGACGGATCTACATCAAAAAATTGATGCAGGCTCATTGGCATCACCAACTACACGGGTCCAGGCATATCAGGGATCGGATGGCCTTAAGCAGATGTTTTGGAACCAAACACGCTCAAAATCCGAAAGTCTCTCCATTTTGCACGAAAATATGCAGCGTTATACAAATGCAGTATTTTTTGATCGATGGGCGCGAGCCTGTAACGATCGTGGTCTCGAGTTTCGGAGTATTGTTGGTGATAGCTTTATAGAGTCACAAAAGACCTGGTATGAAGAGCATGCCAATGAACGACTTAGTAAATGGAGCGGTCGCTACGTACCTGAAGGTGTATTTTCCGTTACTCACTCGACGGTAGTGTATGACGATGTGACAGCGTACTACAACTGGAAAGACGGAGAGGTTTTTGGAATAGAAATCCATAATGCGCATATTGCAGAGGCTCAACGTCAGTTCTTTGAGATGCTCTGGACTCTGGGTCAGGATTTTGATGATTCACCTATTCAGGAACTTTGGAGTAAAAATCGAAACGGCTAGTTCTAATTGACAAAGACATAAAGAAATCATACAGTTTTTCCGGTATTTTGGAGATGCTGTATCACGGCCTCTCTAACCTACCCTCTTATTGCAAACTACTACTGTACAGAGAGGTAGATTTTTGGTATAATTCTTCAAGTTGCACCTCGGTTCAACGACAATTTGGCCTCATCGTCTAACGGTTAGGACACAAGGTTCTCATCCTTGCAATCCGGGTTCGATTCCCGGTGAGGTCACCAAATTTGATAACAGATTAAAAGATACGCCATAATTGGCGTATCTTTTGTTTATGCATGGTTCTCAACTCTGTTAAATTGAGTTCGATTCTCCACGGGTAAAGAGAATAATCCGTTAATATTGTGTAGAAGTACGTAATATTAACGGATTATTGACAATTAAGCGTTAATTATATACACTATAGTTATGATCAGTACTTATAACAAAGATAAGATAAAACACCTCAAAAAGGAATTTGAGCAGCTTAGGGCTGGCAAGGAGTCCTTGCTCGTCATGATCGATGAAGCAGAGGTGCCAGAGCTCGTGTATAACTCGAATGCTATCGAAAACTCGACGCTGACACTCCAAGAAACAGAACGCATACTATTGGAGTTAGAGGTTGCACGAAATGTGAGTGTCCGCGAATTATTCGAAGCCAAGAACTTGGCACGCGTTACTGATTACATACGCAACAAAAAAGACATAGCGCTTAGTAAGGAAACGATCCTACTGCTGCATAAGATGTTAATTGGTGGCATTAATGATGGCATTGCTGGTCGCTTTCGTGCTACTCATGAATATGTCCGAGTTGGCACTCATATCGCACCGGCCCCGGAACATATCGAACGACTGCTGGACAACCTATTGACTGATTATGAAAGTTCACATGACGAATATTTTCTGGATCGTATATCTCGATTCCATCTTGAGTTCGAGCGTATTCACCCGTTTGTCGATGGCAATGGTAGGATCGGTCGCGTGTTAATCAATTTACAACTGATGCTTCATGGATATTCGTCAGCTATTATTCGCAATAAGGGAAAACGTGATTATTACTATCCAGCTTTTCAGGCATACCAAGACAACAAGTCGACCGAACAACTGGACGGCCTTTTGTGTTTGTCGCTCATGGAGTCACTCAACAAACGAATTACGTATTTGAAAGGGTTGGAGATTACGACGCTTGCCGATTATGCAAAACAGAGCGGCGAATCATCTAACGCCTTACTCAACGCAGCTCGACGACAGACAGTCTCGGCCTTTCGGGAGAAGGGTGTTTGGAAAATTGGTAAGTAGAGCGTTTAGTCTACATCTGGAATACCTAATGAGTTTAGTCGTGGTTCAATATATTCCAATTCACCGAAGAAGGTTTCGACCTGAGTAGTCGTTAGGCTCACCAAAATTGAATAATTGCTATTTTACGAAACAGTTCCAGATATAAAATCCCCACAGGTTACTGTGGGGATTTGTGTTTTTATCAGCTAATCTGTTGGAGTGTTCGACTCTCCTTGGGTGGAACGACATCGATGAGGTTGGAGCTATATCACTCAAAGAGGGTCGGTAGAGGTTTACACTAGGCTACTATTCGACTGATCACAGTATGATTTATATTAACCTATTTTGTTTGCTATGCGCTTATTATGTGCAAAACAAACCCTCGTATAAGGTGTTACTTCTTATGTAGTCGCCGGCCATATTCATCAATAAGTTGCACTAAACGATTCCATCCTTCGCCTGGTTGAACACCACTTATATGGGAAGGAAGTTCAAGACTACCAGCTAATTCTGTAATTTGGTCAAACAACGGCTCTTCAAGCTCACGGATAGACATTGCTCCTGCAATATCATAAGCGGCATCTTCGATTGACAGGCTATCTTGATTCTTCGCTTCGATAACTGCGCGACAGTACTTCAAAAAGAGATGAGGCTTCTCTTGAATTTCTGCATCATAAAGCTGCCGGAAGTACGACTTTAAAGAGGCTGATAGGTTATCTTGTCTGTTGTCTAACATCATATTCAATAATAACTAAAGTTCGTCTCAGTGGCTAGCTCTACGCTAGCCACTGAGACTCACCACGTCCTTAGCGAGCGTTGTGTCGCCCGCGACTCTCGTTCGGCTCACGTCGCCACGTCAGGTTGCCGAAGCGATCGATCACGTAGTGCGCGTGACCGGGTCCATCGGGCTTGCCGATGCCACCGAAGTAGACGCTGGTGTTTCCGTTGGCCTCCTCGACGACCTTGACGTCATCCCAGTACTGACGCGGTGTTCCGGCCTTGATGGCCGCATCGCGCCGCTGCGTACTGAGCTGAAGCTTCCGATCGTCGAACCGCTCCTTGGCGAGGCGGTGCACGTGCTTCTTGTCCATGTAGACGTCACGTGCTGCTGACCACCGCTTCCTGACGGGCTCGATCTCTTCGATCAGGCGTCGCCGGCGGGGTGGCAGTTCACGCATATCCGCTTGGATCTGGCGGCCTCGGGCGGAGTATTCCTTTGCCCGCTCGTGGTTACCCGACGAGAAGGCATTGGAGGCCTCGCGGAACGCGGCCCCCATCTCCTCGTACAGGCGGTCGTGCTGGTCCTTGAGTGACTTGATCTGCGGGTCGTTGCGACCCTGGATGCGCTGGAGCTCTTCCCAGGCGCTGTCCATCTGTGTCTTCGCGTACTTCAGTGCTTCCCACTCACCACTCATGATGGTACGGAGGCGCTCGAGTTCGCTGTCACGAGCCATTGTCGTGTGTCCTAACTGTGAAGTCTAGGCGTGGTGTCGTACAGGGCTGTACGGTGCTTGATACTATAGCATAATTTAAGACATACTGCAAACGATGACAGAATTTATCGAAGAGACTGTAGCGGGCTTCGGCTTATTCATCACCAATGCCAAGTTGCTCAAGTAGTGTACCTAATCCCTCCAGCCTATCCCAAAAATGTTTCGGTAGAGGTGCCCGCAGACTCACCAAGAAATTATCCAGATAAGAAAAGTTCGGCAATTCACAGTCGAACTTCTTTTGATCTCATGTCTGTAAAACAAAATTCGATTCCCCTCGGGCATCATTTAGTAGAGGTAACATGGACTTTGTCTCAAAAAACACTGCCTAAAGGCTCGATATCTATCAAACACTTAGGTGGTGCTCCCACCGACGTCCCTTACGGGAAAGCGTCGGTGGGGTTTGTTGTCACGTTATACAGTGACACGGGCGAAGCTTGTCGCTTAACCGACTCATTCGCGTTCCTCAAGCCGCAGCTTGTTTATCTCGGATCAGAAGAAGCTTTCTTCCTCTTCATCGAGCATCTCACCGCGCGCGGCCTCGTTGGCCGGGATGAGATCCCACTCTCGAGGGATTTCATCACCAACCTTCTCGGTGATTCCGGAAGCTGCGTACCAGTCTGGCAATTCATGCCAGACGTACGTCTCGCGATCCCCGTCCCACCGAGCCAGCCCGCCACCTTGTGTGCCCCAGAGGGCAAAGCCGACGGCGACTGGGTCAATCCGAGTTGACATGTTCATCAGTCTCTCACCATCCTTGATGGAAGCGTAAACTACCGATTGGATTTTATAATATCATAAATTTGTAATAAATGCAAATTATCGTCTGATTGGATGCATAAGCGAATGGATGTCATAAAAACCTGTTTACCTGAAAAGAGTATGAGGCACTAGTTGCTGAATATCTAAAGCTTGAGACTATGATGTACGAGGTTAATGTAATGTATACTTGCAGACAGTGACTAGTAAATCGATTGCTTTTACCGTCTATCCGCCGCCACCTATACTCGATCGGGAGGTCGAGTGTATTCGGGTCGCAACATATATCGGTGAAGAGCGTAGTCTTGAAGTTAAGGTCTGTCCTAATGGTTTACCAGGACTTGTGTTTGGATTGAGTGGTGATGGCACTGCCGCTATCGAGAGTATTACTGTGCGGTCGGCTACAATCACTGATTTACCTATCTTATTTTTACACGGGCAAGGTTCGGTGCCGAGTACCATGCGTTTTAAAAAAGGTCCGTATACGACTATACAGGTCGTGCTGAAGCCGCACGCGCTGTATAGCCTATTCGGTATGGATGCTTCGACGTTCACCAAAGGGTTTATGCTGCCTGAGGAGTTCGGTGTTCCTGGTCTTACGGCCCGGCTATGTGAAGTGGATACTGATGCACGACGGATTACTCTTTTATGTAATGTCTTAGTTGAAAAATTAAAATCGTCCGTCCATGATGATCTTATAGAAAAAAGTGTTGATTTTATTCAGGCACATGTAGATTCGGTAACAGTTAAGCAACTATTGAGCCAAGCTCACTTATCGGAACGTCAATTTCAGAAGCGATTTGCACGGGTCGTCGGTATGCCTGCTCAACTCTACATTCGTATTAAACGAGTTAATGAGGCACTACGATTAATGGATACTGGACAATACGAACGCCTATCTGACGTTGCGCATGCGTTAAATTTCTATGATCAGTCTCATTTTATTCGTGAGATGAAGACCTTCTCGTGGGTGACACCAAAAGATATTACACAAACAGTAGATGAATTTCATCAAGACCTAGCCGGTGCATCGTATCAATAAAAAGATTGACGGTTGTATACAATTTTTTGCGTAAGCTTTCTCGTATCCTTTAGGTAGCACTTAATAAAGGAGATGCAATGCGTAAAGTAATAATGTTAAATCGTATTTCAATCGATGGTTATTTCGCCAGTAATAACGAGATGACTGGAGGGATGGATTGGTTCGTTCAGGATCCTAAGGTGGACGAGGCTGTTCACAAACGACCAGGAGGCTCAGATACTCTTATACTTGGTGAAAATACATTCGTGATGTTTAAGAATTCTTGGATGCCTATGTTGAAGGATCAGAACGCTCCTGCAACACTTAAGGCTGTTGCTCAAGAGTTAACCAGTATGAAGAAAGTTGTTTTCTCTGAAAAGATCAAGGAGTCAGATTGGGAGAATACAGAATTTCATGATGGCGACCTTACGAGCGTCGTGGGTAAGTTAAAGCGAGAAGAGGGTACCGATATCCTTGTCATGGGAAGTGGTACCGTCGTGCAACAATTGGCGAACGCTGATCTCATTGATGAGTATATGTTCATCGTAAGTCCAGTGATAGCTGGTGATGGGAAGGTACTATTTAAAGACGTGAAACAACAGAATCTGAAGCTCGTCAGTGCTGAAAGTTTTGACTCAGGTAATGTTGTGCTCCACTATGAAACAATTAAGTAGTCTAAACGTTGCCCGTTTGGTCAAACGGACTTCGTCTGATGCAAGGCTAGCGACAAAACCAAAGATGAGTCGTAAACGTAAGTGGGTAGTGGGCTGTTCTATCGTAGCCGTTGTCATCATTGCAGGTATGGTTGGAGGCACTTGGTTTTCAAGTAACCTCCTGCTCCACCCTTCATTTGGAGGACTGGGCAACTTTTCGGTGTGTACGCCTGAAGCCGAGAAGGACTTTGGAAAAGGCTGTGGCAATTTACGCGAATCACATGAGTTTGCCTTTAGCGAGGTAAACGTCCCCTCTCTTAATGGTTATAATATGCCAGGCTGGCTCATTAAGGCTTCCGACAACGGCTATTCATCAGCGAAAGGAGTCATTATGCTCGTACACGCTGGTGGGAGTGATCGTCGTGAAGATACTCGTCACATCAGTACCTACCTCAGTTTGGGCCTAGACGTTCTGACGTTCGATCAAGGATGTGCTGGTGAAGCCCGTTGCCCGGTAGGCGGACTTTCATATGGCGCGCGTGAGTCTCAGGATGTTGTTTCAACGTATCTCTATCTCATAAACCAAAAGTATGGGAAAGTTTACGCAATGGGTTCATCGGTCGGTGCAGCCGCCATCCTGGTTGCGCTTCCTGAAATGCCTAATTTATCTGGTGCTATTATCGAAAATGCTTTTACTAGTTTCGATAGACTTGTCAGAGATTCGCCTGACTCAAAAAATGTACCAACTTGGGCAACTAATAATATGATAGACCTGACAAAAGCACGCGGACAGTTTGATGGGCTCCTCAGTCCCGAGCACTCGCTGCCACTCGCTGGCACTACTATTCCGCTCTTCTTTATTCATAGCAAGGCGGATGCGGTCGTATCGTATACTGAAACTGAAGATCTAACGAAACTCTACCATGGCCCTGAAACGACTTGGTACCCCGATGTAGGGCAGCATGCGCTTATCTCGAATGCGCAGCCCGCACTCTATTCGCAAAAGATTACTAATTTTATAAGTAGTATTGAGTAGACTACCCTATTTGATCCAAGGAGCATGCTATGAACGGAGTGCGCAATTACTTTGTAGAACTCCGTTCGTCCTTATCGTTTACTCTATATAGACTCTGAACTTTTTGTTTCTTATATATGTGCTTCTCCTATAGATGTATACTTATAGAAAAGCGACACTTTACTATGTTATGCAATAAACACATCACCACCTGGTCTGGTTTCAACTAGATTTATACTTGATCAACCTACATCAAGATAATTTAGTCATTGGAGTCATATTGCAAAAACATATCGTGAAGCAATCGTTGATATTGCAACGGAATTAATAGATAGACCTTCCGTAAAGTACAAATCCGGTCATCCAGAATTAGGTCAATCACCCGACAGCGGATTTGATTGTTCAGGTTTTGTAAGGTTTGTACTGAGTGAAGTAGGGCTTGCTATTCCAGAATACATAGGACAAGATAGTGTTAATCGTCCGATTCGTCATGCAAACGAATTCTGGGATAGCTACGGAATAATGGTTCATGATGCAAGTAAGCAGCCGGGAGATCTTATCTTTTTCTCAAGAAGAGGTTCTTTCCCGACACATATCGGAATTGTCCGTGATGAAGAAACGTATATTCATGCACCTGGAACTGATGAGTCCAGGGTGGAAGCGCGACCAATTACTTACGAAACGATAGCAAAAAGAAGTATAGAACGTCAGTTTTATAGAAGAAATCCGATTGGATTTAAGTCACCTACGACAAAAATCGAACAACCCACATATCGTTATCATCAAGAACCAATTTAACGTATTAACGCGACGATAGAGCTACTAAGGACTAATTATTTGTAAGTCATATCTCTGGAAATAGAATACCCCGCCTGATGCAGGAGCGCGGGGCACTCTACTGATCAAACGGGGATGGGCTGCAACCACAGAGATGACCTATCGTGACTGGCGCGGTCCACGTGCGACGAGCTCTGGGGCACCGTTGACCAACTCCCATGCGGAACGAATCTCGCCGTGGTCTAGGACGATCGCCGTCACTGCCTTTGACAGCTGGGTGGTCGCCCAGCTGAACGTGTCGGCGTCTGTTCGGATATCACTACCCCAGATACCGACGGCGATGCGGGCGTCTGGGGTAGTGACGAAAGGAAGTACCCACTCGCCGTCGTAGCTCACGTCCCGCGCCAAGTATTGCACGGCGCCAGACTTCATGTCTCGTACCCAGACCGCCCTTACTTTGTCGGCGGTTTTGAGGTAGGCTCGGCGCCACTTAGCTTCGAGTACGTCCTGGAGGTGCATCTCCACCTGGTAGGCATACTCAATGGTGCCGTGACGACGACCGATGTGCGCGACCAATGTGCCGTCGGTCATATTGTCAACTTCGTCATCATGCAGTTCGATCACATACATGCGTGACTCCTCGTATTTTTGGTCTTTGACCTATTATTTATACCATGACAAACAAGCGAAGTAAAACTGCTTCAATCCCCTCTGTTTTGTCGGACTTTCGAAACGTCTAAAATGAAATCCCCCCGCTGGCTGCGAGGGGTATAAAACCGGTAGGTGGCACTCCCGGTAGCCCTTGGGGCTACGGTGGAGCCTTCGACTACACAGTTTTGGTTGTCTTGTGATCGCCTTGGATAGGAGTTTGTTTACTCCTGGTCTTCCAGGTTTTGGACACGCTCATGGTACCTAGAGAGCGCCACCCATCATACGCTCCACGTCGTCATCTTGTGCGGGCAAGCCCTGCGTGATGAGCGCTTCCCTTACGGATTCGCGATAACCTTCGCGAATCCTGACCCTGTGTCCTCGTACGGAAAGCCCGTAGCCGATGACGATCGGCACGGTGCCGAGAACTGCTGCGAAGGGTCCAAGAGCGAGACTGCTGGAGATGAGCGCGGCGCAGGCTGAGCTGCCGACAACTACGCCGGCGCTCTGAAGTGCCTGCGCTAGGATGAATTTA
>Ga0157370_10006405_pt1 | contig 12983 bp, 8 predicted proteins | sample C35metaG_FD_113463 | JGI IMG/M metagenome (GOLD analysis project Ga0157370, IMG submission 113463) | Corn rhizosphere microbial communities from Kellogg Biological Station, Michigan, USA - C3-5 metaG | ecosystem: Host-associated > Plants > Roots > Rhizosphere > Soil | place: USA: Michigan...
AAAAATATCATGAAAACGTTTGGCCTGCGTTTCATTCGAACAGAACAAATAATTCTTGTATCCGTTAAAATGATTGTCGCTCAGATTATTCAATAACAAATCAAATTGTTTGTTGAAAGACGGTTGAGGCTGAATATGAAACTCGTATTTTTTAGTAGTTTTAAAAATTGGTTTTGAGGCCAATTCTACAATCGAAAAATCTAATGCTCGCTTGATAAACGAAGCCTGATTTAAAAATAATTGTTCCGGTTCGGCGTGTTTAATTTCTTTCGACAATTTCTCAAAAGCTTCTTCTGCCCTTGCAAATTGTTTGTCAAGCTGACTGAAAAGCCCATCTGTATTTTGAATAAAAAGCACCGTTTTCTCGGCAATATAATCTAAGAAACTTTCTCTATTTTCTTGAAATATCTTGTTTTCGACATTCGGGATAATGGTGATTTTTTTGTGTGTTTCGACAGACAATTGTGTCTCTACATCAAAACTTCTGATACTGTCTACTTCGTTTCCAAAAAACTCGATTCTATACGGATGATCGTTCGAAAAAGAAAAGACATCGACAATTCCGCCGCGAACCGAAAATTCTCCGGGTTCTGTAATAAAATCGACTCTTTTAAATTCGTATTCAAATAAAACTTCGTTGATAAAATCAATCGAAATTTTATCGTTTAAAGAAACTTTTAAAGTGTTTTTATCTAATTGCTGACGCGTAACTACTTTCTCAAAAAGCGCTTCAGGATACGTAACAATTATGGCTGGTTTTTTTCTTGAATTAATTCGGTTTAAAACCTCAGCGCGAAGCAAAACATTGGCATTGTCTGTTTCATCAACCTGATAAGGACGACGAAATGAGGCCGGATAAAACAAAACATCCTGCTCGCCAATCATTTGTTCCAAATCGTTTAGGTAATACGCGGCCTCTTCTTTGTTGTCTAAAACAATCAAAAAAGGCAGTTCTGTTTTCTTAAAAACAGAGCGGATTACAAACGAAACTGCAGAGCCCAGCAAACCGCTGAGATGCATTTTTATCTGATTCCCTTCTAGTAAATTTGCGGCAATCTGCTGCGCTTTTGGCAGATTATCATACGTTGTATATAAGGCGTTTTTACTCAACTCTTGGTAAATTTGGATCTATTGGTGCTGCGTTCTGAATGGCACGCGTTGTATCTAACATTTTAAGAAAATCTTCTTCTCCCTGCTCTTTTGGAACTTTGCTTCTCTCTACAATTTTATCCATTTGTCTCTCCAGAGAAACTAATTCTTTGTTGATTTCTCCAATTAAAAAAGCAACTTTATCATCTGGAATCTGGCTTAAATGAATAAACAAATCCATCATTTTGATTTTGGTAATCAAAACTGAAATTCGGCTTCTAAAAGCCGGCGTGTTAAAATCGGCTGGAATGTTGTTATTCAATGCCCATGCTTTTTTTGAAATGGCAGTCGATTTTTTTTGAAATGCCCCAATTGTTTTTCTTGGTTTATCTCCAATTTCTTTCATGAAATCACGCCATTCCGTCCAGACCTTTATATTTTGTTCCGAAACCTCATTAATTGGTTCATCAATAAACGTCCACGCTTTATTTATATTGTTAAAGATTTTTTCGTTCTTTTTAACCTCTTTTGCATTTTCAGCTTTACGCTTTTCATCTTCATTTTGACAAGATTGGAGCACTAAAAGCAAAAGAAAAAACAGCGCTATTTTATATTTCATTTGATAAAATGTTAGACCGCAAAGTTACGAAGTAAATTTACAATTACGAATTCTGTTTTTTGCTAAAGATTCTATAAATCAGTTGCGTGTTTTTGACCGCAGATTCCACAGATTAAGCAGATATCTAGCGAATTTTACCGCAAAGCGCGCAAAGATTTTTATTTTGAACTAAGCTTAGAAAAGCACAAAGTTCGCAAAGCTTTGTATTCGCCTAGCTTTGCGAACTTTGTGTTTTTATAAAACGGCTTAATTATAAAAATCTTTGCGCGCTTTGCGGTAAAAAATTCACGAACTCAACAGAGAATAATCCAACAAACCAACTTTATCATTATTGAATTTATAATTTATGTTTCAAAAAATCACAAGTAAATGCGAAAACGTTATATTTGTATCTCTAAAATCATTAAAAAATGAATCCTAAAATATTGATCATTGGTGCCTGTGGACAGATTGGCACAGAACTTACTCAAAAGCTTCGTAAATTATACGGAACCGAAAATGTTATTGCTTCTGATATTCGAAAATTAAACACTGATGTGGTTAATTCGGGACCTTTTGAGGTTGTCAATGCTTTAGATTTTAACCAAATTGAGCATCTTGTTGAAGTACATAAAATTACTGATGTTTATTTAATGGCGGCACTTTTATCTGCAACTGCAGAGAAAAACCCGGCTTTTGCATGGGACTTAAATATGAATTCTCTTTTTCATGTTTTGAATCTGGCTAAGGCTAAAAAAATCCAGAAAGTTTTCTGGCCTTCAAGTATTGCGGTTTTTGGACCAACAACTCCAAAAGAAAATACACCTCAATATACCGTGATGGAACCTTCTACCGTTTACGGAATTAGTAAACAAGCGGGTGAAAGATGGTGCGAATATTACCATAACATTTATGGTGTTGATGTTCGAAGCATTCGTTATCCGGGTTTAATAAGCTGGTCTACACCTCCGGGCGGCGGTACAACAGATTATGCAGTTGATATTTTTTATAAGGCTATTGCCGATAAAAAATACGAATGCTTTTTATCATCTGAAACCAAAATGCCTATGATGTACATGGATGATGCGATCGATGCGACAATTAATATTATGAAAGCTCCGGCAGATCAAATTAAAATACACTCATCTTATAATTTAGCGGCGATGAGTTTTACTCCAACCGAAATTGCTGCCGAAATCAAAAAACATATTCCAGATTTTGAAATCACTTATAATCCTGATTTCCGTCAGAAAATTGCTGACAGCTGGCCGGCAAGTATCGACGATACAGAAGCTAGAAAAGATTGGGGTTGGAAACATACTTTTGATTTGGAATCAATGACAAAAGATATGCTGGAGCATTTGGGTTAAAAACCCTGCAATTACTGTTTTTGGTTTGAAATTTTATCTATTTTTTATATTGTTATTTTAATGAATATCAATTCCTTAAGATATTAACTTTCAAACCAAAAACTATATGAAAAACCTTTTTTTTCTCCCTTTTCTTCTGTTTTTTGTGCTTTTAAGCTGTAATAAAAAACAAGAAAACAATGATTCTTCTTCTGGATCCGGTGATGAAGCTTTTCTAAAATTATCAGAAAAATATATTACTGAAACTCTAGAATTTAACCCTCAATTTGGCGTTTATTTAGGACTTCATGAATACGATGGCAAACTAGGGCATTTTAGCAAAACTGATCTTGACAAAAGACTTGCAGTTCTTAAAAAATACGATCAGGAATTTTCTGCAATCGATTCTACTTCTCTAAGCAAGAAAAATTACTACGATTGGAAAATCATCAAATCGAATGTAAAAAATGAATTGTTTTCGTTTGAGGATTTAAAAATTTACAGCAAAAACCCCATGATTTATGCCGGAACGATTGATGTAAACATTTACATTCAGCGTAATTTTGCTCCTATCGAAAAACAAATTCAATCTATTATTGCAATAGAAAAAATGGCACCTCAGTTTTTTAAAGATGCCAAAGCAAACTTGCAGGATTCTCTTGCTTTACCTCATGTTCAGCTGGCTATAGATATTGCAAAAGGTTCGGCTTCGTTTTTAGGAAATGATCTTTTGGTAGCATTAAAAGACGTGAAAAATGATACTTTAATGAAGTCTTTTAACGATGCCAATAAAAAAGCAATTGCCGCCATTAACGATTTTGCTTCTTTTTTAGAAAAAGAAAAACTGCCTAAAGCAAACAATTAATACGCTATTGGACTTGAGAATTATAAAAAAATGCTGTTGTATCAGGAACAGATAAAACTATCTCCTGATGAGATTTTAGCCATTGGATTAAAAGAATTAAAAAAAGAACAGGCTTCGTTTAATGCTGCTGCAAAAATCATCAATCCAAACAAAAAACCAATCGATGTATATAATGACATGCAAAAGGAGCATCCAACTGCCGCTGATTTGATTCCGCATGCACGAAAAAATATCGAAGCGATCCGTCAATATATAATCGATCACAAAATTGTAACTATACCATCTGAAGTACGCGTTAAAATTCAGGAAACTCCTGCGTATGCAAGATCTACAAGTACCGCTTCTATGGATTCTCCGGGTCCGTTTGAAACAAAAGCGACTCAGGCATTTTATTACATTACGCCTGTTGACCCAAAATGGACACCAAAACAGCAAGAAGACTGGCTGGCCCAATTTAATTATTACACCACAGATATTGTTTCTATACATGAAGCTTATCCTGGACATTATACTCAGTTTTTACATTCTAATGCTTCTAAAACTTCTAAAATACAGAAGGTATTTATGAGTTATGCTTATGTAGAAGGCTGGGCGCATTATACCGAAAAAATGATGATTGACGAAGGTTACGGAAATACCGGCGATCCAATTAAAGCTGCAAAATACCGTTTGGCACAATCTGGTGATGCTCTTTTAAGAATCTGTCGTTTGTGTGTTTCTATTAATACGCATTGCCACGGATTGAATGTTGATGATGCGACAAAATTTTTTATGAATAATTGGTATCAAGGCGATAAGCCTTCTCGTCAGGAAGCGATGCGCGGTACTTATGATCCGGGTTATTTATTTTATACGTTAGGAAAATTACAGATTTTAAAACTCCGTGAAGATTATAAAAAACAAGAGGGAAGCAATTATAGCCTGCAAAAATTTAATGATGCCATGCTTGATAACGGAATGCCTCCAATTCAAATCATGAGAGAAATTTTGCTGAAAGACGAGAAAATCTGGAAAAACATTTTGTAACCTATTTTCAGAATCAATTATCACTAAATAAAAAGTCCCGTTTAGAAATTCTAAACGGGACTTTTTATTTATAGTAATGAAGCTTATTTTACTTCAAAAACATTATTTGCTTGTTTTACATCTGCCATTAATCCGCTTGGATCAATTGTGATTTTTTTAATCGCAGTTTTGTTCTTGTCGATTGTAAAACTATAGTTTTGCTGTGCCCAAGCCTAGTCTTCCAAAACAGTTCTTTTTTCGTTTGGATTTGGATTTGGTTTAATGAAATTCATCATTCTTAACGGAATGTAGAACGTTTCAGAAGTTCCGTCTGTATAATCTACCTTTAAGTCTATTGGCATTGGCATTCTTCCAATTCGCTCTAAAGTTACAGTTGTTTTTCCTGCGTTATCAGCAACGTCTTTAATTCCGTAATCAATTGTATTGGTTGTTTGCGCCCAGTCTGTTAAATACCAGTCCAGCTCAGCACCAGAAACTCTTTCGGCTGTTCTCTTGATATCATTTGGAGTTGGATGCTTGAACTTAAAGTCATTAAAATACCTTTTTAAAGCAGCATCAACATTGTCTTTTCCAATTACATATTCTAATTGTGACAAAAAGATACTTCCTTTTACATAAGATGAAATACTATAAGGTCTATTTTCATCATAACGATCTCCATGAGTCGTTTGTGTTTGTTCTTTCCCTGAATTAACCAATTGGTAATAAGCGGCGTAATTTCCTTTAAACGGATTTACTTCTTTTTTATCTCCTTTTAATTCGTTTAAAGCGATGTCTTCAATATAAGTTGTAAAACCTTCGTCCATCCAAGGGTGTTTCGATTCGTTTGAAGCTAAAATATGCTGGAACCAAGAATGTCCTAATTCGTGTGTTGCTGTTCCTAAAATTCCTTCAAGAGTTCCGTTTCCTAGCATTAAAGTACACATTGCATACTCCATTCCGCCGTCGCCGCCTTGAATAAATGAATATTGTTTGTACGGATACTGTCCTACTCTATGATTGTAATAATCCATAACTTTTACCATTAATGGCTCTAACTGTTTCCAGTTTGCAGTTGTTTTTGGATTGTTTTTGTAGAAGAAATGCAAATCGACATCGTTTGGTCCTTTTACAATATCATGTGTATATTCTTTGTCTGCTGCCCAGGTAAAATCGTGAACATTTGGTGCAATAAAATGCCAGGTAAGTGTTTTTGCTTTTTTAGGATACACTACTGTTACACCAGCATCTTCATAACCGTGGCCAATTGAATTTTTATCCTGTAAATATCCCGAACCTCCAATTGTATAGTCTTTATCGATTGTAATTTTAACATCGAAATTTCCCCAAACACCGTGAAATTCTCTTGCGATGTATGGATCTGCGTGCCATCCTTCAAAATCAAATTCGGCTAATTTTGGATACCATTGCGACATAGAAAGTTCAACTCCTTCAGAATTGTTTCTTCCTGAACGACGAACCTGTACCGGAACCTGACCATCAAAATCTAACGTAAAAGTTGTTTTTGAGTTTGGTAGAATTGGTTTTGCCAAAGTCACTTCAAGGATAGTTCCAGAAACTCTTGTCTGCGCTGCAACACCGTCTTGTTTGAAATCAGTTATTTTTAAATATCCAATTTCATTTGGTTTTAGGGTTTCAATTCGGCTTTGCTTTACATCTTTTCCGTCGGCACCTTTTATTTTATTGACCATTCTTCCGTCTGGATCTTTGATAAAATGCAAACGAGCATCCATTTCACTTCCCGGCTGAAATGCATTTGGAAATAAATGATAAAAAACTTTTCTCAAAGTATCAGGAGAGTTATTGGTATAAACCAACTCTTGTTTTCCTTTGTACTGATAATTTTTTACATCCATCGAAACCTCCATTTTATAATCGGCGTGCTGCTGCCAATATGGGGCACTTTGTGCAAATGTTGAGTTTATACCCAAACTCAAAAATGACAATAAGATAATTTTTCGCATGTTTATAATAATAAAAATGGAAGAGCTGCCACTCTTCCATTGGATTAGTAATATGTTATGATTTATTTTTTAGACATTTTTTCGGCTAAAATTAAAGCATTGTAAGCGTTTACCATCTTAGCTGTTTTTGATGATTCAGCAGAAGAAACCGCTACAGGTTTTTCATCAGGATTTGGATTTTCGCCCAAAATTACTTTTGAAGGAAGCGCAACTCCAGAATCCATTAAAATTTGTTTTACCTGAGATGCTTTTAATTTTGGATAGTAAGAACGAATCAATGCTGCTACACCTGCCGCATTTGGAGATGCCATTGAAGTTCCTTGTAAATATTTGTATTTATTATTTGGCACTGTTGCGTAAATTTCTTCACCTGGAGCAAAAACGTCAACATTTATTTTTCCGAAATTTGAGAATGGTGCAACAACAGTTTCTCCATATTGTTTATTAATGGCTCCAATTGTAATTACATTATTTGTAAATTCTTTGATGTTATCTTCAGAATCATTTGGATAATTGATGTTTTTAGTTTCATCAATATTATAACCGTCGTTACCTGCTGCGTGAACAATTAATACATCTTTTTTAGCTGCGTATTTTATAGCTTCGTAAACCCATTTCTTTTGAGGAGAAAAACTTTTCCCAAAACTTCCGTTGATTACTTTAGCACCATTATCTACTGCGTAACGAATTGCCAAAGCAATATCTTTATCGTACTCATCTCCATCAGGAACTGCTCTTACAGTTAAGATTTCAACATTATTTGCAACTCCGTCTCCGCCTAAATTATTACCGCGAACCTGAGCAATAATTCCTGCAACGTGAGTTCCGTGAAGCGCTTTTTCTTTGTCCGGACCAAAAACTACATTGTTTCCGTAATGGTTATCTTTAATATCGTCTGGATTATCCCCTACGATTTTTCTACCATCATAATCTTTGTTTAAGTTATAATCAATTTGATCGTAAACCTGCTCTTTATATTCTCCAAAATCAGCTTCTGGGTCAAAAGTTGGTCCAGCGTTAGTAAAAATACGCGTCATGATATCTTTACTTTCTAGCACTAATGGATCTTTCGAAGTGATAGTACTTAAGTCTTCTAATTTATATGTCTTTTTATTCAACTCCTTTTTAAGAGTATTATGTAAATTTAGCAAATAATCTACTTGCTGTTTGTCTCTTAAAGCTTTCCCGTATTTTTCAGTATACTGCGCTAAAGCCTCTTTATACTGAGCAGATCCATCGTCTCCTTTTTTAACAATACGCGTCATTTCAAGATTTTCATGAACAGCATTTCCAAGGAAATTCCATCCGTGTACGTCATCAATAAATCCGTTTTTGTCATCGTCGATTCCGTTACCCGGAATTTCTTTAGGATTTGTCCAGATCATTCCCTGCAGATCTTCATGCTCGATATCAACGCCAGAATCAACAATTCCTACAATTACTTTCTGTCCTTTTTTACCTTGTAATAATTCGGCATAAGCCCTATCCACACTCATTCCCGGAATAGAATCTTTTATTAAATCTAAATGACTCCATCTTTTTAGTTCATTCTCGCTTACCGGCGCTTTTTTAACAACTGCTAATGGAGCTGTAATGAATTCTTTAGAAGTTGAAACTTGTGCTTGCAAAGTAGCATTGCAGCCTGCTAAAACAAGTAATGCAAAAGCAGATAATTTGAGAGGTTTTATATGGCTCATGTATAAATATATAATGTAAAGTTAAAGATGGGTCTAAATTATGATTTTTTGTTACAAAATACCAACCATTAACACTCAATTATGATTATTTATACAAAGTTTTTTTAATAAAAAAACCGAGTTAAAAAACTCGGTTTAACAAAAATTGCAAACATTATCCTCTTACTTCTTCGTAATAGTAAAGTAAGAATGCGTCTTCAGCAGTCACTTCGTATGGAATTCTCCTCGGAGCTGGCCCACCAATTCCACCATTGATTTCTTTCAATTGATTAGATTCTAGCGCTACTACACCTAATTCATTTGCATTTTCGATAAAATCATTTAAACTCATAATTATAAAATTTTATTATATACCTACTCTTTAGCTTTTCGGCATCCGCTGTGTTATTTTGCTAATATATAGAATATTATTTACAAATTATAAACTAAAAAGAAATAAAATCCTACAATTACAAAAATTAACAATTAAAAAAAATAAACGGAAGCTTTACGTTTTCCCGTAAGGAAAAACCAATTTTATTTTATAAACTTACGCGACCTAACCATAAATCCAATCTATGAAAACAAAATTACTCTTCTTGCTATTATTAGCAAGTTTTTCTATTCGTGCACAAACTAATTTAGTCCCAAATGGAGGATTCGAAAAGTGGACAAGTAAAACAGCATTGTCTGATTGGACAACTCAAAACAATGTTAATCAAAATACTGCAGATTATTGGGAAGGATTTAACAGTGCAATGCTATCTATTACAAATAGTGCCTTGACTCCGAAAATTACAACACAAGTTCCTTTAAATGCGGGGGTTACCTATGTAGTTAAATTTAAATACAAATATTTAAGCAGTAATTATAACGGCTCTCACCCAATTGTATTAAACATTAGCAAAAACGGAAGTGCGACAACCCTTTCTAGCAGTTATTTTGCCACAAACAACAACTGGACAGCAGTTGAAACTACTTTCACGCCAGATCAAAATCTATCTTATAATTTGAGTATTTCTTTAAATACTCTTGATAATATCGGGTTTAATGCCACTATAGATCATGTACAGATCTATGCTAAAGGAACCGAACAATATACCCTTATTCCTGATTTGAGTTTTGAAAAAAACTTGATTGCTCTTGGTTACGACTCTGGCCCAACAGACGGAAAAGTGCTGACACCTAATATTTCTACATTAACTTCATTAAACATTATTGCTAATAATAATGGGGTTGGTTTAGTTAAAGATTTGACGGGAATCCAAGATTTCACAGCATTAACATTACTAAATTGTCAAGGCCAACAATTGACAACTTTAGATCTGACTAAAAATACTGCTTTAGTTACTTTAAATTGCCAAAACAACTTGCTGACAAACTTAAATATTTCTAAAAACTCCTCTTTAACTACCATTATTTGCAATAATAATAAACTAACAAATCTTGATGTTTCTGAAAAATTAGCCTTGACCAATTTACAATGTACATCTAATAAATTAGTAAGTCTGGATGTTTTAAAAAATACTGCCTTAATCACGCTGCTTTGCGACAAGAACTCACTAACAAGTCTGGATATTTCAAAACTCATTGCTTTAGCCACTTTAGATTGTTCAGCGAATTTACTAACAAATCTGGATGCTTCAAAAAACATAGCTTTGACATCTTTATATTGTAAAGACAACTCCCTAACAAGTGTAAATGTAAAAAATGGAAATAATAACGCTTTTTACTGGAATTCTATTTATCACTTAAGTTTTTCTGGTAATAAAGATTTGAAATGTATCACTGTAGATGACATAGTCTATTCAAATAAAAATTGGACGGGAAACAAAGAATCTGGGGCTACTTATGCCTTAGCTTGTGATGGGCGGTACACCGCTATTCCTGATCCAAGATTTCATCTAGAACTAATAAATCTCGGACTAGATTCAGGTAATTTTTCTGGAAAAGTACTAACAGCAAACATTTCTTCCCTGAAAACTCTTGATGTATCTTCTAAAAACATCACAGATCTTACAGGAATTGAAGATTTTACTGAATTAACTTCCTTAGATTGTAGTAAAAATAAGTTGTCTTCAATAAATATTTCAAAAAATATTGCTTTAACGACATTCAATTGTTCATATAATTATACAATAGATTTTCTTGATGTATCTAACAATATTAATTTAAAAATCCTAAGTTGCCATAGCCTAAAAATAAGAGATTTAAACCTAAAAAATAATTTAAAGCTGACTCAACTAACCTGTAGTTATAATGATTTGACTAGTTTAGAAATTCCTCATAATCCTGATTTTAATTATCTTGATTGTTCTAATAATCGATTGGTACAGATAGATGTTTCGAAGAATACTAAATTGACTTACTTTGATTGCTCCAATAATAAGTTATTGAATCTTGATGTTTCAAATAATGGTTCTCTAACTACTTTTTATTGCAACTCTAACAATCTGTTTAACCTGAATGTAAAAAATGGTAATAACCTTAGATTGAGTAAACGTAACTTTATCGACAATCCAAATTTGACATGCATTAATGTTGACTCTTTCAGCACTTCGAGTTGGGGTCCTAGTAAAGATCCAAAAGCTTTTTACAACTCCAACTGCAGTGGTGAAAATACTCCTTATACTCTTATCCCTGATCCCGCTTTTGAGCAAAAATTGATAGATATAGGACTTGATACTGATGGTAAAAATGGAAAAGTAATTACAACCAATATAGCTTCACTAAAATCATTAGATGTGTCTTCCAGCAATATTACAAATTTAACAGGAATTGAAGACTTTACATCTTTAACGTACTTAGATTGCGGTTCAAATAAAATTTCCAATCTCAATTTAACGCAAAATACTGTTTTAACTACTTTGTTTTGTCCCAAAAATGATCTGGAAGGTTTGAGTGTTTACAAAAATACATTCTTGACTTATTTAGATTGCAACACAAATCGATTAAAAGGAATCAATGTATCTTACAATACAGCCCTAACTTATTTAAATGTAAGTAATAATTCTATTTTCAGCGATTTTCAAGAACTATATGTGGCTCTTAATACTGCCTTAACAAATTTAAATTGTTCTTATAATAAATTGACCACTTTAGACATAACTAATAATCCAGCTTTAACCACTTTAAACTGTAATAACAATCTACTGAAAACTTTAAGTGTGGGCAGAAACTCGGAGTTAATGACTTTTATTTGCAATAATAATAAACTAGAAAGTTTAAACGTGACTAATAACATGGCCTTAGAGACTTTTATTTGTAACGGTAATAAAATAGGAAATTTAGATGTAACTAAAAATGTTAAGTTAAATAAATTTGATTGTTCATCTAATAATTTATGGTATTTGAATTTGAAAAATGGGAATAACAAAAATTTTGATCTAACTTATTCTAATTTTACAAACAATCCCCTGCTTACTTGTATAAACGTAGATGACGAAAATTATTCAAATAAAAATTGGTTGGATAAAAAAGATGCCAAAACCGTTTATTCTTCAAATTGTACCTCTTTAGGCATTGAAGATTCTGTTTTTGAAAAAGCCATAGTTTATCCAAATCCGACAAAAGGTGATGTTCATATCAATAACATTGTTTTAGAAAAAGCAAACGTATACAATTCATTAGGCCAATTGGTAAAATCTTTTACTTTAAATAATGCAAATACAAACAATACAATTAATTTATCTGGTTTACCAAAAGGAATTTATTATGTATACTTAATCAATCAAGACGCGGCTTCGGCCAAAAAAGTGATTGTAGAATAAATCATATTTAGTTAAACTAAAAATCCCGTTTTCAAATATTTATGAAAACGGGATTTTTTATGTTTTAAATTATCTTTTAAAGAATCTCTTCGCAGGTAAAAACCTCTTTCAATCGAACACCTTTTTCTGTATGTTCTACTGTTATAATTTGATTGTGAGCGTCATGTTCTAAAAACAAATAGTAATTCTTGTCTGCTGCTTCGTTTAAAAATTTTGATTTCTCCGGCATTGTCAATAAAGGCCTTGTATCGTAACCCATAACATAAGGCAGCGGAATATGTCCGGCTGTCGCCAATAAATCGGCACAAAAAACAATAGTTTTATCCTGGTATTGAATATGCGGAATCATTTGCTTTTCGGTGTGGCCGTCAACATAATAAATTCCAAAATTCATTTCTTCAGAAAAGCCAAAATCATTTTCAGGACGGTTTATAAAATTCAATTGTCCGCTTTCTTGCATTGGTAAAATATTCTCAGATAAAAAAGAAGCTTTTTCGCGGGCATTCGGTTTTGTAGCCCATTCCCAATGGTTTTCGTTTGTCCAAAACTTTGCATTTTTGAAAGCCGGCTCATAAAAAGTTTTATCAGAATTCCATTGAATACTTCCGCCGCAATGATCAAAATGCAAATGCGTCATGAAAACATC
>Ga0157370_10006406_pt1 | contig 12982 bp, 18 predicted proteins | sample C35metaG_FD_113463 | JGI IMG/M metagenome (GOLD analysis project Ga0157370, IMG submission 113463) | Corn rhizosphere microbial communities from Kellogg Biological Station, Michigan, USA - C3-5 metaG | ecosystem: Host-associated > Plants > Roots > Rhizosphere > Soil | place: USA: Michigan...
CCGCGACCTGCAGTGCTCCAGGCTCTTAGCTCGCGGCGAGCCCGTCCCCCGAACCTCAAAATGAGACTCCGGTGCCTCTACTAACCCGGTCAGTTAGTCCAGGTTTTCGGCCGCCCCTCAGTCGTGTGGCAACCGCAGGTTCAAGGCGAAAAAAAAATCATAGAAAGGTCATTATTGATCAGAACATGGGTGAGATTCAGCTCACTACTGGCACGCGGCGAGGCCGCCTCCCGCTACCAGTTGAATGGCCTCCCGTTCTCAAGCTAGCCCGGCTCGCCCCCCAATGCCGGGCTAGCTTTTCTTGGCACAGCCAGTTGACCTAAGATGCCGTGGCCTCTGTGGCGGCTTGAGAGGGTTATATCAGGCGCTACCCTTGAGACACGCTAGTAGGGGTCCCGACGTGCGCGCCAATGACCGAGAACAGCAATTCCTAGCCAAGGCTGCGGAGGCTGATGAACAGGCGAAGGCTTGCCGAAGACGAGTTTGTCCGCCAAGCCTGGGAGCGGATTGCTCAGGACTATCGCGATCTAGCTCGGCTGCAGCAACGATTGCGCGACTAGCGCAAAGGAGAGCCAGAGATCAAATGGGCCGGTAGGCTTGGGGCAACAAAGACCTCCCGACTCCTTCAGCATCATCCACGGCTGCCTCTTGGCTGCCGGCGAGGACGAGGTAGCCACGGGCAATCTGGAGCCAACTCTCCCGTTGGTCCTGATCCATGAAGCGCTGCGCCTGCTCCTTAGCTTCCTTGGCTTTCGCCAAGTATCCCTCGCGCCGATCCTGGCTGGTCATATGGCGCTCTTGGATTCCGGAGACACGACGCTACAACGACGGCTCCGGAAGAGATGGTCAAAAGTGAACACTTCATCCGGGATACGCAAAACGAAGCCCGCGTTCGATCTTCTGGCCTAAGCATGTATGTTGATCAGCTCGGCCGCGGTTTTGACGCCGAAGCCACGCACGCGCGGCACATTGTCCTTGGAATCCCCTGCAAGAGCGTGAACCCTTACCACCTTGGCGGGGCATCAATATTTGGAGGATCGGCGATCTAGCTACGGGACAGAAAGACGATGCCCCGGGTAGCTCCCCATGCCGCCGCCAGCGTTACCCCGAACGCTAATAGCGACGCGGCTAGTGTAAGGCTCAGCAACAGGCCATCCTCTTCAAGGTAGGCCAGCGCAATCAACATTATTATTATTCCCGGAACGATATTGCTAAGCGGTATAGGAACAAAGAGTGTTGTCGCCATTAGAAATAGTGCAAGGCCAACTGTTCGCCGGGTAGCAGTGAGCGGCGTTTGCCACCGTGGACGAATGAATCGTTCCAAACCCCTTACAATGGGGATTATCCGTTCCGTCAGAGCCACAAACCGACCGCGAGGCAACGGCCGGGATGTCACAAGACGCGGCAGTACAGGAATTTCCCGTCCCATCAGCATTTGGACGCTAAGGGCGATGAGAACCCCACCTGAAATTACGCAGACGCCTGGCAAAACTGCTATCAATCCAAGAAGCAGCATGACCAACCCGAAGGATCGTTGGCGCAGGTTCGCAAACAGCCATCCCAAGGTCACATGGCCGGGAGCGGCCGACGCCAAAAGTGCTTCCAGAAGCATGGATGTCGGTATGCGCTCGTCTTCACAACTGTTCGCCTGGGGAAGTCGCGCTGAGAGCATCCCGCGCGGCTTTCCACTGGTCAGGTCGGCCGGGGGCCGCTGCATGATCTGATACACCATCACCTTTTGTGAAACGCGCGGGAACGATTTTATGCCATCGCCACTTCCGAGCTTTTTGCGAAAACGTCAACCACGCCGCGAATGTGACATTATCATCGCAACCAGCGGCGCATGCCATTCATGTTGGCACTCGCATTGTCGGCGTTCGTAGCTATCTCCTATTGGCGGCGGAACTCTGCCTTCAAGAGAGGGGCTCAACGATCGACCAATTTGCGCGACGAACCGGTCGCCGTGCTCGCCCAGAAATCCTGCATGGAGGCGACGTTGCAGTGGAGGGAGTGGCGGTCCCAATGACGGCTGCTGATTTGTCCATGTTCCAGCTTAGCCGTGTCTACGCGCAAGGCTGGAATGCGGCGAGAGGATTGTCGGCAGGTGCGCGTCCGAATCCTAAAATTGTTGCCGATCTCAATCCTTACAAGCCTGGTCCAGCACGGTTGCGTTCCATGGTGGAGGCCGGACCGCTCCAGGCAGTTGTCCAGCGCACAACAAGGAAAATCGTCCCGATGACGGCCGGTAGCAGACAGCTAGTTTACTGGCATGGCCTTCTCAAGAAGGATCATGAAGAGACACGCTGCACCGTCCAGGCTTGGGAAGTAATCCATTCTGAAGGCATTCCTCCCGACTATCGCTGGCACAGAATCATCGATGTCGCAAAGCCGCTGCGTGACGGCGTGTATGATCTCGAGACGCACGGGGAAAAGTTCAAGGTTCGCCGTGCAAAGGGATTTTGGCTAACTGCCTACCCGGTCATTGGTGTGTAATTACAATGCGCTTGATGCGCTTGCCAATACCCAAGATGGCCGTTTCCTCATTCCGCAAGTCAATCGGTGACACGGCGCGGTCCTGCTCTGCCACGCGCGGTGATGGGACCGTACTCAATTAGCTTGGGTCCGCCGTTAACATGCAGATATCTTGCGATTCTTTCTTTCAGGCTTTTCTGGCGCGGCTCTATGGCGGACAATTCCCGAAAGAGGGCTTGTTTGAAGTGCTGCGGAAGTTCGTCCCAGTGAGCCACAACAGCGCCCCCTAGGTGTGCCAAGATGTCATCGCCATTGGGAGCCGTTCGGGAGGGGGCGTCGGCACTTTCGGACCAACCCTGTGCTCCCCCTTCATTTTCCCAAACCGAAAGGGCGTCCCTCATGGCAATCTGCATCTTTTCAGTGAGGCCAGCCCGGTGCTTTGACGCGCGGCCAAATTTCTTTGAGCTATCCGTGTCGGAGCAAATGGGGGTCATAGGCTCAAGATCATTCTTGTCGTGACTAGAACGCTCGTGGGCTTCAAATGGCCCAACACGCATGTGGCCATAAGGCGACATCTCTTGCGGAACCGCGCCTTGCGGGGCGTTCCTATGAACCATCTGTCATAAAGGGAAGCTTGCATTCGGTTCGGCAAAGAAATTCCCGCACGCACGCAATGAAAAGAAATAAGGAAACTGGTCATTATTGACCAGAACCTGCTTGAGGTTCAGCTCATTGGTGGCATGCAGTGGGGCGTTTCCAGTCCCTTCGACAGCCTCCATATGCAAGCTAGCCCGGCGCCCCCTTTGCCGGGCTAGCTTTTCCTTCAATAGCCAAGTTAGCCCAGGATAACCGAGCCTGGTTCTACCTTTCAGGACGGCCGCGTCCTTGGCTGGCTCCCTGTCGGCGATAGACCGTTCGCCCGTGGCACCTTGACAAAGAAGACCCTAACGGCCGTTGCAGCTAGCGGGCATCTAGTGGCTTTTTCTTGGCTTGCTACTATCCAACGTGAAGGGTCGCCAAACAGCCATTAGCGCGCTTCTTGACTGAGAAAAACAGCGGAGAGGGTCAGCGCAATGACCTTCAGGTCCAGGCCGATGCGGCTGTTTTTTCGTGCATAGATTTTGTCCAAAGCAACACGGCGCCTGCAAGAAACCTCAGTGCACCCATTTACTTGCGAAAGACCCGTGATGCCGGGGCGGGAATGATAATAATGACGAATGTATTGCCCGTATCGAAGGGTTTGAGACTCCGCAATTGGCCGTGGCCCCACGATGCTCATTGATCCCGTCAAGACATTTACGAGCTGGGGAAGCTCGTCCAGGCTGGATCTCCGCAGAAATTGTCCTATGCGAGTGGTCCCTGGGCCACCACGCAGCTTCTGATGCTTTCCCCATTTGCCCGCGGTGCCTTTGTCGCAGTCGAGCAGTTCCTGGAACCCTTGCTCCGCGTCATGGCACACGACGCGAAATTTTAGCAAGTCAAACGGTCGGGCGTTCATTCCCGCTCGCCGGTGTCGATGGATGATCGGACCGCCATCCATCGCGACAAGAGCCGATATCGCGATGAGAAGCGGGGAGAAAAAGACGAGCAAGAACAGCGCGACAACTACATCAAAGGTTCGCTTCCATTTCGGAATCTCGCTGATAGCGCGACGATGCGCTGCCACAGATCGTTGCGTCGTTAAAGTGGGCGCGTGGGTGGTCACCCACACTGCGACGGTCAATGGAGGCGCCATTATGGCTTTGCCTTCGCGAACTCGTTCGCGAGCAGCTGTGTCAAAATCTTGTAATTATCCTCTTCTGTCTCGGCTTTGAGCTTTCTTTGAAAACGGGCGACGTCTCGCCTATGGGCCGAGGCCGCTCGCCGTGTTTCATGCATCACCTTCATCATGATTGGTACCCGATCCAGGATGCAAGTTTGTCTGTGCATCGAGCTCTCCTCCCGTTTACGGCGAAAGAGTGGCCCCTCTCCGACACAAAATCTGTATCGGATTGATCATAGGGATGCGGCCGCCCTTGGAGAGCTATCTCGTGAGCGGTGGAGTGGGGGTTTGCACGGCCCAACAAGATTGGTTCCGCAGCTCATGGTCTGCCGGCAAAAGCGGCAGGTTTAAGGTTCAGAAACCGGCAGACGCCGATCGGGGAATAAAGCCGGTCGTAAATCTCAAGGCAGCCATTCTGCAGCGGGTAGGGGCCGTCAAACAATATGAAGGCCGGCTCGTCCTCGGACCGCGTTCCAGGATATATCGTGTTGGTGAGGTACCAACCGGAGCCGTTCCAACCCTGAGCGTCAGCCTTCGGAAGAGGCGCGGCCGCGCTTCCCAAAAGGCATGTCAGGATCGGAATGGTGAGCGCAAGCAGCGTCTTGCCCATCAGCGCGGCTGAACAATGATTGGCAAGTGTAAGGTCCCGAACACTCTCTTTAATCTGCTTGATCTCCCCATGGCCCCAGAAACTGCCATGTGACGGTCCCGGCCGGGAAACATCGCCTTGAGGGCTGACGCCAAAGCGGGAAGCCTGTGGTCGGTACGTGTCATGAGTTTTGTCCTTTTTCCAATTAGGGAACGCTCCTGCTCTGCGAAAGCCCATTCTTAAGCCCATAAGTGTTGGAAGCGTTTCCAGAGGACCCAGTAGGTTGGCTGAAAAGCAGCGGCGACCCCACCGGGAGGCCACATGCTTGCGCTGTCCAAGTCTCATGAACCTCCGAAAAAGCGCCGCGGACCGTAGCGGCTCAGAGATCTGCGGAAGAGACAAAGCGGCGTAAAGAACTGGGCTTTTACCTGCGGCGCGCGTTCCCTATGCAACCCACAAAAGGCAAAACTTCCATGACAGCCCATGCACAGTCCCGGCTTTCCGCACAATCCAAGACCAAGGATACCGATCTAAGCCCGAACGAAGGCAAACCCGGCCGTGAGCGTGCTGCATTTACCCAGCTTTCCTTGGCCGCCACGACGCTTGGCGAAATGCGGCGTTTGGGGCTGCGCTACTGGCTTTTCTGGCATACGTCCGCAGTACATCTGCTGAATCGGCAGTTGGAGATGCTGACGGCCGGGGCGACCGAGGCTGATGTATCACTTGCTCAGCCCAAGCGAGGAAGCCGCACCACAGCGGCATAGTTCTCTTGCCTAGGAGCTGGGATATCCAATGAAGCTGCGCAATGACATTCCGACAGTCGGTGCTGCTGTGCTTCCACCTGCTACTCTTATTGCTCCAAATTCGGCTAAGCGGCCGAAGAAGAGCGAGCCCAAAAACACCGACATCGCGGACCATCTTCGTCCGGCCGCGCGAGATTCCGCATTGAAGCCAAAGGACACCGCGGCGCCATCGACCGGCTAGAGGGGTTTGAGCTTATCAATTGCACCCCCTTCGCATCTTAGGCGTCGTGACAGATGGCTATGAAGATGATTTTCAGGCTCTGCTTCGCAGCTAGCTGTCGCTACACTTGCCCTGGGCGGATCCCTGGTTCAAGGCGGGCTCTTCGGCGGCTAGGGGATTGGCCGGAGCCATGGCACGTTGTAGGCGCTGTTCGCTACTACTTCCACAACCGCATGTTAAAGCTGTTCAATTTCTTGGCGGTTGAATGCCGGGACTTGGCAATGCGCTCCTGCTCTATCCTGTCCATTTGCGCGTTGTCGCGCTCCAGCGCTGTCTGCAAGGCGTCTGGATCGATCGGAAGATATTCGTTTACGCCCGCTCGCGTGAGCCGAATTTTGGTACTGAGGCGGTTACCCGGCCGCTCCGATCCGGGCGGCACCCCTTCTTCTTCAATTTCGACGCTGTAATTGCCCGCGGGCTGGACGGCGCCAAAACCGTCCAGGATAAAAGGTCTGTGAAAAATCACGACCGTATTCGACAAGCGCGTCGGCAGCATTTCTCATCCGGTGAGCTCACCTATTGTAGATGGGGACGTTGCGACGCGAATACTAGGGCAACACTGCCGCAGTTGGCGGCTGCAGTGCAAATAAGTCTCTCGAATCACGTGGCTAAGCGCTATCGGTACCCAGAAGGAAGGACGATGCGCGCTATTGGGAAGGTAGATCATCTCTTTAACGCCTTTCGGCAGCTATTCCACAAGAAAGGCCCCTGAGCTGCTTCCGGAGATACTGCTATCAGGAAAAGAGGCATCAAACGCTGTGCGGAGAGGGTAAGGGGTTAGCCGCTCGAAGTAGCACTTTTTGAGGGAGGTCCTCCACGCGGCATAAGGCACGCCTGTTTAGGCGGGCGCTGGGGCAGTTTGACTTAGGGTTGGGACTGGACCGATAGATGCCCGGTCAGAAGGTCAATGATCCCGACCTCCTCCCGGACGATCTGGACGCTGACGCAGTAGGGCATCGGATGTGCGGAACTGGCGTCCTTAATCATTTCGCCCAAGCTCAGCATTCCTTCGCGCCTGGCGGCGGCATCATCTTCAAACGCGAGACCCTCGTCATCACGCACGGGTTCGCGTTCTGGGTGAAGGAGATGGAAATAATAGCGGGGCATGTACGCCTCCCTTGCGTTAGCGGGAGCGCGGACAGCGTTCAGAAACTGCCCCAATTATCTCTCAAGCGCCAATATGCATTTTTTCTCTTGGCGGCAGTCTCATAACGCATACTGAGCAAAAAACTTCGCCATCAATTGTTCGTCCAGCCGCGCGAGATTCCGCATTCACGTCAAAGGTCGCTGCGGCCGATCGGCCGGCTAACCGTTAGGCCGGCCCAGGGGGTCAGGAGAACAGCACCACAAACCGGGTGCCCTGGTTGTCGGTTCCTCGGCCGAAGCCGAAATCGCCGCCGATCGTGCGAACCAGCGATTCGATGATCTTCATCCCCAGCCCCTTACATGCGGCCGGATCAAATCCGTCCGGAAGCGGGGGGCCATCGTTGGTAACCGACAAGGCGTAGCCTTTGTCGAGATCGGTATCCAGGCCGACGATGATGCGTCCCCTACCGTGCTTGACGGCATTGGTGATCAGTTCGTTGGCAATGAAGCCCAACGAAGTGGCGGTGGCGCTGGCGATGTTAATTTCACATCCCTCTACCAGGATTTCCAATCGCCGCATGCCGCCACTATCCGTCAGACCGGAGGTGTCCTCGCAAAGCTCCTGCAAGTATTTCTTCAATGCCACGGTCTTGGTGCCGTCGTGGAAATGAAGCCGCCGGTGGACCCGCTCAATGGCGCCAACGCGATTGGCCGCCACCGATAACTGCCTAGCCACCTCCGGTGTGCTGGCCGATCGGCTTTGCAGAGAAAGCAGGCTGACGACCATCTGAAGGCCATTAAGCAGGCGATGATCGGATTCTGCGCGGAGTAACTCCTGTCCGCGAAGCAGGAGTTCCTTTTCGTGAAGCAGACTTGACTCTCGCGCCAGCGCGGCACGCAGCTCATCCACTAGGCTTTCTTGCTGATGCCGGTCGAACACAGGCTTGGTAATGCCAGGGTGCCACAGGCGCAAGAACGCGAGACGGGATCCGGAAAATGGATGAACGAACGACGGTCCTACAGACATGTTTTCCCTCTAACGGCGAAGACGTTTTATGAGATTCGCAGGACGGATACTGTGCCGGATTGCTCACCGCGAACGCCTGCGGGACAGCCACGCGCCTATGTCTTGATATGGGGCTGTTCGTGAAGAACAAGGTTCAGCAAGGACTTGTGAACCTCGATATGGCCGTTATAGCTAATAAAGCCCAGCTTCCGGAACCGGTTCATGAAAAAGCTGACGCGCGATCGCGTGGTGCCTATCATCTCGGCCAGGGTTTCCTGGCTGATCTTGGCGATGATCGGCTCGGGCTTCCCCTCCTTGCCATAATTTGCCAGCAACAGAAGAAGTCGCGCCAGCCTCCGCTCGCTGGAATTGAACAATTGGTCAATCAGGTCAGCCTCAACCCGGATGGTTCGGTTCAGGATATGGGTCACGAACATCTGCGAGAAGGCGGAGTGTTCCTGAATGAGGCGGACCATTGCGGCCTTTTCAATCCGCACTACCGCGGCATCGGTCATAGCCGAAACGGTCACCAGGCGTTGGAGTTGGCCGGCCATGCAGGCTTCGCCAAAGAATTCGTCCGGGCTTACGATGGAAGCGACCGCTTCCTTGCCCCGGTCCGAAACGACTGTCACCTTGAGCTTGCCTTTGTGGACATAGAAAACGGCATCAGCGCGATCTCCCTGCGAAAAAATAACGTCATTCTTGCGATAGTTGATGGTGCTGCGCCCGTCGCCGGGCAGGGCAAGGAAAGCCGCAGGATCGAATGCCGCCGTTCGTCTGGGTTTATCGCGGGCAGGTTTTTCCAAACGGCTCACGAGATTGGGTTTCCGTCGATGGGCGCCCCGACCTCCGCGACGATTGTGCCACGATCAGGTCCCTTGGGAACTGTCGGCTCATGGAAAGGGGAGGCGAGGCGACAGACCGACATCTTCCGGCTCGACTCACTTGCCAGCCTCGCAATGCGCCAATGCCTGTACTGGGTTTCGTCCATCGCCACATCGCCTTAATGAGGGCCACGAACAGTTAAGCCGTTCCGCATCGACGCCCTGAGGCCGGCCATCTATGTCTGATACCAGACATTGACACCTGACGCCATGGCGCGTCTGTGGCAGCTTCTCTGGGCGCCATTGAAGATGGGTGACTTGAATTGACTCCCACTCGCGGTGAGATCATCCTTCGGCCACCGGTCCAAAGGGCCGGCTGAGAGACAAGCGACCGTCCAAAATAGTTGCGCGCTCCCTTCCTCTGACGGAGGCGAGCATTATGTTATTCGACCAAGTACTCCGGGTGGCTACGGGGAATATCTCCCGATATCGAGAGCGATCGGACTTTATCGTTGACGTGCGTCAGCGCGGCCAATTGGAAGGATTGTTGACGTGCCAGTTCAGCAAGTCGGGGGAACTCTCTTCGGCCTGCCCGAGCCTGCCGAGTCCGGGATGAAGAAGTCCCAGTCAGCCAACATCCGCCGGCAGACCGGCAAAATGACCGGGTCGGGCGGTGGTAAAGCGAGGGTGCGTCAGCGCGGTTCGCGGCCCTTTGCCAATCGGCTGCTCGCGTTGTTATCGCGCGCTGACTATGAGCGGCTTCGCCCCCACCTCGAATATGCCGTCCTGAAATATAGGCAATCACTGTATCGGGCGAATAGGTCCATCGGCTTTGTCCATTTCATCGAAACCGGCGTCGGCTCGCTGGTGAACACTATGGCGAATGGCGATGCGGCCGAAGTCGGCACGATCGGAAACGAAGGCGTGGTCGGCTTGCCGCTCATTATGCAGGACGAACGGTCGCCTACTAGCGTCTACATCCAAGTGCCGGGCACTGGCATGCGCATGAAGGCCTCGTTGTTCCGCACGGAGCTGGCGCGAAGCGCCTCGATGCGGAGAGTGATGCTCCACTACGCCCACGCCTTCTTCAATCAGGTGGCGCAATCGGCGGCCTGTAACCAGTTTCATTCCCTCGAGCAGCGTTGCTGTCGCTGGCTTCTGATGACCCATGACCGCATGGGTTCAGATGAATTCTTGCTGACACAAGAGTTCTTGGCAATGATGTTGGGCGTCCAGCGAACAGGGGTCACGGCGGCGGCAGGCGCACTGCAGCGCGCGGGGCTAATCAACTATAAGCGAGGCAACGTTACGATCAGGGACCGTCGCGGCCTGGAGCGACGGGCCTGCGAGTGTTACGGGATCGCCAAGCGGGAGTTCGATCGTTTGTTGGGCAGCGGGGCGAGGCACCGTGATGCGGCCGGTCCGGACTCTCATTGGAGGTAAGGCATGTCTCTCGGAACTATTCTGCTGATCATCTTGATCATCGCGCTACTCGGCGGTTTCAGCGGTATCGGCGGCGGCCGCTTCTACGGCACGGGCTATTACGGCGGCGGCGGTCTCGGCTTGATACTTATTATCGTCCTGATCTTGGTGGTGCTCGGAAAGCTCTGATCTGCGGTGGCTTTACGCTCGTGACCCCGGCCGCTCGCGTGTTGCCTCCCAGGCAAAGAGCCCATCGCTGAAAGGCGATGGGCTCAAGTGCTGCAAAAGTGGACTATTTGTCCTGTTGGCCATCCTGAGAGCCACTCTGGCCGGGCGTGTCATACTGACTGCCCTTCTGCTCATCTTGGCTTCCCTGCCGGGAACCCTGCTTCTGCTGTTGGCCAGTTTGCTGACCTGGCTTCTTCTGATCCTGCTGACCGGAGTCTTGCTGGCTCTGATTGCGATTGTCGCTCGTCATTGCGTTTCCTTTCACGGGGGATTAATCAACCGTTCTGATAACGGTCCGTTCCCGCAGTTGGATCATTAGCCGCTTAAGCGAGACAGATCGTGTGAGCTGCCTCGTTACAAGAATATGGCCGGTTGTGCGCAATGGCGCCTTAGCTAACTCGGGCCGACCGTCCGCCGCAGCGGCCGGCTGGCTTAGAGGCGAGTCGGGATCACGGGGCCTCGAATGGTGCAGGGGGAAAGAATAGCCGCACCGCAAATAGACATCCCGCCGCACGTTGCCGAAACCGTGCAAGCGATTGCTCTCTTGCATGCGGAGCACCATCGTAAGTCTACTCTTGCTAAGCGGATCGTAGATCGGGCGACGGCATCGGTGGGGCACCCGCGATTTCTCCTTGCTTTGGTCGCCGCCGCTATCGCATGGGTGCTGGTCAACTTGGGCCCCCCTGCATAATGGATTTTCATCCCCTGATCCGCCTCCTTTTGGGTGGATGGAGCTGTTCCATACCGGCGCTGCCCTTCTGATCGCAATCATGATCTTGCAAGTCGGAGGCGCGCGGACAGATCCGCGAATTTGCGCGAACGGATCTCCTTGGAAGCCACCCTGCTCACTGAAGAAAAGACCTGCAAAATTATTGAGTTGTCGGAAGAGTTGCGGCGAGACAGCCGGAAATCCCAGACAGGGAAGATATTGAAGCAAATAAAATGGCTTCGAAGGCCGACGCCTCATGAACTGCGGGATACCTGGGCCGTGGAGGATCTTCGAGTTTGCTGAGTGAGGAATCTCGAACCAAAGATCACATCGGCGGTCGGGCCTCCCAATTGTTGGCGCGCGATGTCGGTCCAGTCGTCTATTTTGTCAACATGCACAACGAGCACATCTACGGCGTCAATTAGCGAAAGCCAGCGTATTGCTGGATAGAAACGGGATGTCTGTACAGTCCAATCACCGGATCACTTGAACACAGGAGAGGAAGCTATATTCTTCGGGTGGTTAGGTTGGCAGCAAGAAGGCGGATCTGCCGAAGTATCGCAAAGGCTTCCAGTCCATGCCAAACGTGCCGACTCATTGTAGGTGCCACCAGGGTGCCACCGGCGCGCGAAAGTCTTTCAAGTTATTGATATCAAACGTGGATTTCGCAAGAGATCGAGGATTGAAAATCCGCGTGTCGGCAGTTCAATTCTGTCCCTGGGCACCACTAAACCCGCCGACATGTTCCTGCTTTTGGAGGCTGCATCCGGATCGGCCATGTTCAACAGCGCCGAGAGCCGCCCACGCACATCAAAGCGCTGGGGCTCGCCCTCCTCGCGTTCATAGACCACTACAGAATCTACTAGTTCGCGGACCAACTCCAGGGCCTGGGTCTGCTGGCGTTCGGCCAGGCATTCGGCGAGACGACTCAGCGCCTCCAGGTAACGGTCCAGCACCTTTGGATGCAACGCCACCACCTCGGGTGCCTCGGCAGCCTTCAGCCGGTCTTCGATCTCCTGGGCTTCCATTTCAGCTTCGGTGATCTTGCGCGCAACGGTCGCTCCCGGGATGTCCCCTGACGCGACTAGGTCAACTAGCCGGTCTATCGACCGGCGCAGGTCCGCCAGCTTTCGCTCGTCCCGGTCCCTGGTCGTAGAGCGTTCAATGTCGAGCCGGCGCATCTCGGCATGATATTCCCGAACGGCCACCCCGATGACCTCCGGGTGGGCCAGATGACTACAGAGTCCCTCAAGCACGGATTGTTCGAGGGCCCCCAGGTCCACCGTCTTCGTGTTAGTGCAGCTACCGCTTTCGCGAGCCCTGGTGCACATTCCTCGACGCCGGGGAGCACCACCCGTTCGGCTGGTCCGGCTGTTACCGGCCGCCACTATCGAGGATCCGCAGCAAGCGCACTTCAAGAGCCCTGAAAAGAGACGCTGCGGGCCTCCCCGCTTCGACTGGCCAGGACCGTTCGCCCTGCCCTCCCGCATGACGCGGGCAGCTTCGAACGTCTGCCTGTCGATGATGCGCAAATGTTCTGCCGACGTCCGCTTCCAAGCCTCGCGGCTGTTAATGCGCGGGACACGCTTTCCAGTGGCGGGATTTTTGACCTTACCGACTTTGTTCCAGACGATTTCGCCATCGTACACCTCGTTGGACAGAAGGCCGGTCCCACGCTTCAGGCTTCCATTCAGGGTCGAAGCATTCCAGGCTCGGCCTCGCGGAGGCGCTATGCTGTCGCGGTTGAGCCGGTAGGCGATTACCCGCGGTGTCTTGCCATCAACATATTCCCGAAAGATGCGGCGGACGATTTCCGCCTCCGGCTCGAAGATTTGATGTTCACCCGGGCGGCCGGTGATAG
>Ga0157370_10006408_pt1 | contig 12980 bp, 13 predicted proteins | sample C35metaG_FD_113463 | JGI IMG/M metagenome (GOLD analysis project Ga0157370, IMG submission 113463) | Corn rhizosphere microbial communities from Kellogg Biological Station, Michigan, USA - C3-5 metaG | ecosystem: Host-associated > Plants > Roots > Rhizosphere > Soil | place: USA: Michigan...
GCGGCGGTGTTCACCGCCTCGCGCACGGCGTCGGTAAGCGTGGCGGTTCGCCCGGCGAAGCGGCGCGGGCGTGCCGAGAGGCCGATCGAGAGCTCCGTTCCGGCAAGCGCCTCGTCGAGCGTTGCGACCACGCGCGCGGCGTCGAGCACTGCTGCGGCGCCCGAAGCCACCGCCATCGCCTCGGCGTCCGGGAAGCGCGCCGGCGCCACCAGCACGACGCGCGTCAGACCCATCGTCATCAGTGCCCTCGCCGCCGCGCCGATATTCGCGGGCAGGCTCGGGCGTACGAGCACTGTGCGGATCCGCGCAAGCCCCGGCGCGTTCGCCGCGACCGTCCCCGCGACGCTCGCGCGAGCGTGCGGATAGGGAGGCCGGTCCTCGATCATCGTCGATGCGCGGAGCGGGTGGCCGCAGTGGACGGCCACCCCTGTAGAATGACGAAGGGCCGCATTCTGTCACGCGGCGATCCAGCGCGCGCAGCGACCATTTCCATGCATCCGATGCTGACCACGGCGGTGAAGGCGGCGCGGCGCGCCGGCAACATCATCGTGCGCGGATCGCGCGAGCTCGATCTGCTCACCGTCACCCGCAAGGGGCCGAAAGACTTCGTCAGCGAAGTGGATCGCGCCGCCGAAGCCGCGATCGTCGAGACGCTGCATGCGACCTACCCCGAGCATGCGATCCTCGCCGAGGAGGGAACGGCGCGCGACCGCAACCGCGACGCCGAGAATGTGTGGATCATCGATCCGCTCGACGGGACCACCAACTTCCTGCACGGCTTCCCGCAGTACTGCGTGTCGATCGCGCTTGCGCACCGCGGCGTGATCACCCAGGGGGTCATCTACGACCCGGTGCGCAACGATCTCTTCACCGCGACGCGAGGTCGCGGTGCCTTCCTCAATGACCGGCGCATCCGCGTATCGCGCCGAGCGCATCTGCGCGACTGCCTGATCGGCACCGGCTTTCCCTATCGCGACGGCAGCGAGCTCGACACCTGGCTGCAGATGGTGCGCGCAATGGTGCAGCAGAGTGCCGGCCTGCGTCGCCCCGGCGCGGCGGCGCTCGACCTCGCCTACGTCGCCGCCGGCTTCTACGACGGCTTTTTCGAGTTCGGCCTGCATCCGTGGGACGTCGCAGCCGGAAGCCTGCTGATCCTCGAAGCCGGCGGCCTGATCGGCGACTTCTCCGGCGAGGGCGACTACCTCCACGGCGGACAGGTGATCGCCGCAACGCCGAAGGTCTTCGTACAGATGATCAGCGCGCTCGCTCCGTGGACCGCGACGCTCGCGCGCGAGTCCGGGCCCGACGCCGCCGTGCGCGCTACGGCTTCGCCGGCGGCGTGACGTCGGCGCGCGGCGGTATCATCGCGGCGTGCTTCCCCGCAATCGCTGGTTTGTCGTCTGCGCGCTCGTTTATGCGCTCGCCGGCGGCGCGCTCGGACTCGCCTGGCTCGCCGCCCCCGGCGCGCTGCCCGCGCTCGCGCCGCGCGCGCATGCCCACCTGATGCTGGTCGGCTTCGTCGGCATGATGGTGTTCGGCATCGGGCTGCACATCCTTCCGCGCTTCACCGGCCATCCGCTGTTTTCGGAGCGAATGGCCGATGTCCAGTTCGCGTTCGCCAATGTCGGGCTGCTGTTGATGGTTGGCGGCTGGCTCGCAGGCAATCGCCCGCCTGCCACCGCGGGCGGTGCGCTCGTCTGGTTGGCATTTCTGATGTTCGCGATCAACGCCGTGGCGACGGTGCGCCCCTGGGCGCGCCGCGGCTAGCGGCCTTTGCAGCGATGGCCGAATACTCCGGTTGTGAGCTTCCCGAGGACCTCTGGTACGACCTCGATTACCTGTGGGCGCGGCCGGACGACGGCGGCACGTTCACGCTCGGCATGACCGACCCCGCGCAGACGATGGCAGGCCGCGTCGTCGCGGCGACCTTTCGCAAGGTCGGCTCGCACCGCAATGCGGGCCGCAGCGTCGCCACGCTCGAGTCGGGCAAGTGGGTCGGCGGCGTGCCTTGTCCATTCGACGCGACGCTCGAAGAGGTGAATCCGGCGGTCGTCGCCGATCCCGGCCTCGTCAACGTCGCGCCGTACACGGATGCCTGGCTCGTCGTCGTGCGCCCTGACAACCTCGACGCCGCCTACGCGCGCCTGACGCGCGGGCCGCAGGCGATCGACGCGCTGAAGGCATGGATCGACAAGTACCGGCTGCAGTGCATGCGCTGCACGCAGTGAGCGGTGCGGGCGGCGGCCGGCACACGACGACGCGATGACGATGCGCGTGCAACTGCTGACGTCCGAGTGGTGCGCGCCGTGCCGCGACGCCGAGGAGGTATGGCGTGCCGTGGCGGACCGGCGCGACATCGCGTTCGAGGTCCTCGACGTCGCCCAGCCCGAGGGACGTTCGATCGTCTCGCGCCTCGGCGTGCGCAGCATCCCGTCGACGGTGATCGACGGCACGCTGAAGCACATCGGCGTGCCGTCGCCGGCCGAGGCGACCGCGCTGGTCGCGGAAGCACCGGAGCGAAGCGCCGGCCCCGCCGCCGAGCACTACGTCGGCATGAGCCTCGAAGCGACGTCGGCGTGGTCGGTCGCCTCGGCGGTCTTCTACCTCGCGCTCGGCGGCGCGGCGCTCGTGTTCGGCGGGGGAATCGACGGCGATCAGCCATGGCGCGCCGCGGCGCTGCACGTCTACGGCATGGGCTTCATCGCGTTCGTCGTGCTCGGCCTCGGCGAGCACCTGCTGCCGCGTTTCACCGGCGCGCCGATCCGCGTCGGCGCGAGTGCATGGTGGCAGTTCGGGCTCCTCCATGCGGCGACGCTGCTGATCGCTGCCGGCGCGCTCGCCGGCGAGCGCGCCATAGAGGCGGCCGGGGGCTGCGCCGCCGTTGCCGCGTTCGCGCTTTTCGCGTGGCGGCTGCGGCCCGTTCTGCGTGCCCGTCCGCAGCCGGACGCATGACGCGCCGCCCCGCCACGGCCGGCGGCATCGTGACACCCGGCCGCGACGTCAGCGCGCCGCGGTGATCGCCGCCCCGCGAAGCCCGGTCACCGACCGCGCCCGCGGAAGAATGAGCTCGGCGACGAGTCCGCCGCCAATCGCATTGTGCAGCACGATGTCGCCGCCGTGCCAGCGGGCGATGTTGCGCGCAATCGCGAGCCCGAGCCCCGTTCCGCCGCTCGCCCGATTGCGCGAGGGTTCGACGCGGTAGAACGGCTCGAACACGCGCTCGAGCTCGGCCGCGGGGATTCCGGGCCCGTCGTCGCTCACCGTGATCACCAGCGCGGTTTCGCCGTCCAGAATTCCGATCCTCGCCCGCTTGCCGTAGCGCAGCGCATTCTCGACGAGGTTGTCGAGACAGCGCCGCAGCGCCTGCGGATGGACGGCATACGGACCCCGCGCGCCCCCCGCAACGGTCACGTCGGCGCCGGTCTCGGACCAGTCCTCGGCGACGCTCGCGACGAGCGCGCCGATGTCGACGGCGCGCCGCGGCGAATCGCCGTCGACGCCCTTGAAGAAGTCGAGCGTGGCCGCGGTCAGGTCGCGCATCTCGTCGAGATCGCGCACGAACTTCTCGCGCAGCTGAGGATCGGCGATCGTCTCCGCGCGGAGCCTGAGCCGCGTGACCGGCGTGCGCAGGTCGTGGGAGATCGCGCCAAGCATCCGCGTGCGCTCGAGCACCTGCCCGCGCAATAGGCCGCGCATGCGGTTGAACGCCCGGATCACGCTGCGCACCTCGCTCGGGCCGGTCTCCGCCAGCGGCGGGCCTTCGAGGTCGACGCCGACGTGGTCGGCCGCCCGCGCGAGCTGCTTCAACGAGCGCGTGACCGTCGCCACCGCGACAGCGCCGAGCGTCACGAAGATGACAAGGCTCAGGAGCAGCCGCGGCAGCAAGGACTCGAGGCGGCTCAGCGGCTCCTGCGGCATCCGTGCGTAGAACACCGCGACGCTGCCGTCCTCGAGTTGCACCTGCGCCACCGTCGAGTAGGCGCCCGGGTGCAGGAAGTAGAAGTGCCGCGCGAGCCACCGCTCGGAAGGCGTCGAGTCGATTGCCTCATAGTTCCTCGGACGCGCGTCGTGGCCGAGGCTGGTGATCACGACTGACGTGTTCCAGTCGGCGTGCAGGTAATAGCGGATCAGCGCCGACAGATCGCGCTCGTAGCGGTCGTGCTCGGCGAAGCGCGAAGCGATGCCGACTGGTTTCCCGGCGAGCGCGACGCTGAAGCTGCTGCCTCCATTCAGCTCTTCGACGATCGCTTCGCGCTCCTGCGGCGTCACGCGGTTGAGAACGCGTGCCGCGCGCGCGATGCGAAGGGCGGTCTGCTGTGCGGCGAGCCGATAGACGCCGCTTCCCCGATCGAAGAAGTTGAGCGCCTGGCTCGCAATCTGCGCGAGTGCGAGGCCGGCGACGAGCACCAGCAGCGTCCGCCCGAACAGCGAACGCGGCAGAAGGCGCATCACGCGACCCGTTCGACCGTCGCGGCGAGCACGTAGCCGCCGTTGCGTACCGTCTTGATGATCCGCGGCTTGCGCCCGTCGTCGCGCAGGATCTGACGCAGCCGGCTCACCTGCACGTCGACGCTGCGGTCGAACGGCTCCGCGCTGATGCCGCGCGTGACGTCGAGGAGCTGATCGCGATCGAGCACGCGTTGCGGGCGCTCGACGAAGGCGCCGAGCAGCCTGAACTGGGCGCCACTCAGGGGCACGACGATCCCATCCGGATCGACGAGATGGCGTGCGATGCAATCGAGCGTCCATCCGGCAAAGCGGAGCTGCCGCACCCGTCCGGCAGCGACCGGTGACGCCTGGACGCGCCGCAGCACGCTGCGGATCCGCGCGAGAAGCTCACGCGGATTGAACGGCTTCGGGAGGTAATCGTCAGCACCCATCTCGATGCCGATGATGCGGTCGATGTCGTCCCCGCGGGCGGTCAGCATGATCACCGGCACGTCGGAGTCGGCGCGCAGCCGGCGGCACAGCGCAAGCCCGTCCTCGCCGGGAAGCATCACGTCGAGGACGATCAGGTCCGGCCGCCTCGCTTCGAGCGCCGCGGCCATCTCGCTTCCGTCGCGGGCGACGACCACATCGTAGCCGTGCTGCCCGAGATAGTCGGCGACGAGACTGCGGATTTCGGCGTCGTCGTCGACGAGCAGAATCGCTCCGGCGCGGGCCGACGCTTCGTTCGATGGCGGGCGGGACACGGCGATTGTCCTGTGCAGAGTCCGCGTGCGGGACGCAAGTCAGTATCGTAATGTGAATCGGAGCGCCCTGCGCAACGTTGTGCAACTTCGACGGTCGCTCTGTCACACATCGTCACATTCGGGCAATCGCAGCGGTGCATTGGCGCGCTGTAATCCAGATGGTCTCCATCACCGTGCCGCCAGCCGATGTCAGCTTCCGCCGTCCTCCCCGAACTCGCCGCACCTGCGTCGCGCATCTACCGGATCGCCCTGCAGATCGCCATCCTGCTCGGCCTCGGTGTGATCGTTTACGCTACCCTTGGCGGCACGCTCTCGCGGCTGCTCGGGAGGGCGCTTAACGCGCGCAGCCTCGATCCGTCGCTGGTCCGGCTGGGCGTCGTCTGGGTTTCCCTCGGCGTCGTGATGCTCGTCGCCCGCACGCTTCTTTGGCTCGCGTATCGCCCGCAGGCCGCCGTCGATTACGACGAGGCGCCGGCGATGACGGTCGTGATCCCTGCCTACAACGAAGGTGCGATGGTCGAGCAGGCGATCGATTCGGTCGCCGGCGCGCGCTATCCTGCCGATCGGCTGCAGATCGTCGTCGTCGACGACGGCAGCACCGACGACACCTGGCATTGCATTGCCCGCGCGGCCGCACGCCACGACGGCCGCGTGACGACGCTGCGGCTGCCGGAGAACCGCGGCAAGCGCGAGGCGCTCGCCGCAGGCTTTCGCATCGCGCGGGGTTCGATCTACGTCACAATCGATTCGGACAGCGTGATCGAGCGCGACGCGCTGCTCGCGATGGCCGGTCCGTTTCGTGATCCGCGGATCGGCGCGGTCGCAGGAAAGGTCGCGGCGTGGAATCGCGACGGCGGCGTGATCTCGCGCATGCTCCACGTGCAGTTCATTCTTTCCTTCGACGTGCAGCGCAGCGTGCAATCGACCTATCGCACCGTCTACTGCTGCCCGGGCGCACTGGCGGCGTACCGGGCGAGCGTCGTGACGCGCGTCCTCGAGTCGTGGCTCGCCCAGCGCTTCCTCGGCGCACGCTGCACGTTCGGTGAGGATCGCGCGCTCACCAACGACATCCTTGCCTGCGGCTTCGACAGCGTCTACCAGGGAAACGCCGTCGTGCACACGCTGGTGCCGACCACCTACCTCGGGCTTTGCCGGATGTACCTGCGCTGGGACCGCAGCCACGTGCGCGAGGAGCTGCGCTTCCTGCGCATCGTCTGGAGGCGACCGCTCGCGCCGATGCTCTTCGCGATGGTAGAGAAGGCGATGTTCGGCGTCGGCATCCCGATCGGCTGGGTCGCCCTCACGATGCTCGCGCTCGCGGTCGCCGCCGACCCGACCGTGGGCCTCAAGCTGCTGCTCGCGATCGGCGTGGGCGGTGCGTTCTCGATGCTCTATTTCCTGTGCTCGGAGCGGTCGATGCGCTTCGTGCACGGGATTCTCTACGCGTACTTCGCCTTCTTCGCGCTGTGGTGGATCTTCCCGTGGGCGATCGTGACGGTTCGCTCGCGGTCGTGGCTGACGCGCTGAACGGAAGCCGCACGCGACGCCGGCGGCGACGCACCGTCGAATGCGATAATGCGTTATCATTATCAGCATGGCCGTCCGGCGCACGCGTCAAGCGCAGCACGAAGCTGCTCCGCGCAATACGCGCCGGCGCGAGGCGATCGTGGCGGTCATCACCGCGGCGAAGCGACCGCTGGCACCGGTCGAGATCCTGCGCGGCGCGCGCGGCAGGATTCCCGGTATCGGCATCGCCACCGTCTACCGCAACGTCAAGTCGCTGGCTGCGGCAGGTACGGTGCGCACCGTGGCGCTGCCCGGGGAACCGGTGCGCTACGAAACGAACGGCGCGCAACACCACCATCATTTTCAGTGCGTCGACTGCCGCCGCGTCTACGACATCACCGGCTGCCCGCGCGAGCTGCATCGCCTCGCACCGCCGGGCTTCGTCGTCCACGATCACAGCCTGACCCTTTACGGCCGCTGCCCCGGCTGCAGTGCACGTCTTGACGGCGGCGTACGCTCGCTGGTCGGCGCGTGACGGCCACGCTGCTGTCGTTCGCGGCATTCGCGGCGACGCTCGGCGGAGGAGCGTTCGCCCTTCGCTTCCGGTCGTCGGTCCACTACATCCTGAGCTTCACGGCGGGCGTGCTCCTCGGCGTCGTCGCGTTCGACCTGCTGCCCGAGGTCGCCGCGCTCGCGAATCGGCTCGACGCGTCGATAACGGGCGCGATGATCGCGCTGGTGGCAGGCTTCCTCGTGTTCCACAGCGTCGAGAAGTACGTCCTCGTCCACCACGGCCACGAGCCCTACTACGCATCGCACCATCATCCGACCGTCGGCGTGCTGTCCGCGCTCGCGCTCATCGGACACAGCTTCATGGACGGCGTCGGGATCGGCCTCGGGTTCCAGGTCTCTCCGGCGGTGGGCGCCGCGGTTGCGCTTGCGGTGATCGGCCACGACTTCTGCGACGGACTCAACACGGTGAGCCTGATGCTCGTCCATCGCAACACACCGCGCCGCTCGGTGGTGATGCTGGTGTTCGATGCGATCGCGCCGGTGTTGGGTGCGCTCGCGACGCTCGCCTTCACGGTGCCGCCCTTTGCTCTGATGCTCTACCTCGGCTTCTTCGCCGGGTTCCTGCTCTACATCGGCGCGGCCGACATCCTTCCCGAGGCGCATTCGCGCGCGGCGCCGGGGACGGCCGGCGCCCTGATCCTCCTCACCACCGCGGGCGCGGCCTTCATCTTCGTCGTGGTCCGCGCAATCGGATAGCGGCGTCGCCGCCGCAGGTCGACGCCACTACGGACGAAAACCGAGTGCAGCGAGCGCGTCGCGCACCTCGCGATCGGCGAGGATCTCGCGAAAGACCTGCACCGCGGCGCGCCCGAGCCGCGCCGTGGGAATCACGAAATCGTAGCGCTCCTCGGTGAGCGGGATGAACGCGAGCGCGTAGTCGCGCGCGACGGTGTCGATCGCGACACCCCAGTCGGCGCGGCCCTGGCTCACCGCCGCGGCAACCGCGTTGTGCGATTTCGTCTGCACCGAATATCCGGACGGATGCTTTCCGTCGAGCAGACGGTCGACGAGCACGCGCGTGCCGCTGCCGGCGTTGCGATTGACGAGGACGCACTGCGGATCGGCGAGCGCAGCAGCGACAGCCTCGGCTGCGGTCTTGCCAGCGAAGCGCGCATCGCCGGGCCGGTGCACGATCCCCTGCATGCGCCCGTATCCGGGCACCAGCGTCAACGATTCGGTCATCAGGTGGCGGTTGTACGCGCCCGTCACCGGATCCATCAGGTGAATGCCGGCAATGTCGCACTCGCCGCGCTTCACCGCCGCGAGTCCGCCCATGCTGCCGACGTACATCGTCTTCGCCTCGACGCCGCGCTCGCGCAGCCTGCCGACGAGAAAGTCGACGCCGACGCAGTGACTGCCGACGAACACGACGTCGGCGGGCTCGACTCCGCTTCCGAGGAGCTGAACGGCGACCTCGGTGCCGGCATCGACGATCTCGGTGTGCTGGTCGATCGTGATGAAACCATCGGCGTAGCTGAACGCCGTCACCGACCCGGAACCCTTGCCCATCGGATAGGCGACGAGCCCGGCGTCGCTGCGCGCGAGACCGACGAGCAGGTACTCGGTGCGCCCGCGCTCCGAGTTCACGCGCATCGGCAGCGTCGCGGCGACGGTTTCGCGCCGCGCCGGAGGAAGACCTGCGAACGCGCGCAGCACCGGTGCCACGAACTCGTGAAACGTGAACACCGCCGACGTCGGAAAGCCGGGAAGGATCACCACCGGCTTCCCCGACGTGACGGCGAGGCAGATCGGCTTGCCGGGCTTCAGCGCGACGCCGTGCGCGACCACTCCCGGGTCCTTCAGGCTGGCGACGACGCGATACGAGAGATCGCCGGCACCCTTCGACGTACCCCCCGACAGCACGACGACGTCGTGCAGGAGCGCCCGCGACAGTGCCTCCGCGAGCGCCTTGTCGTCGTCACGCACGATGCCGAGCTGGATCGGCTCACCGCCGAGTTCCTCGACGGCTGCGCCGACGATCGCCGCATTGGAGTCGTAGATCGTTCCCGGTCGCAACGGCGAACCGGGTGCGACGATCTCGTCGCCGGTGGAGAGAATCGCGACGCGTGGCCGCCGCCAGACGGCGACGTCGGCGAGCCCGATCGCCGCGAGCACGCCGATCTCGCGCGAGGTGAGGAGCTGCCCGCGGCGAAGTACCACCTCGCCCTTCGCGATGTCGGTCCCGGCGTAGCTCACGTTGTCGCCGGGAGCCACCGCGCGGGTCACCTCGAGCGTCGCGCCGTCGGCCGCAGCCTCGGTGTGCTCGACCATCACGACGGCGTCGGCACCGCGCGGAACCATCGCGCCGGTGGCGATCATCGTCGCGCGGCCCGACGCAACCGCCACCCGCGGCGCGACTCCGGTCGGCAGCACCTCGTCGTTCATCGCCAGCGTCCGCGGCGCCTCCTCCATCGCGCCAAAGGTGTCCGCAGCCTGCACGGCGAAGCCATCGACATTCGAGCGATCGAACGCCGGAACGTCGACCGTCGAGCGAACGTCGTCGGCGAGAATCCGCCCGCGCGCCCGGCCGAGCGGCACGGTCTCGCGGCCGAGTGGCACCATCCGGAGGTGTTGTCGAAAGCGCGACGTCGCCTCGTCGCGACCGATCACGGTGAGGAACTGCGCCTGGCGCGGATCGGGCCGCATCGGGGGCCGCCCCGGATCATTCATAGAGGTACACCGTCACGGTGGTGCCTGGCGCATGGCCTTCGCTCTCGGCCGGGACGATGACGAAGCCGTCGGCACGCGTCGTCGATGACAGGATCGATGCGCCGGCAAGCGCGAGGGGCTCGATGCCGTCGTCCGCCCAGCGCACGCGGCAGTAGTCGACACGGCCGACCGCCGAGGCGATCTTGCGCCCGACCACGCCTTCGCGCGTCCGGTGCGGCCAGTCGGGCGGCCTTCCACCGCGCAAGCGGATGGCGCGGCCGGCGAAGAAGTCGTAGGCGCAGAGGCAGGAGACCGGGTTGCCCGGCAGCAGGAACACCGGGACGTCACCGATGCGTCCGACACCGGCCGGGCTCGACGGCCGCATGGCGACACCGTGAATCGCGAGCTCACCGGCTTCGGCGAGGAGCCGCGGCGCATGGTCCTCGCGCCCGACGCTGGAGCCACCCGACACGAGCACGACGTCGGCACCCGGCGCGGTCAGCGCGGCACGAATTGCATCCGCATCGTCGGCGAGCCTCAGTTTCCGCTCGACGATGCCGCCATCACGCGCGACGAGGCTCGCGAGCATCGGTGAGTTGGCGTCGTAGATCTGATGAACGCCTTTCGCTTCACCCGCGTTCACGATCTCGTTGCCGGTAACGAGGATGCGCACGCGCGGCCGCACGACGACGGCGACCTCGGCGATGCCGAGGGACGCGAGCAGCCCGACATCCTGCGCGCGCAGCCGGCGGCCGCTGTCCAGCACCGCCGTGCCCGTCCGGATGTCTTCACCGCGACGGCCGACGTGCTTGCCCGATCCGGCGGCCTGCGTGAGCTCAACACGCCCATCCTTCTCCTGCGCGTATTCGGCCGGAACCACCGCGTCGGCGCCCGCCGGCAGCGGCGCGCCGGTCATGATCCGTACGGCGCATCCTTCGCCGACGACGCCCTCGAACGGTCGCCCGGGAAACGCCTGCCCGACGATTCCAAACGCGAGCGGGTTGTAGTCGCCGGCACCCGAGGTCTCGGCGCTGCGAACTGCGTAACCATCCATCGCTGCACGATCGAACTCGGGCACGTCGACCGTCGCGACGACCGGGGCTGCGAGTACGCGCCCCGCCGCGTCGTCGAGCGCTACTTTGGTTGCGTCGAGGCGGGTAGCGTGTTCGTCGATCCACGCGAGGACCGACCCGACTTCGGCGCGCTGGCTGAACCCATGCATCCGCACGTCGGCGGACGGCCGCGCGGGTGCGGTCATCGTCGAGAGGTCCGGGTGGCGAGACGGATCGCGAAGGCATGCATGACGCTCCGATTATAGGTTGCCGCCATTGCCGACCCGTCGTATACGTCGGTATATTACGCCTTCGCATACGGTTCCGGGAGGGTCCATGCTCCGCCTCACGCTGGCGATCGCGTCCATTTCGCTCGCGATTTCGCTCGCCGCAGCGGTGCCGGTCGCACATGCCGCGAGCGTCACCGTATTCGCCGCCGCAAGCCTCAAGGAGGCGACGGACGCGCAGGCGAAGCGCTTCGAGGCGTCCACCGGCGACCGCGTCGTGGTCTCCTACGGCGCAAGCAACGCGCTCGCGCGGCAGATCGAGGCAGGTGCTCCGGCCGACCTCTTCATATCGGCCGACCTCGCCTGGATGAATTACCTCGATCAACGCCACCTGATCGAGCCCGGATCGCGCATCGACCTCCTGCGCAATACCCTCGTCCTGATCGAGCCTTCGAGCGCCACATCGAAGCTTTCGATCGGCCCCGGCTTCGCACTCGCGGCAGCACTCGGTCACGGCCGGCTCGCGATGGCAAACCCCGATGCCGTGCCGGCCGGGAAATACGGCAAGAGCGCCTTGATGCACCTGGGCGTCTGGACAAGCGTCGAGTCGAAGATCGCGCGCGCGGAGAACGTTCGTGCCGCGTTGGCGCTGGTGTCGCGAGGCGAAGCGCCGTTCGGCATCGTCTACCGGACTGACGCGATGGCCGACCAAGGCGTGAGGATCGTCGACACCTTCCCGCCCGACAGTCATCCGCCGATCGTCTATCCCGCAGCGCTGGTCGCGGGCCGTGCATCCGCGGCCGCGCGCGCGCTTCTCGACGATCTCCGCGCGCCGCCGGCGCAGCGCGTCTGGGAGCGCTACGGCTTCACCATTGCGCGCCGATAGATGTCCATGCTGACCCCGGACGAGCTCGTCATCGTCGGCTTGAGCCTTCGGGTCGCCGTGGTCAGCGTCGCCTGCAGCTTGCCTGTCGCGGTCGCGATTGCGTGGGTGCTCGCGCGATTCTCCTTTCCCGGCAAGACGCTGGTCGACGCCGCCGTTCATCTGCCCCTGGTGCTGCCGCCGGTCGTCGTCGGCTACGCGCTGCTCGTACTCTTCGGCCGCCACGGGCCGCTCGGTCGCGTGCTCGGCGACTGGTTCGGCATCGTGTTCGCGTTTCGCTGGACCGGTGCCGCGCTCGCTGCCGCGATCATGGGCTTCCCACTGATGGTGCGCGCGATCCGGCTGTCGTTCGAATCGATCGATCGGCGCCTCGAAGTCGCTGCGCGCACGCTCGGCGCCTCGCGGCTGTGGGTATTCACGTCGATTTCGCTGCCGCTCACGCTGCGCGGCATCGCGACCGGCACGATGCTGTCGTTCGCGCGCGGGCTCGGCGAGTTCGGGGCGACGATCACCTTCGTGTCCAACATTCCGGGCGAAACCCAGACGCTTCCGCTCGCGATCTACACCTACACGCAGGTTCCCGGAGCCGAAACGCAGGCGTTGCGCCTCAGCGTGCTCGCCGTTGCGCTGGCGCTTGCCGCGCTCGTCGGATCGGAATGGATCTCGCGGATCGCGCGGCACCGGAGCGACGATGATCGACGTTGACATCGAGAGACGCCTCGGCGCATTCGCGCTTGCGGTGCGTTTCGCGATCGATGTGCCGGTGGTTGGCGTGTTCGGGCATTCGGGCGCGGGCAAGACCAGCGTCGTCGATTCGATCGCCGGAATCCTGACCCCCGATCGCGGGCGGATCGTCGTGAACGGAATTACGCTGTTCGACTCCGCACAGGGCATCGAC
>Ga0157370_10006409_pt1 | contig 12980 bp, 14 predicted proteins | sample C35metaG_FD_113463 | JGI IMG/M metagenome (GOLD analysis project Ga0157370, IMG submission 113463) | Corn rhizosphere microbial communities from Kellogg Biological Station, Michigan, USA - C3-5 metaG | ecosystem: Host-associated > Plants > Roots > Rhizosphere > Soil | place: USA: Michigan...
AAGCTTTATTCCCTATCGGAGAACTTACAAAACCTCAGGTAAGAGAAATTGCAAAAGAAATTGGATTGGTAACTGCTGATAAAAAAGATTCTCAGGGATTGTGTTTTATCGGAAAAGTAAGTCTTCCTCAATTTTTACAGCAACAATTAAAGCCCAATGAGGGTGAAATTGTAGAAATTTTCAAAGATTCTCCTTTATTTTCGGAAGAAAAACCTGAGTTTGCATCTAAAGAAGAAGAACTTGAGTTTTTATCAAGAAAAATAAATTATAAAAAATCTGACGGAAAAGTAATCGGGAAACATCAGGGGGCCCAGTTTTTTACGATCGGACAAAGTAGAGGTCTTGGTATAGGCGGTCATAAAGAAAGCTGCTTTATCGTTTCAAGAGACATGGAAAACAATATCATTTTTGTGGGGGAAGGAAGTCATTTCCCGGGACTTCACAAAAAAGCCTTGAAAGTAGACAATACTGAGCTTCACTGGGTACGTGAAGATATGAAGCTTCAAAATGGAGAATCCATGGAAGTTTTGGCGAGATTCAGATACAGACAATCTTTGCAGAAAGCAACTCTATTTCAGTTTGAAAATGCTTTGTATGTTGAATTTGATGAGCTTCAGTCTGCGATTGCAGAAGGACAGTTCGCATCATGGTATATTGATGATGAATTGATTGGCAGCGGAGTAATTGCTTAGAAAAACAGCAATAAACATATCAGAATAAAAGAGACCTGAAAATAATTTTCAGGTCTCTTTTATTTTAGTCTCAATATTTATTGAATAATAATTTCCTTTTCAACAGTCGTATGGGCTGAAAAATACCCCAGCGCTCCATTGCTGATATTACTTGGCGGATTTGCAGAAACAGTGGTATTAGATTCAGGATTATCCGGGTTATTCTGAGCTTTAAAATAGTTGTAAACAGCCTCATCTATGCACTGCATTTCTACTTTCACTTTCCTATTTTTGCTGTAATTTGTGCCATTAAGCGTTCTATTATTTACCTGCCCGTTTACCGAATAATCAGAAAACAGAGTAATTTTTTCTATGCTACTGTATTCTTGAGATTTAAACAAATAATAATTTCCTTTTACCTCAGGATCTGTAAAAACCGGAATCACTTTTTTTTCAATGTAATATTCGTTAGGTATATCCTTTTGTTTTAACGCTGTAAATTCTACATATTCAGGCATTTTGCTCATTGCATTGTAGGTAACACCATCTACAGTTACAGAAAGGGTATAAACATCTCCGTACTGGGTCGTAAGATGGGTTGTTCTGTATTCTCCCTCAGCATATTTTAAAGTATCGGATTGCCCATGATTATCACTGATGACAACAATAGCATCTGTAACCGGTTTTGGATATGATGTAGCATTAATTTTTTCAGACCTGGTGACTTTCACCCTGTAAGGCCCGCTTTTATCCGTAACGTTTCCTTCAATCACTATGCTCCCGCTCAAGTCTTTTAAAGGCAGGTCTATATATCTTTCATCAAAACAGCTCAACAGAGAAAATACTATCGGAAAGACTGCCAGGTATTTTATATTTTTCATCGGTAAAATTTAGAATTTGAAATTGTACGTTATATTGGGAACCCATGAAACAAAAGAGGTCTGCTTAGGCCTAACAATACCTTGGTTCCCTTCAAAGGAAATGCTGTATGGATTATGTCTTCCATAAACATTATAAATCCCGAATGACCATGAGCTTTTGAACCTTTTATCAGTTTTTGGTTCGTAAGTTGCGTTGATATCCAATCTGTGTGATGCTGGTATACGCCCTCCGTTTCTTTCTCCATACTGAAGGTAACCTCGGCCATCTATCACATATTTTGCTCCCGGATAGGTCATCGCATTACCCGTAGCATAGACAAATGCTCCGGATAGTGTCCATTTGGGAGTTAATTGATAGTTGGCCACCAGTGATAAATTGTGTGTTCTGTCATAGGAAGCATTATACCATCCCCCATTATTGATCTCATCATTTTGCCTTTGAGTTTTGGATAGTGTATATGAAAACCAACCTGTAAGTTTTCCTGTCGTTTTCTTAGCCATAATTTCCAATCCGTAAGCCCTTCCTTTTCCATTATAAGCCAGATTTTGCTCTATATTATCCAGAATATTGATTGCAGCACCGTCTTTATAATCAACAAGATTTGACATTTTCTTGTAAAAGACGTCCGTACTCAATTCATATCCGTTATTGAACTTTTTAGTAAACCCAACGTTAATCTGATCTGCAACCTGAGGTTTTCTCACATCCATCCACAAATCATTATTAAGAGCTCCATTGAGACTGTTCAGCGTGTATATATTCTGGGTATTTCTATTGTACCCTAAGGTTAAAGTATTGTTTTCATTAAAATTATATCCAACAACAATTCGGGGCTCGATATTGAAATAGCTTTTATTAAAAACATTCCCTGCATCATCCGTCTTTTTTCTATCTGAAGAAAACAATGATGCTCTCAGACCATAGTTGATGAATAGCTTATCATTGGGTTTATAATCATCATTAATGTAGAGTGCGTTTTCCCACATTGTCCTATTATTTCTCAGAAAGCTGGAAGTTATAGCTTCAGGAAGATCTCGTGTAGAGAAAAAATATTGAGAGGTCTGGAATCCATAGCGTAAGGTATGTTTTAGACCAACATAATGAGTGAAATCCTGCTTGATACCAATATTTCTGATATTTGGTTTTATTTCTACAAATTCATCATTATTATTCTGAACCGTTGTTTTATATCCGTAATTACTGTAAATCAAAGAAGTATTTGAGAATAATTTGCTGCTTATAATGCTGTTCCATCTAAGAGTTGCGGCTGTATTTCCCCAATCATTATTGAATTCCTCAAAAGCTAAGACATCTTTGCCAAAATAGCTGGATAAATGGATGCTATTATTTTTATTAATCTGAAAATTAGCCTTTGCATTAAGATCATAAAAATTCAATTTAATTTTTGATCCATTTTGCGGTGGTATAAAAAGATCTGCGTAAGTTCGCCTCCCGGATATAATGAAAGACGATTTTCCTTTCTGAATAGGACCTTCAACGCTCAGTCTGCTGCTTACAAGTCCCAGACCTCCACTCACATTATATGTCTGATTATTTCCTTCCTTCATCTTCACATCGACCACCGATGATAACCTTCCTCCATATTGGGAGGGAATGTTACCTTTATAAACGGTCACATTTCTCAGTGCATCACTATTAAATGTACTAAAGAAACCCAGCAAATGAGAGTTATTGAAAACCGGTGCTTCATCTACCAGCATAAGGTTCTGATCAGGACTGCCTCCCCTTACACTAAAGCCAGATCTTCCTTCCTGGGAGCTTATACCGGGCAAGTACTGTATTGTTTTCAAAATATCTTTTTCTCCCAATAAAACTGGCAATTTTGAAATACCTTCTACATCCAGAATTTCACCTCCCGTTTTAGATCTGGTAGAGACCACAGTTTTATTCTTTTTCAATTGTACCTCCTCAATAAGAGTTTCTTCTTTTATCAGATCCCAGTCTATTTTTATTGTTTCATGCAGATGGATTTCTTTGCTGTCGTTCTTACGGTTAGAATAGCTAATCAGTAGCGTATAATCGCCTTCAGGCAATGATAAGGAATAAAAACCATACTCATTGGACTGTACATTAATTTCAGATTTCTCTTTTATTTTAATTACTGCTCCGGAAATTAATTCCCCTGTATCCCTATCCTTTACCACCCCGCTGACGGGATAAATATTTTGGGCATAGGAAAAAGCAGACAATAAAATAGTAGAAGTGGTGATTCGAATCATTTTTCGTCATTTTTGCGCAAAAGTATATTTAAATTCCAAAAACCTTCTATCCGTGGTAAAAAATCATATTTTCCAGCATAAATGGTTTTTTTTTAGCCAAAAACATCCATAAATATATTTTTTTCAACCAAAAAGACTAAATATCACCCCAAATTATATTCAAAATCGTTTTTAACAATTAGTCAATATATCCTTTATATTAATAAATTAACAATAATTTAACGGCTTTCTATTTCCGCATACAGAATTCGTTAATTTTTTTAACGAATTTGAAGAAATAATATAAAACCCTACTTCAGCATATGGCATATGAGCTCTGAAAACTCTGCTGAAAACACCTGTGAAAAGCATTTCTTGAAATTAAAGTTTTACTTATCATCAATGAAAAAATAAATATTTTCAACACAAAAAAGGTATTTAGATTAAAATGTAAGGAAGAATGATTTTTTTGTAACAGATTTCAGATTGTTATACTTACTGAGTAAAACAATAAAAAATACTACTATGAAAACATCTACAAAAAACCAGTATGCTTATGTAAACAATATTCTGATTACAATTGTTTCTGCCATTTTCGGCTATAACTTTTATCAGGCCATTGTGCATCCTGAAAATTCAAATATTGCAATCAGTCTTATTTTGGTAGTCCTTACTTCCGTTATGGTTCGAAAATATGGTTATCAGCCCGTAAAAGAGAAAAAGAAAGATATTTAATCTCAACTAAACATCATAAAGCCCGGAACATCTTTGTTTCGGGTTTGTTTTTCAATAGGTATTTATTTCATCTTTTTATTGACATGATTCAACATAAAAGTCAATATAACAATAACTTCTACTATTAAAATCATGATCAGAAATCCAATAGGTTTCCCTAATATGACTCCTCTGATCAGTTTGATTATTCCCAACAAGAAAATAAGACCTGCGAAATAAAAGGTTATTCTTGAAATGGTTTCTTTCAAAGAATTTAAAATAAAAATTGAAATGTAGAATCCGATAATCAGGATGAGATAAAACTTCAGAAAGTCTGGCCCTTTAAGAACAACCGGATTAGATGTCTGATATACTGCCACAAGCCATGTAAAACTTATCACAACCGGAGCTGAATGAATAATGAGTTTTTTCATAATTATTAATTTTTTTATCCGCCACAGCCACCGCATCCCCCACAACCGCCTCCACAACCACCGCCTCCGCTGCAGCCCGAGCCCCCGCAGCTTCCTCCTCCATCATTATTCTGCTTATCTTTTCTGTTAGGATCTGTGACATCGCTATCTCCTACTATTGACGCTATAGTTCCAAGGATGAAAATAATGGTAAATATCACTCCTGTGACCAGCAATCCCGTAAAGCTACTCCCTTCTGTACATGAGAATAAAAGGAGTAAACCAAAGATCGGAACAAAAAAAACCATTCTTTTTAGCCAGGATCGTACTTTAGACTTTTTCTTAAACTCCTTCCAGATCTCTTCCGGCGCATCCTGCTGAAATACTTTCCGGTAGCTTATCAGGGTGTCATCAAACCAGTTCCTGTGTCTTTCTCTCTCCGAAATTCCTCCTTTAGAAGGATGATGATGAAGCGGCCTTTTTAAAATATGAGGACAGAATTCCTCCCAGTAATTCTGAGTATAAATCAGATGCATATGCCATACTTTATCCACGATTTCGCTGGGAGATGCACCATTGGGAAGAATACAGCAGAGATAAACAAACTTTTTGTACTCTTCAATTGCTTTTCTTGCAAAATCAAGGCTCCAGCTTTCTTCTTTGGCCAGTTTTTTTGAGAAAGGGAAATCAACACCGGGAGCATCCAGAGAAAATTCCTGGATTCGGCTCCAAAGGGATTCGTCTTTTAATACCATTTTTGTTTCCATTGTTTTGATTTTTGTTTTTCTATTCAAATATCAATGGATTTTAAAATATAAAAGTCTCTCAAAAGTCTTTTTTGGTTTGATAAAAACCTTAAATTAGTCTTATAAAATACATACCATGAAAAAGGAAGATATTCTGCACCTTGAAAAGCTGATGAATTTTTTAAGCCGTCAGTTTTTAAAGAAAAATCATTGGGACGATGTTACTAAAACTGAATGGTCTTATATCGGTTCTGAACTGAATGAGCTGATTATCAACCATCATTCTGAGAAAGAGATCAAAAAAGAACCTGATCTTCTGGGGAACAATTATCTTTATGAACACCTGATTATCAATAAACTAAAGAAATTCAAGCAAAATGAAAATGCAGTTCTGAGCAGACCCAATCTCGCTAAACTGAGCCAGATTGTCAAAGTCCTGGGGTATTCAAATTATATAGATTTCATTAATTCCAATACAGAATCATTCAATTTTAATGATCTTAGAATTGACATGAATAATGTAACCCTGAATACATCTCTTTTAGATCGTCTGGTGGGCTGCTGGTATTCTTATAACAGAAATCTACCGGATAATCCTTTAATGGCAAAAGAAGACCGTATATGGCGTTCTGCAATGGAAATTTATAAATCCGAAACTTCAGGAGAATATTTTATTGAAAGAAGCGGTGGTGATCATCATAAGTATTTTGGCAAAGTAACCGCCTATTCGGATTATGTTTTTATTATTATGAACAGCAATACTTTTATCCGTCAGAGACATTTTATTTCAAGAATAAAAGATATTAAAGAAAAACTTAAAAACCCAGACTATAAACTCCACGAAATCCACTTCATAAGCACCTGCATCAGTTTCAATCAGGAGCCGATTGCCTTGTTTGAAATCTTCAGAAAAGCAGAGAGAAAAAACTTTATTTCAGATTCTATCAGCTTCCCGATTGACAGTGATGAGATTCCTGAATCTATTATTAAACAACTTGAAGACACTGAATCTAACCGCATTGATTACAGGTAGTTATATTAAATAAAATAGATGTTAGATATTAAAGGATCATAGATAATTATATCATTATGAAAAACACACGTTCCGGGATCTGTGTATTTCTCCTATGCCTAGAATATATTTAACCCTTAAAAATCAATTCATTACTGTAATAATTCTCTAACTTGATAGTTCTAAATATGAACCCTTCAATCATCTTGCTATGGAATATTATGAATTGTATGAAGTTTTGAAAAGTCATTTTGATTCCGGAAAAGACAGGGTTGAAATCAAAGAACTGAATGTTACTATTGAATCAATTCCTTTTGAGTCTAAGGTTTCAGATCTGCTTTACGGCTCAGAACACCAGCATTGCAGCAAACATCAGCAACCACTCGGAATTAATGAAAAGGGCTACCTCTTTTACAGCCAGCCAGCTGTAGACATCAAGGATTTTGATATTGAATGCAATAAAAAGTTTGAATATCATATTCTGAAGCGGGCAGATGTAGAAACAGTTGACGGAGCTCTGTTTTTTTTCCACGGACTGAATGAAAAGAAATGGGATAAATACCTGCCATGGGCATATGAACTGGCCCAAAGAACGCAAAAAGCCATTATCTTGTTTCCTATTGCCTTTCACATGGACCGTGCCGATCCGATCTGGAGTGACCGTCATCACATGATGGAAGTGGTGAGCTTCAGAAAAAAAAAGTATCCGGAAAATATGAATTACTCCTATGTGAATGCTGCGATAAGTTCAAGATTGGAGGCACATCCTCAGAGAATTTTCTGGTCCGGGCTACAGACTTATTGTGATATCACGGAAGTGGTAAAGGATATTAAAAATGGTAAAATAAAGAGTATTTCTAAAGAAGCAGGTCTGGATTTATTTGGGTATTCTATTGGAGCATTCCTTTCGCTGATTATCAAAATGGCAGATCCTCATCATTATTTTACCCAATCTAAAGTGTTCTGTTTTTGTGGAGGAATGACTATCGACAGGATGTTTCCGATTTCAAAATACATCATGGATACTCAGGCAACGGTTAAAATGCAGTCTGTCTTTACGGAACTGTTAAGTTCTGATTTCAAATCAGATCCCCGTTTGAAACATTATCAGAATGAAGAACTGCATCCACAGGAAAGCTGGTTCAAAAAAATGCTCCGATATAATTATTTTCAAAAAGAAAGGGAAGAAAGAATTTATGAAATTCAGTCTCAGATCAAAGCTTATGTACTGGAAAAAGACCGTGTTGCTCCTCCAATAGAAGCATTAAATACATTACAGGGAGGCTACAGAAATATCAATGTAGATATTGAGATCAGGGATTTTCCGTTTGAATATTCCCATATGGTTCCGTTTCCGCTTACTCATAAACATAAGAAAGAAGTTACGGAAGCCTTTCTGCAGTTTGTACAATCTGCCACAGACTTTTATAATCCCTGATATTATTTTCAGTTATAAAAGAGGGAAAGAAATAATTTAAAAATCAATAATATAAGATCCATGGTGTTAGTTTTTTTGGTTATGAGGGAGTATACAATCAGAAATAATCATGATCGATATCTTCCTTATTGATCAACTGACGAGCCAGTCTTTGAAATCTTTCACACGGTCTCTGCTTACCGTAATTTCCTCTTCCGGCTGAAATTCCAGCTCCACTTTGTAATAAGGTGAAGTATGGATGTTTTTGATATAATCTGAGCTTATGATAAACTGTCTGTTTACACGGAAAAACTTTTTCTCATCCAGAACATCTTCCAGCTCATCCAACGTAAAATCTGACGGATAAGTACGGTCTTCCGTCTGAAGGTAGACGATTTTATTCTCACTGAAAAAACAGCTTATTTCAGGAGTCTGTATGATTTTAAGATTATACCCTATTTTAACCAAAATCCTTGAAAGTGTGGATTTTTCTTTTCTGATCAGCTGCTTGATATCCTGAGAACCGTTCGTATCGTTAGCAGGAATGAAAGATTTAAACTTCTCCACTGCTCTTTCGAGATCTTCGTCCAAAATAGGTTTTAAAAGATAATCAATACTGTTCAGCTTAAAGGCTTTCAGTGTATACTGATCAAAGGCTGTCGTATAGATAATAAAACCTTTTGTAGGCACTTTCTCAAAGATATCAAAAGACAATCCGTCACCTAAAACAATATCAGAAAAGATCAGTTGCGGATGCTCGTTTTCGGAAAACCAGGCCACGCCTTCTTCTACAGACTCTATTTTTGCAACTACTTCTATTTCAGGAAAATTACTCAGCATTCTTTCTAATTTCCTTGAAGCAGGTTTTTCGTCTTCTATAATGACAGTTTTGATCATTGAGCTTTAATTTTGGTTTTCAGATTTTGGGAAATAAAGTTAAATAAAAGCGGACGGATTTTAATAATCTATTGGCTTTTTCTCTTTTCTGAGTTCTTTTTCAATCATGTTTCTTTCCCATTCTGAATCAAAAAGAAACAATTTTATAGCTTTGATAAGGATAATAAATCCCCAGATTCCAAGGATGGTATATCTGTCAAACAATCTGAATTGAACAATGTGTTCACCAAAAATATCATCAGGAATGATAAGAACAGCAAAGACGGCAAATATAAAAAGGCTTTTATAGAATTTTTTGATGTTACGGGTTCTTGTGCAGGCTGTTTCGTAATCCATGATCGTGTATGTTTTTTAGTTATGATTATTACTTAAAATGTTTTTATTTTCTGTTTTTCTTCTTTCTCCATCAGTTCTTTTATTTTTCTTTCCTCCCAGCTTTTTCCAATTCCAAATACACTTATTGCATGAAATGTAATTCCGACTCCCCATCCTAGTGCAGGCCATAAAAACCACAGGTATTCAGGGGCAGTCACAAGGTTCAATATGGCTAAAAATGGAATGACTACACAATAAGAAGTAAGGTTTCCATAAAACTCTTTTAATTCTTTTACTCTTCTTGAAGCTTTTCTGTAAGCAATCGTCTCTTTATTTGGTAAAATTTCCATAATGTTTTTGTTTTTAAAAGGTTAATTTGTTTTTTCTTGAATCAAAGATAGCTCAGGAAAAGGGCTTCAATCAATTTTATATTACCGAATGGTAGATTATGCTATCCGAATCGTAAAAACGTGTCATTAATAGATAAATGGGATCAGTTTCTTGGTGCCTTTTCTGTATTCAAGGTACTCATCTCCGAACTGTTCTATCAAAGCCTGCTCTTCCACCTTAATTCTGTACGCAAAAGCTAAAAACGGAGGCACAAAAGCAAAGACGAGCGACAGCCAGTTGTTCAAATACAAGCCAAACCCAAGAGAAGTCAAAAGAGAGAAAGCATAAGAAGGATGTCTCAGGTATTTATAAAACCCTTCTTTTTTGATTTTATGATCCTGTCTGATGGTGACATCAACTGTGAAATACTTCCCTAGTGATCTGATGATCATATATCTTATAATAATCCCAATAAGAATCAAAAACTCTCCGACATAAAGAATCCAGCTGCTTTCAACAATCGGAAAATGAGTATTATAAGACATGAAAATTGAGCTTACGATAGAAAAAGGAATGGCAAGCCATAGGATATTCAGAGTAGATTTATCTTTGTTCTTTTGATCTTCTTTGCCGGATTTCAGCATGTTTTTATAAAGAAATTCACTGAGAAACCAGGCGGCCATTGAAATGTAAAACAGCGTTGATAAGGTGTTCATTTTTTCAGTACGTTTTTAAGCTTAAAAGTGTTTTAAAAAAGGGAGTTCTTTTTAATGATCTTTCTGTTTATCCATCAGTTCCTTAATCTTTTTGTCTTCCCATTTTCTGATAAAATTAACACGAGGCAGAAAAACCGTAACAGCATGTGCTGCCAATCCTATTCCCCAGAAAGTGGCTGTAAAAAAATTTTTAAACTGAAAATAGCTTTCACCGGGTTTCAGATGCATGCAATTGTACACCACAATCATTGCATTCACGGCAACATAAGCAAATAAATGTCCGTAAAACCCGCGCAGTCTTTCTACCTGCCTTCTGGCACGTTGATAGTCAATATCGTTTTCGTCAAATCTTTCCATCACGTTATTTCTTTTGTTTGTTCATAATTTCACGAATTTTCTTTTCCTGCCACGAATCTCCTACTCCAAAAACCTGAAAGGCATGGGAAGCAACCCCAATTCCCCATCCAAGCACCGGAAACCAGAACCATTGATTTCTGCTGCTCGTAAAGAGGTTGATAAAGATTAAAAAGGAACACACCGTGCAGTAAGAAATCAGGTTTTTATAGAATCCCTTGATCTCTTTTACTCTCTTTTGAGCTCTTTTGTAAGCTTCAGACTCATCTTCAGGTTTTGCACTGGAAATATGCGGCTTAGCTAAAAGCATCGGCAGTTTCACTTTAAAATGATCTTCAGATTTTTCTATAAATACATTTCGTTCCGTAAGCAGAGAATAGCGCTGTACAATATTAGCAAGACCAATACCTGAGCTTTCTTTAATCTGCTCTCTTACCTGAAGGTTATTTTCTATGCAGAGTGTATTTCCGTCTGAAAAAATTCTGATGATTAAAGGTTTTGATGATGTTGCAAAATTGTGTTTTATACAATTCTCCAACAAAAGCTGCAGCGCCAATGGAACTACATATTTCTGATAGTCTTCTTTAGCAACATCAAAAGTAAAATCTACACTGTCTTCAAACCTTGTTTTCAAAAGATCACAATAGGTTTTGGCAAATTCTATTTCGTCTTCCACCGTTACCAGTTCTTTATCTTTTTGTTCAAGTACATACCGGTAAATCTTTGACATTGAAGCCGTAAACTTTTGAGCCTGTTGTGGGTTTTCATCAATCAGGGAGCTTAAAACATTCAATGAATTGAAAAGGAAATGAGGATCCAGCTGATTCTTTAAACTTTCAAACTGGGCGTTTGCCGATTTGGCGATAAGCTTCTGCTCTACTACTTCTTTTCTGGAAGTCTTCTTCAGTTCTTCCATGAAACTTTTAGCATGAAGAAAAGCCGAAATCAGCAGAGCAATATTGATCATAAACCAATTGGTTGTCCCATATTTTGAGGAAAAGAATTCTTCTGTAGTCGCCGTTTCCTGTATGACAACATAGTTCATATAATTACAGAAATAGACCAGAATAAAGTTCCCGATGATAATGGAAATGATACTTAAAATCGCTCTCGTCCGTGTTGCTTCAGACCAGGGAAATTTCCTGTTGAGAAATTCATTGATAAATCCGTTTCCAAATCCCAGAACAAAAGAATACATGGTTGAAAGGAGCAGCGTAATAAGAAAATTATGTAAAGTCCATTCATTAAAAAACAAAAAGAAAAACAAAGTGGTTCCTAATGATGTCCAAAGTAATATAATGAGGTATTTACGTTTCATGATCTTTTTCTTGACTCAAAATTAGTTTTTATTAAAGGTATCAAAAATTAATTCTTACCGAAGGGCATATTTTCATCCCTGAATGGTATAAAAAAACCTTCACGAATGAAGGTTGATTTTTAGTGAAATATAGATAAAATTATTTTGCTTTTTCTGTTGGCAAGCTTAAGAAATACTCTGCTTCTCCTCTACCCCAGTTCGGATCTAACGCCGTTTTTGGTTTGTATGCCTTAAATTTTGCCTGAGCATCTTTAAACATTTCCAGCCCTTTTGTTTTGCTTCCTCCGTATTGTTCAGGAGTAAAATAGACATCTTCTGCTTTGATAAGAGCTATTCTCGGGTTTGTAGGATCTAGTTTTTCTGCAGAATTCATTTCCTCAGCAGCTCTTGCCCCGTCTGTCATATAGCGTTGTGCAGGATTCACCATCATTCTCAGAGAATAAGACATTTTTCTCAACAGATGAATTTCTGCATTATCTGCTCCGGCAAGATTCTGAGCCATAGACAGATGTTTCTCAGCCTGATCTGCAATGACATCCAATTCCTGCATTTTTCCGTCTCGCATCAGTGTTCTTCCTTTTTGGATATAAGAAAATGCTGCATAGTATGCCGGAAGCCATTTTGTACTTTCTTTGCTTCCTATTCTCTGAAAATCATTGGCCAAAGCCTGGAAGTCTTCAGATGTTTTGCAGGTTTCTATTTTTGCAATTTTTTCAGTCATTATTTTATCATAATCTGCTTGTGCAAAAGCTGTTAAGCTCACAAAAGCTAAAGCAAAGCTTAAAAGGTATTTTTTCATATTATCAAATTTTAAAAGTTAGTTGTATTGTTTGTCCTAAGATATGTTTTTTATAAATTATTATTGATGGCATCATCTGTTTTATCTACTCCGAAACTTATAAATGCTCCTATGAACACGAAAGTATTGACTGGCGGAACAATGGCAGAGCTTCTTGAACCGTTGGCGGAGAAATTA